>OCTX011928725.1_pt1 | contig 12231 bp, 7 predicted proteins | sample 1539691 | NCBI WGS metagenome assembly OCTX01 (sample SAMN02144231, study PRJEB22623) | gut metagenome | biome: sheep rumen | host: Ovis aries | place: New Zealand
AATCTTGCCTATAATGTCAAGAAGCCTTTCCTTGGATTCAAACCGGATGCCGCATCCGGCTATTCTCCCTTCCCGTTCCGCAAATATCTCATCAATCCCGTTTACCATTATTTCCGTTACCGAGTCATCATCCAGAAGATCCTGCAGAACATCCAGTCTTCGTATTCTGTTAAACAGCTCATGGCTCATCTGCCATCGCTGTCTGGAGGTCAGAGCCGAAGAATCAATGTCGGCTATTATGCATTCCCTGACAGTCTTTAATACCTGTTCATCATCAGGAACAGAATACTTTAGCAGTCTGTCGCACACCTTCGCATAAACCGCCGCCTTGATTTCGGCATATGATTTTGTAATTGTCACTTATCCCCCTTTTCTTCAATTTAAATAACTGTTGCTTTTGCGATTCCCCGAACCGACCGGTTCATGAAATGCTTTTGACAATAATCAAGAAATTATATGATCTGTTAACCGGAATTATAAGATACGAATCAGTAACTGTAAATGCCCGGAGGGGCAAAAATCATTTTTCGTGATAATACATAAAAAACAGGTCCCGCTGCTCGATTGGGAGACCTGTTTTTTGTATATTATTCACAAGACTCTGTCTGTGTAAACTCAGACCGTAAAGCCTCTGTTATCGGATGATGTGCTTTCGTTCAATGTACCCTTTCCGTACGTCAGTCCCGCATACACCGATTGAGTGTTACTCATTGCCGGGCCCGATTCATCCTGCGCGGCAAGCTCTTCAAATGATTCTTTTAATGAACCAAGAAGCTTTATACACGAAGCAAGTGCGCTCCCGTCATTCTTTATTACAGACATCGATACTTCCTTGGAGATAAACTCATATATCCGAAACAGCGGAAACGATATCTCGTAAGTAAAATCAAGAGATGAAATAAGGTCTCCGAGAACTCTTCCGGCATTTGTACAGCTGCTCCTTGCACCTTCATGGTCATTGGCATCAAAACACTTCTGCGCTTCCCTGATATAGTCGATTGCAAGATCGTACATTATCACGATTATGCCTGTGGGCGATGCATTGGTGATCTTAAGGGTATACTCGCGAATCCGTTCGTTGGTCATTTGTTGTCCTCTCTATATATATTTACCGTACCCGCTGCGCTCCGCCTGTCCCGACTGCGTCGGGACATTTACTGCAATAACTGCAAAGCCTGCTGAGGCTGTTCATTGGCCTGGGAGAGCATGCTTGTTCCCGCCTGAACAAGAACCTGAAGCTTTGTATATTCTACCATTTCCTCAGCCATATCAACATCTTTGATTGTCGAGTATGAATTCTCCAGATTCTCCGTTGTCTCCGCAAGGGATGCAACTGTTGATTCCAGTCTGTTCTGGTATGCACCGAGTCCCGATCTGGCGGATGATACATATTCAATGGCATCTCTGATCGCTTCTATTGACTTCCTCGCACCTTCTTCCGTATGCATATCTATAGGATCATCTATTATATTGCCGGCAGAGTCTCTTGTTACTCCGATGCCGATAGACTTTGAATCCATTTTGGGAATTACAACCTGTATTTCCTGTCCTGCCTTTGTTCCCACCTGGATCTTCATTCCGCCTATTCCGGTAATATCAATCTCCAATCCGTCCGGATGGTCGGTTTCGGTATATGACAACATAAGCCTTGATCCGTCATCAAGGGTAGCCGTGCAACGACCGTCCTCACATACAACGTTTTTAAGGTTCGGAACCGGATTACCGTCCTTATCTGTTAAAGTCGGATTATCCAAATTGGCGATATTGAGTTTATACTCTCCTTTCGGAAAATCAACATCGTAATCAACAACTTTAACAGTGGTAAGCATATTAGTTATATAACCCTTCATTGACTGTTCGCCGCCCAGAAGGTTCTGTGTATTATACTCACTATCCTTTGCTATGCGGTCGATCTCATCTCTGAGAGCGTTCACTTCCTTCTGTATAGCCTCTCTGTCGGATGTGGTAAGTGTTCCGTTAGAAGCCTTAACAGCAAGTTCATTCATACGCTGGAGCATGTTATGAACTTCCGTAAGTGATCCGTCGGCTGTCTGAACAACATTTACGGCATTGCTTGCATTGTCTTTTGCTTTATAAAGGCTCCTGATCTGTGCATTCATCCTGTTGGAAACAGCCATTCCCGCCGGTGAATCCTTGGCATGATTGATCTTGAAGCCTGACGATAATCTCTCGGTCGAAGCGGCATTCTTTTCTTCGTTGGTCCTAAGTACGCTCTGTGCTATGAGTGCCTGCATGTTTGAGTTGATCTTCATAAGTTATCTCCTTCCGATATCCGTCCTATCCTACTGTATTGCACCTATAAACGCTTTTGCTATTCTGTACAGCCTGCTGTCAGTAACCTGCCGGCCACCTGCCGGTACATATCCGTCATTACGTGCATTTCTTGAAAATACATACGACAGATTTGCCGTTTCCATATTTTCACGCTTAAAGCCTTCTTTTATTTTATCGTCAATACGGTTCAAATTATCAACCCCGGCACGTGAATCGGATACGATAAATCCGTCTACTCCGGAGGCTTTAAGTCCGAATGAGGCTTCAACTCTTCCGTAATCTTCCGACTCAAAGGACACTTTGACTTTTCCTGCTTCGTCTTCATTATGAACTATCGTTAAGTGCACACTCGTCCAGCCGTCGGAAAGCTTAACCGGAACTTCATAGCTCTCACTTTTTGCAAGAGATGCGGCAAATCCTATCTGCTTATAGATCATTGAATAGGTGCGCACATCCTCGTAAGATTCCGAATTCAGAGTATTTATCCTTGCGACTTTTTCCGCTTTTTCCAGAAATCTTTCATAGGTAGCCGCTGCACTTTCCCTGTCATTCAGACTGTCAGCCAGCTTTTCGGCATCTTCTGAGGAAAGAATCTGATCTTCCGTCTTCTTATCATCCTCTTCCAAAGATCCGCCGCCTGAAAACAGCTTCTTATAGCCTTTTCCCATTCCCCCGGTCATAGCGCCCGCTGCAACTATATTATCAACCGTAACCGGCTCCGATATTGCGGTAAGGATATCCGTTGCTTCCTTATTGATCTTGCCTGCAGCCCTTATCTCGCGCTGTTTTTCCTCAACATAATCTTTATCGGGCTTCGAATCCATAAGCTGCGTAAATGTTCTTGCAAGCTGAGCGGTAATCGAATCTCCCCTTTGTGTAAGCTCTTCAAGGAATCCGAAATCATCATCTATAACAAATTCCTCACCCGTCCTGCGGTTTGACCTTGATGCCTCAAGCATATTCTCCAGAGTAAGTTCTTTTCCGGAGGAGAGAACGTTTCCTATAACCTTTCCGTCCTGCTTCTCAACCGCATTAAACAGTCTGTACATTCCGATAAAAGTCTGTTTCTCGTCTTCGGTGATATTACCGCTCTTTTCAAGCCTTAACAGGAACCTTGAATATTTTTCCCCTGTCTCTTCGAATGACTCTTCGGAAAAAGATTTTTCAAGATCATATATGCTCTCCGAAAGAGGGTTATGACCTTCACGGATCATAGACAGCGTTCTTGCCGGTGTCATGAGCGATATTACTCTTTCAACGGAGTGTGTAGCCTCTCTTATCTCATCAACCAATTCTTTGTTAATCATCATACCGGCATATCCGAGAGTTCTGACAGCTTTACGGTTTGCATCGTTAAGATCCATGTCAAGGTCGGTAAGTATCTCATCAACGTTTCTGAATGCTTTACGGATGGAATCTCCCATATCGGCTCTCGGTGCAGTCATAAGAGCTTCATACGACTCCCCGGCCCTTTGATAGGTCGCAGCAATAACAGCGCCGTCCCTTGCTATACTCCCGAGGTTAAAATCATCCGATGAAGATTTCTCGGCAATCGTCCTTAAGGGAACCGAGGGAATCTCATTTAATACGGAAACCGTCTGCTTGTACAGATCTATCCTGCCGTCAAGTTCCGCATCAGCTTCTTTTGTATCTACCCCTTCATTCTGCCCGTTGTTATCCATCAGAAGCGGGGCATAGAATTCTCTTTCCGCTTTTTTGAGCTCCTCGACGAGTTGCTCTAACGGCTCTGTTTCAATATTAATCCCTTTTCGAAGAAGTGTAAGGTTTGCTTCCTTCGTCATTACAAGCCTTACCTCTTCAAGCTGTCTGCGCCGTGTCAGATCAGCAGGGTCTTCCATATTCTTAAATGTTTCGACTACTTCCGAAGCCTTCTCGTACAGGCTCTGTGTCTTCGTTATATCTGCCGTCTTCGGACTTCTTCCGTCTTCTATGGCAACTGTCATCGCCGCTATAAGATCTTCAGGACGGGCAGGAACTTCGATATCTTTTATCTCTTCATATGCACCAAGCGTTTCCCTTGTTAACGGAAGCTCATGCATTACTACCCACTTTGCATCCTCAATGGTCTCTTCAGTATTTTCAAGTCCTGCCTCTTTAATAACTTCGGATACCTGATCTTTTAGATCATCCCAGCTTGACTTCGTATATTCCGATCCGGCATAGGTTGCGGCACCGTCAAAATGTACTCCGCCTGTAGACAATCCGGTATTTGCGGCAGAGTACTCCGCTCTGTACAGATTATCAACCGTAGGTGCCATGTCTTCCCTTATCATAAAAGCCATTGCTTCATCCGAAAGAGGTTTCAGATTCTGCGCCATCATGACGGTTTCCTTAATCTGTGAAATATTGTCTCCGGTATCGGGAAGATCGGATGCTGTAAGTGTATCGGCAATGATTTTTCCCGCATTTATCGAGTTGCCGAGGACAGCCTTGATATCATCCTCAGTCAGATCATCATTATAGCCGGCGATAGTAACACCGCTCTCCGCCATTTTGATCTTGATCCTGTCAAGATTCGTAACGGTCTCACCCGCAGGAATACTTGTCGGGTTGACACCGTCCTCCATCAGCTTTGCGAAATCTTCGTCAGACATGGAATTAGACATTACGGCCATGTAATCTCTCTGTACGGAAACATCTGTCATACCGGCCATCTGCGCAATCTCTTCCGCAGATTTCAGCTCTTCCTTACCGTATGCAGCGTTCTCCCTAACTTTGCCCGTAATGTCTAAGGAAAATCCCATCTCCTGCGTTCTCATCCTTGATATGTCAGAAGAGGGTTTGCTATATGTAATATCCATATCTGTACGATTCGCGTTATGATTATTAATCATTTCAATATTCATAAGCTTCCCTTTACACCACCTAGTGTACAGATCTAATATTTTCAATACATATTTCGGACATCTTCCCCGAAAACTTTATATTAAAAGACCTCTTCACGCTTGAAGAGGTCTCATATGCAGTACTATACATTAAAACTCAAAGATTGCCGCACCGTATGCAGGAAGCGGATATGCAATCGAATAATCCCTGCCGTCCCAGCTGACCTTATCAGCCGTAAATACCTTTTTCTTCGAAGGTTCGGAATTGCCTCCGAAGCACTTATCATCCGATGACAGAAGGAGCTTGTACTTTCCGCTTTTTGGAACTCCCACCCTGTAATCGCCTCTTTCTATAGGTGTAAAATTCAAAACGAACAGCAGGCTCTTTTTCCGGGATCTGTCGTAGCGGACGAATGAGTATATACTCTTGTAAGTATCATCCGCATTGATCCATGAAAATCCACCTTCTTCATGGTCAAGCTCATACAAACAGGGATATTCGTTATAAAGCTTTAAGAGTTCACGAACATAGCTTTGCATTCCCGAATGAAGATTATCTTCAAGAAGAGGCCAGTCAAGTTCCCTTTCTTCGCTCCATTCCGAATCCTGTGCGAATTCCTGACCCATGAACAGAAGCTTCTTGCCGGAATGTCCAAGCATATATGTATAACCTACGCGGAGATTCGCAAACTTATCGACATAAAATCCCGGCATCTTGTTCAACATCGAACACTTAAGATGTACTACCTCATCATGTGATAGTACAAGGATGTACTTTTCCGCATGATTATAACTCATGGCAAAAGTCATCTTATAATGGTTATCTCTCCTGAATATAGGATCAAGCTTCATATAGTCACAGAAGTCATGCATCCATCCCATATTCCATTTGAACGTAAACCCGAGACCGTCGTTTTCGGGAATATCCGTAACCTTCGGCCATGCAGTTGACTCTTCCGCGATCATCATAACTCCGGGGAAGACACCCTTTACATATGAATTCAGATGCTTGAAGAACTCTATCGCCTCAAGATTGTAGTTTCCGCCATACTTGTTCGGTATCCACTGCCCATCCTTCTTGCCGTAATCAAGATAAAGCATGGATGCAACCGCATCAACACGTAGTCCGTCGATATGATATTCCTTCAGCCAGAATATTGCATTTGCAATGAGGAAATTCTTGACCTCCGATTTTCCGTAGTCAAATATCTTGGTTCCCCAATCCGGATGCTCACCTTTTCTCGGATCCGCATACTCAAACAATGCCTGTCCGTCAAAATCAGCCAGCCCGTGTGCATCTCTCGGAAAATGTGCGGGAACCCAGTCAAGTATCACACCAATGTTGTTCTTGTGGAATTTATTGACCATATAGGCAAAGTCTTCACACGATCCGTATCTGGTAGTAGGTGCATAATACCCGGTAACCTGGTATCCCCATGAACCGTCGAATGGATGCTCCGCAATGCCGATAAGCTCGATATGAGTATAATGCATATCAAGAAGGTATTCCGTCATTCTGTCGGCAAACTCACGATAGTTGTAGAATCCCTCATCTTCACGACCCGGATGTCTCATCCATGATCCGATATGACATTCATAAATAGCAATAGGTGATTCGAAAAGATTTGCCTCGGCTCTTTTTTTCATCCATGCCGAGTCACTCCAGCGTATCTTGGATATGTCTGTTGTAACGCTGGCCGTTCCCGGGCGAAGCTCGGCTTTGTTGGCAAAGGGATCGGCCTTATACAGTTTTACTCCGCTGCTTGTAGTGATAAGAAATTTATACAGACAGTCAATACCCATTCCCGGAATAAATATTTCATATATTCCGGCGGGCTCGAGCCTTGTCATCTGATACTCGTCTTCGTTCCATCCGTTATAATCCGAGATCAGATGAACTTCCTTTGCATTCGGTGCCCATACGGCAAAATATACACCCTTCTTACCGCCCTTTGTGCATAGATGCGCACCAAGTTTTTTGTAGATATCATAATGAGTACCTGTACCAAAATAGTACATGTCCATATCCGAAACAAACGGACTGATCTTCTTGGATTCCGCCATTTCAAACCCCCTTGACCTGTTAAATATTTAGTTCAGAAAATCCTTCTCTCTCAGAATAATGTAGTCATCATCGTCATATCTCTTCGCAAGAAGGAAGTCCATAAAATGCGCCATATTCTTGCGATCAACATGATGTATGGCATTATCCACTATCTCAATGACTTCATCTACCGTGACTACATGATCTATTGTCTGCATATCGCCGATCTTGTTGTAAAGAGCAAGCGTTCCCATATCATCTATGCTGTACTCAAGCTCTCTTGCGTAACCCTTTGCATAAGCAACAAGATCCGAATTGGAAAAATCATCTATTACTATTCTTGCATCGAAAACCGACTTTGTCTCGACACATCCGTTAAGGAGCGGCTCAAGAGTTTCCTTCTCGCCTTCAAATACCACAAGAATGTAGTCAACTTCATTCTGTAATGATTCTGTAATGGCATTTACAGTAATGGGAGTAAGACCGCCTGCATTTTCGACTATAAGTGCCCCGTTACGCAGTTTTTGAAGCGTCATCGGGATATTCTTCTTGTTAAGGGCCTCTCCGGAAATCTTGGCAACCTTACCCGAGAATGTGGAATCCATTGTCTGGATCGCTTTTACTATATCGATCGCAAGTCCTTTTCTTCCGAAATTCTCAGAGCCCATAACAATTACGTTGCCGTGGGATGCTTCCATTTTCATGTCATCCATAACGTCAACAATCTGGGCTTTAAGCGATTCTATTCCTTCAAATCTTCCGAAGATAGCCATTTCGGTATCATCAAACTCACGACGGCTGGTCACGTTTTCTTCAAGTTTCATCCACGAAGGATGATTTGCCTTCTTGGAAGACTCCTCTTCTGCCGAGTATTCTTCTTCAATCCCGGCTTCATATCGCATCCTGGCCTCAATCTCTTCCTGAGGTATGGGACGAGTCTTGAGCATATCATCAACCTCATCAGGCTGATCTATTGTCTCAAGTTCCTCAACCTCTCCAAGATCATCAACATTATACGGATACTGTATGGGGGCAGTCATTCCGTGACGTATAACCGAAGCTTCATTATTTGCAGGCTCAGATTCTTTTTCTTTGACTTGTTCTTCTGCTTTCCCTTCCGTCAACGGCTTGGCAGGTTCTGATGCCTCAGGCATCTGTTCATGTTCCGGTTCGCGTATCGGTTCTTGTGCAACCTCTTCCACGACCTCGTCTTCCGGAAGATCAGGCTGCTCAACTTCTTCAATCTCTTCGGTTTCCCCGTAATCCTCCGGTTCCGGCTCTTTTACAGGTTCCGGTGCTTTATCCTCCGTCTCCGGAAGTTCTCCCGTCATACGTTTAACAAGCTCAACATCCTCTTTTCTGATCTGAGCTATGTTTCCGCCGTATTCTTCGGCGAGTGTAAGCTTTCTCCCCGAAGGAAGTACATCCCCGGAAAGAGGTATATCGGCATCCGGTAAAATATCAGGAATCGCTTCCGTAATGGAAGTCGTAGCAGGTCCGTTGATCCTTGCCCCCGATTCCGTTCTCTTGACATTCTCTCTTTCAAACACGGGAGAAGGAATGGTTGTTCTTGTAACAACACCCTTTTTATCATCCTTAATTACCTCTTCGGTAACTTTGTTTTCCTCTTCCTTAACTTTACCGCCCTGATTGTCCGCCTGTGTCTGCTCAGACGGTTTAGTCGGGTCCGGTTCTGTATTTACGGCATTTTCAATACCCGGGATAACTCCGGCAAGCTGTGCCATTATATCCTGAGTCTGCTCTTTTGTCTTGTTGAGTATCTGCTGTTTACGCTGCTCTTCCCCGTTTTTCTTTTTCTCCTCCCAGTCTCTCATGAAATCGCTAAGATCTATCTGGCCGGGAACCTGCTCGTCCTCCGGATTGAAAGTCTCCTGGGGCTGCTGAATCTGCTGAACCGGTTGCGGCTGCTGAGCCGGCTGGGGTTGTAACTGCTGAGGTTGCGGTTCCTGAATCTGCGGTTCCCGGGGTTGTTCGACCGGCTGCGGCTGCTGTACTACGGGCTGCTCATAAACAGGCTGTTGTTCATATACGGGCTGCTGTTCATATACGGGCTGCTGATAGACAGGTTGCTCATATACAGGCTGCTGTTCATATGCGGGCTGTTGATAGACAGGCCCTGCCTGATTGAGCTGCTGCATGAATTGTTCCTGTGATTGATCATATAACTGGGAAGTCACTCCGTAATAAGGAGTAGGAATGACATTTTGCTCCTTGGCATAGAACTCTTCCATATTTCTGGCGAGTTCTTCCTGAAGGTTCATTGTAGAATACTTGTCATTGCTGTACGGAGCGATCTGAATATCCGATGTCTGCGTAAAATCACTGTGTGCCGGTTGAACAGGCTGCTGTACACTCTGTACGGGCTGAGCCGTCTGTGCAGGCATAGGGTTTCCGTTTCCCTGCGGATTATTACCTGCATTTGAAAGCATTGATCCTGTATCGCCACTCATCGGTGCGGTTTCATAAGGGCTTGCGCCTTTTGCGTATATCGGCATCGACTGTGTCTCATATATATGAACAGTTTCTTCCGTTTCGCCTGTGGGAATCTTCGGAGCATCATATACTCCGTCATACTTCTGCTGCTGCTCTTTTGTAAGCGGAGAATGCTGCATCTTTAATTCGAGAGCTTTCCTGACATACGGACCATCTCCGAACCAAAGAGCAAGCTCATCACATGTTTCAACACATTTTGTCTCCTGCCCGTCCTTATGATACAAAAGCGCCAGTTCATAGGCCCATTTTTCCGTATATTCCGCCCTTTTGAACTCTTCCAGAAGAGAAATCTTCTCTTCAAGAGGCACATCCTGAGCATCATAAATCTTATAAAGCAGAACATATCTGTTTGTATCGTGGGGTTTTAGGTGAACATATTCCCTATAGTAGTCAATCGCATCGGGAATTTCATCAAGCTTAATGGCAAGCTCACAAAGGGCATAGACAACATTTGCCCTGTCGGGATATCTTTCATAAGCCAGAAGAAGTATATCTCTGGCTTCCGAGTAGTGCTTTGTGACTTTATAAATCTCGCTGACCGTACACAACATAGAGAAGCTCTTAACTCTTCTCCAATCGATCGTATCTGCTATGTCCATCGCTTCCTGGAAACGATGCTCTTTGATCAATGATTTTATCTGGTCGGCACAGACCTGATATTCGTATTTATCCAAAACAAAAACTCCTTAGGCACAACATATGCCCATTATTTCGCTATTTTATCATAGTCATTGTACTATGTCAAAATATTGGAGAGGTCGGCAAACTGTTGCAAACTAAGGGCTTCCCCTCTTATCTTTTCTGAAATATCAAGCTCTGCAAGGGCTTTTTCAATATCTTCTTTAGAATAATCAAGACCGGAAAAATTTGTGACAGCATTTACAAGGGTTTTTCTCCTTTGGTTAAATGCGGCACGAATAAGAGAAAACATGAGTTTTTCATCTGTGACTTCAACTTCGGCCTCCTTACGTACAGTCAATCTGATAACACCGGATCCGACTTTTGGCCGGGGCATAAAAGAGTTCGGCGGAACATTTGCTGCAATGTATGTATCGGCATAATACTGAACAGCCAGAGACAGTGCTCCGTAATCCTTTGTTCCGGGACCTGCCTGCATTCTCTGGGCCACTTCCTTTTGTACCATTATCGTAATGCTCTCAACAGGCAGATGATTTTCAAGAAGGCTCATCACTATGGGAGTGGTAATATAATAAGGAAGATTGGCAACAACTTTAACACTCATTCCCGAGAACTCGTCTCTGATCAGCTTATCAAGATCTGTTTTCATCACATCCGCATTTATGATCTTAACGTTGTCATATCCGGACATGGTTTCGCTTAGTATGGGAATAAGCTCCTTATCTATCTCAATTGCGACTACTTTTGATGCAGCTTCGCACAGTCGCTGTGTCATAGTCCCGATTCCCGGGCCTATCTCAATGACCCCGTCTTCCTTCCCGATAAGAGCCGCATCAACTATCTTATCAAGGACATGCTCGTCTATCAGGAAGTTCTGCCCGAATCTTTTTTGGAATGAAAAACCGTATTTATTTATAATACTTGCCGTATTTTTTGCGCTTCCAAGATTTGCCATTATTTTCCGAATAACCTCACTGCATTATTATATGTAACTTCTTCAACCTCCTGTACGGATATCCCTTTGATATCCGCAATTTCCCTGATTATATACGGAAGATACTCCGATGTGTTCCTCTTACCTCTGTTCGGAACCGGTGCCATATAGGGTGAATCCGTTTCGGTCATTATACGCTCAAGAGGGGTGTACTCAACTACTTCCTTCAGTTTTCTGCCGTTTTTAAAGGTAACGACTCCTCCCACTCCGATATAGAATCCCGCATCCAGAAACTGCCTTGCAACCTCTACACTGTATGAAAAACAATGTATAATGCCCCCGACCTTTTCTGCATTTTCGGCCTTTATAATATCATATGTGTCCTTTGCGGCCTCTCTTGAATGCACAATGATCGGAAGGTTTGTCTCAAGGGCAAGGTTTATCTGTCTTGCAAACCATTTCCTCTGTATGTCGCGCTCCGGCTCATCCCAGTAGTAATCAAGTCCTATTTCGCCTATTGCTACTACATTATCATCTTCCGTATATTCTTTAAGCTGTGCCATATCATCTTCCGTAAGATCTTTGCACTCTTCCGGATGAACCCCAACCGCCGCCAGAAACTCAGGGTATTTATGAGCAAGTTCCATGCTCGCCCGGCTCGAATCCATTGACGCACCGATGTTAACAAATCTGCCCACGCCCGCTGCCAAGGCTCCTCTTATGGCATCTTCCCTGTCATCATCAAACGCCTTGTCATCAAAATGTGTATGTGTTTCGTAGATCATGTATATCTCCGGTCCTGTTCAAATATTATCATTGTGCCGATTTTTCCTAAAAAATCCTTGCAATTCAAAAAACATTATAATATAATAGCACTTGCGTTACAAATCGGATGCGCGCTTAGCTCAGTTGGTAGAGCACCTGACTCTTAATCAGGGTGTCCAGGGTTCGAGCCCCTG
>OCTX012248226.1_pt1 | contig 12231 bp, 12 predicted proteins | sample 1539691 | NCBI WGS metagenome assembly OCTX01 (sample SAMN02144231, study PRJEB22623) | gut metagenome | biome: sheep rumen | host: Ovis aries | place: New Zealand
GTCGTCAACCTCAAGACCGACCCGCAGCTGATGGGCGCTCTGGGCGCTGCCGAGTATGCCCGCCAGAAGGGCCTCGCCAAGAAGTAATCCTTCTTTTCGCCATCCTGTTCCCCCGCTCCCCTTCCGCGAGACGGAAAGGGGGCGGAGGGAAAACCGGCGCGGTGCTTCCCGCCGGGAAACGATGAAAGGAGCTAACGCATAAGATGGCTAAATTAGCGAAGTTTATCCTCAAGCTGCTTAAGGTTCTTCTGATTGTCGTGGGCGTTCTCTTTGTGGTCTATTTCTGGAACCTCGACCAGAAGGTTCTCGGCTGGGCCTATAAGCAGGTCAACGCGATGTTCGACCGCAAGCCTGTCAACCAGGTATTCTAACCTATGGAGCTGTTCAATCCCCTGATCCAGGATACCAAGGCTCTGTTTGAACGTGCCGTTCCCCGCGTCTGGGACTATTCCGAGCGCGACTGCTGGCATGACATCGGCTCGAACGAGCTGGTCCTCTCGCGCGATGCGGCCTATGAACTCGGCGCCGCCGGGAAGGGCTCGGCAAACTACGTGCTCTTCACCTCCAGCGGCGATCTGGTGAACAAGGACCAGGTTCTGCTCTACGGTCCCGATCTCAAGGATATCCGCGGCGACGTGGATTTCGCCCGCATCGTGCTGCTGCGCGTGGGCGTGCTGTCGGACGATGACGAGCAGGTCTTCCGTATCCTCAAGGACATCGAGTTCGCCAAGTACCATGTCTATCCCGAGGGCTACATGGTGCGCATGTCCCCGGAGAACTACCGTGAGCAGGTGCGCGTGAGCAAGCAGGCTCTCAAAAAGGGCATCAGCTTCCGCAGCATCGGCGCGAGCTACATCAAAGCCTACAAGAAGGACCCCAATGTGCTCAACGCCACGGTGATCTTCTCCACCCTCCCCGGGCTTGACTACAAGACCATGAAGGACTACGCCAAGAAGTCCTCCGACATTACCAACACCCTCACGCACATCCTCGAGGGCCTGCCGACGGACTGCTCCGTCTGCGCGCTCAAGGACATCTGTGACGAGGTCGAGGGCATGAAGGAGCTGCACTTCGGCGTCGGCGCAGAGGGCGCAGGCAAGCACTGATCCCGGAACATTCAAAAAACCTCAGATCGAAAGATCTGAGGTTTTTTCATGTTGCCTTGTTTGCTTATACTATTACTTCCCGCCGAGGATGCGGTTTTTCTCGACCTGCAGCTCGTCGATCTTCTGCTTGGAGAGCGGGTAGACGAAGCGGAGCAGGATGAACACCAGCAGGAACAGCACTGCCGGGATCATGACAGAGGAGTTATACATGCTGCGCAGCGCCTGTTCGGTGAGCCCCTCGGTGTTGAGCTTGCTGCCCTCGTAGCCGATGCGCAGCAGCGGCACGCTCGTGAGGATGACGGCGACGGTCTGGCCGAGCTTGCGCATGAAGGAGTAGAAAGCATAGCTCGTAGCCTCGTCGTTGAGGCCGAAGGTCACGCGGTTGTAGTCGATGGCGTCGGTCGCCAGCGCCCAGATCAGCAGGAAGATGAAGGCCGTGCCGATACCGGACATGAGGCAGGCGACGAGATAGAGCCACACGTTGCTGACGCCGAAGAGGGCCAGCACGAAGAGCACGAGATAGAAGACCGCAGCCAGCAGGATGCCGTAGGCGCAGACCTCGCGGCGGCCGAACTTGTTGCCGAGGCGGGTGGCAAAGAACATCACGACCGCGACGGGCAGGTACTGGAAAACCGTCGGCAGCATGGTGAGGCCGGGCTTGTGGAAATAGTGGTCAAAGAGGTATGTATTGTAGGTCTGGCCGAACATCTGCGCGGCGAGGAAGAGCATGGAGGCCAGCGACACTGCCATGAAGGGTCGGCTCTTGAGCAGCACCTTCACGACCTTCATGGTCTGGCCCTTTTCGCGCGGGTCGGGATGGCTCTCCACGCGCTCCTTCGTCCAGCTGTAGCTGAGCAGGTAGGCCAGGACGGAGAGCACGGCGATGACGATGACGCCGATGAGGATCTTCTGATAGCTCATCTCGCTGCCGTTTGCCGTCTTGACATAGCAGATGGAGGCCAGCACCATCGCAGGCATTGCGCCGAAGGTGGAGCCGATGGAGCGGAAGACAGAGAGCGAGGAGCGCTCCTTGTCGCTGGAGGTGATGACCTGGGCCAGCGAGCCGTAGGGGATGTTGATGCAGGTATAGAGCATGCCGAAGAGAATGTAGGTCGCGTAGACGAAGGCGAGCTTCGCGCCGGAGCCCCAGCCGCGCACGTCGAGGAACATGAGCACAGCCGAGAGCGCCACGGGGACGGCGAAGATCTTGAGCCAGCGGCGATAGCGCCCGTCGCTGCGGGGCTTCACGCCGTCTATGATGCGGCCCCAGATGGGGTCGTTGATCGCGTCCCAGATACGCGCAATGATCATCATGACCATCACGCTCAGGACGCTGATCTGCAGCACGTCGGTATAATACTTCTGCAGGATGCTCTGCGTCAGGCCGAAGACAAGGCAGGAGGCCAGGTCGCCCATCGCGTAGCCGATCTTATCCTTTGCCTTGATGCCGCTGGTTCTGGCAATATAGCTTTCTTCCACTGCGTTACACTCCTTTTTTTCTGAAAAAGTCCGCCGAAAAGCTATCTCTATCTTACCCATTTTTCCATCTGCCGTCAACCTGCATTTTCCTTTTCAGAGGGAATAGGGCGTGCGGCAGGTCCCGCCGCTGCAGGGATAGAACACAGCCTTGCCCGTCTCGCCCCGGCAGGCCGCCGTGAAGGGCGCAAAGGCGGTGAGCGCCGCGTCCTGCGGTCGCTTCAGCAAAACCGTGAGCGCGGGGGCGTAGCGGCCGGTGACGAGCGCGAGCGCGGCCGGAATATCTTCTGCGGCGCAGACCAGCTCCTGCGTCGGATAGACGCGGCTGAGCAGTGCGAGCATGCCAAAGGCCGCCTCGGCGGGATAGCGGCTCATGCGCGAGGCGAGGAAGGTACGCTGTGCCTCGGCGGCCTCGCGCCATTTTTCCCGTCCGCTCAGCCGCTCAAGCAGATCGAAGAGGACGGCGGCAGCGCCATTTCCCGAGGGCAGCGCCCCGTCCGGCACCTCCTGCGGGCGCAGGATCAACTGCTCGGCGCGCGCGGAATTGCGCGCAAAGCCCCCCTCCGACGCGGGGAAATCCCGCAGGATCGCGTCGGCCAGGGCTTCGGCTTTCTGCAGCAGTGCGCTGTCATAGTCGAGGCGGTACAGCTCGAGGAAGCCGAGCGCGGCGAGAGCGAGATCGTCGAGCTGCGCGGGGAAGCGCGCGTCCTTCTCCCCGCCGTAGCAGACTGCCGCCATCGTATCCGGCTCGTCCGCTCCGGCCTTGCGCAAGAGCCAGCCGCCGAGGGCGCGCGCCGCGTCGGCATAGCGCTTTTCGCCGAAGGCGGCTCCGGCGCGGGACAGCGCCATGAGCAGCATGCCGTTCCAGGCGCTGAGCTCCTTGTCGTCGCGCCTCAGGGTGCAGCGGGCGGCACGGTAGTCCCGCAGCCGTTCGCGGTAGGCGGCATAGCCCTCCGGCACGAAGCTCCAGCGCTGGTTGATAAGCAGGTTGGGGATGCTCTTGCCGTGGAAATTGCCCTCGGGCAGAATGTCATAGCATTCGCAGAAATGCCGTCCCTCGTCCGCGCCGAGCACCGAGGCGACGTCCTCGGGAGTCAGAAGATAATACTTTCCCTCCTCGCCGTCGCTGTCGGCGTCCTGGCCGGAGGCATAGCCGCCGTCCGGCAGGCGCAGCTCGCGCAGGACGTAGTCAAGCGTCTCTGAGGCGACCTTGCGCCAGAGCGGCATGTGTCCGCTCTCCCAGGCCTCGGTATAGACATAGGCCAGCAGGGCATTGTCATAGAGAGTCTTCTCAAAATGCGGCGCGAGCCATTCCCGGTCGGTCGAATAGCGGCAGAAGCCGCCGCCGATGTGATCATAGATGCCGCCGCGGTACATCTGCTGCAGCGTGTGCTCCGCGGCCTTGCGGGCCGTCTTGTCCCCCGAGAGGGCGGCATAGCGCAGCAGGAAGAGGAGCTTATGCGGTGAGGGGAACTTCGGCGCGGTGCCGAAGCCGCCGTATTCCTTATCCCAGCTCTCCTGCAGATCCTTCGCGGTCTTCGCAGTGAGCTCGCCGGCGTCCGCGCCGCCGCGGTCATGGGAGGAGCGCCGGAGATAGCGCAGGATGTCCGCGCCGGTGCGCAGGAGCGAGCCGCGATCCCGCGTCCATTTTTCGGCGACGTAGTTGAGCAGCTCGATGAGGCCCAGCTGATCCCGCGCGCCGTACTGCGCGAGGCGGTTCTCACGCGGCAAATAGGTCGCGGCAAAGAAGGGCTCGCCCGCAGGCGTCATCAGCACCGTAAGCGGCCAGCCCGCCGAGCCGTTGAGCGCGGCGCAGGCTGCAAGATACACGGCGTCCACATCCGGGCGCTCCTCGCGATCGACCTTAACAGAGACAAAATGCGCGTTGAGCAGCTCCGCTACGCGCTCGTTTTCAAAGGACTCCTCCGCCATGACGTGGCACCAGTGGCAAGTGGAATAGCCGACAGAGAGAAAAACGGGCTTATCCTCCCGCTTTGCCTTTTCAAAGGCCTCCTCCCCCCAGGGATACCAGTCCACCGGATTGTCCGCATGCGCGAGCAGATAGGGAGAGCGCTCCCCTGCGAGATGATTGGCCATGGCGTCGATTTCCTCCCTTTACAGCGTTCCCAAATTACTTTATAATGAAAGATAGTTCAGATATTGCTTATTATACCCAAATACCTGCATCAAATCAAGCGAGGTTTACGCATGGACTATCTGGAACCCTGCTGCTGCTTTGACAGCAGCCAATATACCGGCCTGCCAGACGCCGAGCCCTGCCCGCAGGAGATCGGCGTGCCAAAGCTGATTGCGCAGCTGGACGCGCTCTACAACGCAGGCAGAGAGGACGAGGCCGGGGAATTCCTGCAGCGCTGGCGCGGGGAGGCGAAGCGCCTCGGAGACTGGCGCGGCGAGCTCAGCATGCTCAGCGAGCTCATGGGACATACCCGCCGCAGCCGGGACCGGGAGCTTGGTCTCGAGGCTGTGAACGCCGGGCTCGACATTATCCGCGAGCACCGCATGGGCGGCACCGTCTCGGGCGCGACGGTGCTCCTCAACGCCGCCACGACCATGAAGGCCTTCGGCCTGGCGCGTGAATCCCTGCCCATTTTTGAGCACGTGAGCCGCGTCTACGGCCAGCATCTCGACCCCAACGACTACCGCTTCGGCGGGCTTTACAACAACATGGCTCTCTCCTACGCGGACGTGGGCGACTTTGCGCAGGCGGAGCGGCATTTTCTTCTCGCGCTGCGCACCATCGCCCGCTGCCCGGAGCCGGACAACGAGCTGGCCGTGACCTGGTGCAACCTCGCGGAGCTCTACGACAGGCAGGACCCCGAGGATCCGCGCTGCTCGGACTGCATGGAGAGGGCCTGGGAGCATCTCAATGCCCCCGAACTCCGCTGGGACGGCTACCACGCCTTCACGGTGTCGAAATGCCTCCCCAGCTTTGACTACTTCGGCTTCTTCCTCTACGCAAGGGAGCTGCGCGAACGGATGGAGAAGATCCATGAAGGGACTTGAAGCGGCGCGGGCGCTGTATGAGGAATACGGCGCGGCGATGATCCGCGAGAGCTTCCCGGAATATGAAGGGCGCATCGCCGTGGGGCTCGCCGGGCGCGGCTCGGAGTGCTTCGGCTTTGACGACGAGACCTCACGCGACCACGACTTTGCCCGCGGCTTCTGCCTCTGGCTTGAGGACGAGGACGACATCCGCATCGCCGTCCCCCTCGCGCGCGCCTACCGGCAGCTCCCGCTCGGCGGCGCCGGGGAACACAGCAAGCTCGGTGAGGACAACTGCGGCGTGCACCGCACGGCCTTCTTCTACAGGCGCTACACCGGCTCGCACGGCGCGCCGGAGACCTGGCAGCAGTGGATGGCGCTCCCCTCCTCCGCGCTCGCCGAGGCCACGAACGGGGAAGTTTTTCGCGACGATCTGGGGCATTTTACCGCGATCCGCGAACAGATCCTGCACGGGATGCCCGAGGATGTGCGCAAAAAGAAGCTGGCCGCGCGCCTCATCGAGATGGCGCAGAGCGGCCAGTACAACTACGGCCGCTGCCTGCGGCACGGCGAAGAGGGCGCGGCAATGCTTGCGATGGCGGACTTCGTGCGCGCGGCCTGCGGCGCCTGCTATCTGCTGGAGAAGCTGCACATGCCGTATTACAAATGGATGCTGCGCGGCATGGACGCGCTGCCCACGCTCGGTTCGCTGCGCCCGGCGCTGGAATTCCTGCTCACCGGCGAGAACGACCCCGACGGGCGGCTGCTCAAGGGGCAGGTCGTGGAGGACGTATGCGCAAATGTCGCTCGCGAGCTGCGTGCGCAGGGACTGAGCGAGGGCGAATGGGACTATCTGGAGCCGCACGCCTTCGCCGTCCAGGGGACGATCCGGAACCCGGAGATCCGCGCGATGCATATCATGGAGGGATAAAAATGAAGATCCAATGGCTGGGGCACGCCTGCTTTGCCATCACCCACAAGGGCTATACGATCGTGATCGACCCCTACAACAGCGATTATACCGCGGGCTATCCGAAACTGCGCATCAAGGCGGACAAGCTGCTTGTCAGCCACGAGCACTTCGGCCATAACTTCCGCGAGGGCGTCCTGCTCTCCGGGCGGCCGGAGTCTGACTGTCCGTTCACGATCACGGAGCTCACGGTGCCGCATGAATTCAAGATGGGCAACTGGCGCGGCTTCTGCAAGATCCACATTCTGGAGGCGGACGGCTTCAAGCTCGTCCATATGGGCGACCTCGGCACGCAGCTCGACGGCGGGCAGATCTCCCGGCTCTTCGGCGCGGACGTGTGCATGATCTGCGCCGGCTCCGCCACGGCGCTGCCCTCCCAGGAGGCCAAGCGCGCAACCGACGAGATCATGGCGAAGGTCATCATCCCCATGCACTACCGCGACGGCAGCCGCGGCGCGCATCGGCTGGAGGGCGTGGAGGATTTCGCATACCACTTCGAGTCCCCGGAATTTGTGCACCGCTATGAGACCGATACTTTTGAGGTCACGCACGACATGGAGCCGCAGCTTGCGATCCTCAAGTACCTCGGCCCCGATGCCTGGGGCGAGCTGCTGCAGACTGAGGAGGCCAAAGCGCCCGGTCTGCTGGGGAGACTCTTCGGGAAAAAGAAATAGGTTTTTGCTTAAAGCGCTTGCCGGGGGCGGAGCCCCGGCAGACTGCAGCCAAACCAATGCGGCGATGGCTCGACTCGCATGGGGTGATAGTGAAGAGGGGATGGTAGTCCCCTCTTCACGTTCAATCTATGCAAAAATGGGAACTTTTTCGGCAGTTCCCATTTTTGCTGCTCAAGCTGTCGACACTTTGTCGACAGCTTGCCGGGGGCGGTGTTCCGCCCCCGGCAAGTTCTTGCGTTATTGGTTTTTCCACTCTCATGGCTGAAGGATCGCGCCGAACTCCTCCTGCGTCGTGTCCGCGAGGGTCAGATTCCCGGTCTCGGGGTCGACCCAGTAGATCGCGCCGTCCAGACTGTAGACGCGGAACTCGTATCCGTCGGAAAGCAGCAGGCAGAAGGGGTCGAGCCGGGCGGTATCCATACGGCTGGGAACGCCCGCGAGCAGGGTTTTGAGCTCCTCCGCCGTATAGCGGCCCGTCAGCTCATATTCCTCGTCAAAGCCGCGCCGCTCCGTATCGGTCTGACTGCTCTGCGTATTCTGCATACCGTAGGCCTGTGGGGGCAGCGCCATCTGCTCCTCCGGCGCGGGCTCCGGCGCAGCTTCCGCAGCTTCGGCCGGCGCCTCCATGGCCGCTTCCTCGTAAGCATTCCCGGAGGCGAGCATAGGCGCTGCGGAGCCCTTCGGGGCGAAGAGCAGCCGCCCCGCGCCGACGATCAGCACCAGGCAGGCAGCCGCGGCGAGGATCGGGAGGACGCGGTTCTTCTTTTTCGGCTTCTGCGGGATGGTCACGACAGGCGGCGCCTCTTCGCGCACGCGCGCCATGATCCTGTCCGTGAGATCCGCGGGCGGCTCCTCGGCCGCGTCGCGCAGACCGTCCCGCAGGGCGGCGAAGGCCTCATAGACCGCGCTGCATTCCGGGCAGGAATCCAGGTGGTCCGCCAGCTCCGCGCGCTCGCGCGCGGAGAGATCCCCGTCGAGCATCCGGCTGATCCGCTCCTGCATTTCATCACAGCTTCTCATGGCTTTCCACCTCCTTCCACCGTTTTGGACGAAAGCGCGTCCGGGATGTTCCCATCCCGCAGCAAAAAGGCGCAGAGTTTTTTCCGCGCGCGGAAAATGCGGCTCTTGACCGTCCCGGGCTCGAGACTCAGCGTCTCGCCGATCTCCTCATAGCTCATCCCCTCGAGCTCGCGCAGGATCAGCACCTGCCGCCCCTCCGGGGAGAGCTCCCGCAGCCCGCGCCGCACGGCGTCCCGCGTGAGCTTTTGCGAGAGCAGCGCCTCCGGCGCAAGGCTCTCGTCCGGGATCTCCCACTCCGCGTCCTCCGCGTCCTCGTCCTCGCGCGTGAGGGAGAGCGCGTCCGTGTGCTTTCTGCGGCGCAGCGCGTCGATGCAGGCGTTGGAGGCGATGCGGCAGAGCCAGGTTGAAAAACGGCTCTCCCCGCGGAAGTCTCCCAGGCGCCGGTAGGCCGTGAGGAAGGTTTCCTGGGTCAGATCCTCCGCGTCCTCCCTGTTGCCGAGCAGACGCAGCGCGATGTTATAGACGGTTTTCTGATACGCCGCAACCAGCTCGGAGAAGGCCTCGCTGTCTCCCCGCAGCACACGGCGGATCACATCCTGTTCGCGTTCGGGTGTCATCGGATCACCTCAAATCTCTTTTGATCTCCTTGACGATCTTCTCGATCTCTTCCAGGCTGTTCACCTGCACGAGCGCCTTGCGGTAGATCGCGGCATGCGGCACGCCGTGCAGATACCAGGGCAGATGGTGGCGCGCTTCGAGGCAGGCGTTGCGCTCGCCGGCGAAAGCCGCGAGCATGCGGATCTGCCCCACGGCGGCGTCCATCCGCTCCGAAAGCGGGGGCGGCGCGGGGATCTCCTCCCCGGCGACGGCGGCGTTGGCTTCGCGGAAGAGCCAGGGATCTCCGAAGCAGCCGCGGCCGATCATGCAGAGGTCCGCGCCGGTATAGCGCAGGATATGGGCGGCGTCCTCGCCGCTGAAGATATCGCCGTTGGCCGTGACGGGGATCGAAACCGCGCGTTTGACGTCCCGGATGATATCCCAGTCCGCTTTGCCGGCGTACATCTGCACGCGCGTCCTGCCGTGCACGGTGATGGCGGCCGCTCCCGCCTGCTCGGCGACGCGGGCGAATTCCACCGCGTTGACGCTGCCGCCGTCCCAGCCCTTGCGGAATTTCACCGTGACAGGCGCGGAGACAGCCCTCGACACCGCCTCGATGATCCGCCCGGCGAGCTCCGGGTCCTTCATGAGCGCGGAGCCGTCCCCGGATTTCACGATCTTGCCGACGGGGCAGCCCATGTTGATATCCAGGATCTGCGCGCCGGAGAGCTCCAGCGCCATGCCCGCCGCCTCCGCCATGACCTCCGGCTCGTGCCCGAAGATCTGCGCGGCGAAGGGCGTTTCATTCTCCGCCGGATGCAGGAGAGCCCTGGTCTTCTCGTCGCGGTAGACAAGTGCCTTGGCCGAGACCATCTCGGTCGTAGTCAGCGACGCGCCGTTTGCCCGGCAGAGCGAGCGGAAGGCAAAATCCGTCACCCCCGCCATGGGCGCCAGTGTGACGCGCCCGGCGAGCTCAACGTTTCCGATCTTTACCATTTCAGCGTGAGCCCCACGGGGCAGTGATCGCTGCCCTCGATCTCGGGCAGGATGAACGCGTCCTCGACCTTGTCGCGCAGGCGATCGGAGATCACGAAATAGTCGATACGCCAGCCGACGTTCCGCGCCCTGGCCGCCGCGCGGTAACTCCACCAGGAGTAGGCGTCGGTTTTGTCGGGATAGAGCAGGCGGAAGCTGTCGGTAAAGCCGGCGGCGAGCAGCTCGCTGAATTTGCCGCGCTCCTCGTCGGAAAAGCCGGCGTTGCCCACGTTCTGTTTGGGGTTCTTGAGATCGATCTCCTCATGGGCTACGTTCATATCCCCGCAGACGATAACGGGCTTCTCTTTATCAAGTTCGCAGAGGTAAGCGCGGAAAGCGTCCTCCCAGCGCATGCGGTAGTCGATGCGCTTGAGGCCGTCCTGCGCGTTCGGGGTATAGACGCAGACGAGGAAAAAGTCCTCATACTCGAGCGTCACCACTCGTCCCTCCGTGTCATGCTCGGGGATGTCGAGGTTATAGCGCACGGAGAGCGGCGTATGGCGCGTGAAGATCGCGGTACCGGAATAGCCCTTCTTCTCGGCATAGCACCAGTAGCTCTCGTAGCCGGGGAAGCTCAGCTCGATCTGCCCCTCCTGCAGCTTGGTCTCCTGCAGGCAGACGAAGTCCGCGTCAAAAGAGCGGAAAGCCTCCTCGAAGCCCTTTTTGACGGCCGCACGCAGGCCGTTGACGTTCCAGCTTATGTATTTCATCGAATTCCCTCCTGTCGGGCGCGAAAATCCGCCCGTGTAAGGCGGTAGTAGCGGCGGCTCTCATCCTCGCGCACGAGGCGGAAGCCGAGTTTTTTCAGCATACGCTGGCTGCGGGTGTTGGCAGAGAGCGTATCCGCCTCGATCTGCTCCAGGCCCAGCTCAGCAAAGCCCTTCTCCAGCATAAGCCGCAGTCCGGCGGTGCCGTAGCCTCGGTTGCGGCAGGCGTCGTTCTTCAGGCAGATCTCTGCCTCCGCGGTTTTCGCCTCGCGGTCGATGCGCTTGAGGCCCAGATCGCCGATCACCTCTCCGTCGAGCAGCAGGGCAAACTGCCTGCGCTTCGGGTCGGCGCGGCGCGCCGCGCAGAAGGCCTCTACGCGCTGCGCATCGTAGACAAAGGGAGTGAAATCCTCGGGGCGCTCGAACAGCTCCGGCGCCTGCTTCAGCTCCCGGAAGAAGGCGTGGGAGAGGGCGGGCGTGCTCTCGGTAAGCCTGAGTCCCTCCGAAGAAGGCAGCTTCCTTCCCCGTGCGTCCGCGAGGGCTGCGTTGCGCAGGCGGGGCAGCTCCCCATCGGCCGTCGTGCGGGTCGCCTCCGTGCGCGCCGCGACGAGGCGATTGATCTTCAGCCCCTCCGCCACGAACTTTTCCTCGTAATCCGTCATCACGCCGACTGTGCCCGCACCGTGCAGGTCGTTCTTCACTTCATCAAGCTCCCAGCCCTCGGCCTCAAACTGTTCGAGCGACCAGTTGAAGAGCGGGGTGTTGTCGGTCTTGAAATGGATCTCGCCCCCGAGAGGCAGTGCGTCCGCGTAGCGGCGGAGGAAATTCGGCGCGGTGAGGCGGAATTTGGCGTCCCGGCTCTTGGGCCAGGGGTCGCTGAAATTGAGGTAGATGCGGCCGAGCTCGCCCGGCGCGAAGAGCTCCGGGAGACGGGCGGCGTCAAAGTCCAGAAAGCGCACGTTCTCCACGCCCTCGCGCTGCGCGCGCTCCATGGCGAGGATCATCGCGTCCGGCACCTTCTCGATGGCCACGAACAGCGCATCCGGGTTTTGCTTCGCGGTCTCCACCGTGAATCGGCCCTTGCCGCAGCCGATCTCCAGCCAGACCCTGTCGTACCCCGGGAAGTCCTGCAGCCAGCGGCCGCGGTGCTCCGCCCCGTTCTCGATCAATACCGCGGCACAGGCCTCCATCCGCGGGAGGAGGTTGTGACGTTTTCTCATTCTCATCGTATCACACTCCGTGAACGCGGCCGATCCCTATCTCCGGCCGCTTTTGCTGTTATTGTATTATTTTAACACAGCCCGCAGGAAACATCAAGGAATGCTTGCTTTCCCACGCTTCGGCAGATCCGGCGCATTCTCTGTCTGCCCGCCGAAAAAGAAATTGAAGTTCGCCGCGCGCTGTTATATAATGGATTTACGCAAGCCGACCCGATAATGATTATAGGATGGCGAAAAGCCAAAATCAAAACCAGCACTGAAGTGGTGGTTTGCATGAGCCCTAGAAGGGCAAAGTACAGGCAGAACCCCTCAAGGGGCATTGAAGTTTGGCTTACGCATTACCTTTACAGGCCTCCGCTAAAGCGGCCTGTTTTTATGCCTACTTATTCTTGCGACCCGTAAACGGGTCCACAAATTCTTTCA
>OCTX012077561.1_pt1 | contig 12229 bp, 10 predicted proteins | sample 1539691 | NCBI WGS metagenome assembly OCTX01 (sample SAMN02144231, study PRJEB22623) | gut metagenome | biome: sheep rumen | host: Ovis aries | place: New Zealand
GATCAACGGCGAGGTGATGTACCCCAACACCACGGGCTACATTGAAGGCAAGAGCCTGAAGTACTACATCAACCAGGCAGGCGGCTATGGTGAGAGTGCCCGCAAGCGCCAGACATACATTATATATATGAACGGCACCGTGGCCAAGGCCGACCGCCGTCACAAGCCCAAGCCCGGCTGCGAGATAGTGGTGCCCACCAAGCAGCAAGGCCGACGCATGAGCACCGCCGAGGTGCTGGCCATAGGCTCCTCGACCGCATCGATAGCCACGATGATAGCCACGCTGGTGAACCTGTTCAAATAATACAAACAAAAATTTAGCGCCATGGAACCGAAAAAGGAAACTGAGGTCATAGATCTTGGAAAGATGATGAAGAAACTCTGGGCCAACAAGAAGACATTCTGCAAAGTATTGCCCATCGTATTCATCATTGCATGCATATACATTTTCAGCAAGCCACGTTTCTATACATCGGAGGTAAAGCTGGCACCAGAGAGTGAAAGCGGCTTTGACCAAAGCAGTCTCGGCGGACTGGCTGCCTCGTTTGGCTTTGACATAGGTGGCATGTCGACGTCGGACGCCATCTTCCCTGAGCTCTATCCAGAACTGCTTGGCACGAATGACTTTATATGCAGGCTTTTCCCCATCACGGTAGAGACATCCGACGGGAAACTGAAGACCGACTACTTCAACTATCTGAACAAGCATCAGAAAGCACCATGGTGGAATGGACTTTTGAACCCACTGTGGAACCTTCTCAAAACGGATGACGAACAGGCTGTCGCCAACGACGGCAACGGCAACAATACTGCAGACCCGCACCATCTGAACAAGAGACAAGACCTCATAGCTGGTGCAATAAAAGGGAACATAGCCTGCAACATTGATAGGAAAACCAGTCTCATCACCATTTCCATCACCGATCAGGATCCTCTGGTATGTGCCATTGTTGCGGACTCTGTACGGCTCATGATTCAGCAGTTCATCATTGAATATCGCACGAAAAAGGCCCGCATCGACGTGGACTACTATACAAAGCTGACCAATGAGGCAAAAGCGGAATACGATGCAGCACGTATAGCCTTCGCATCGTTTGCCGACTCACATCGCAACACCATATTAGAATCTTCGCGCTCCAAACAAAACGATTTGGAAAGCGAGATGCAACTGAAGTATAATAACTATACGGGTTACAACACCCAGCTACAGGTGGCCATGGCCAAATTACAACAGCGCACGCCGTCGTTCACCCTGCTGCAAGGAGCCTCGGTGCCCACACGTCCTGCTGGGCCTAAACGCGTCAGGTTTGTCTTTGTCATGCTGTTCCTGGCATTCCTTTGTACAAGCGGTTACATATTAGTATGCAAATCACAGTTAGACAGCTGACACGCCTGTACTTCATTTTCTCGCTGCTCGTCATGACCTACGCCTCGTGCCTGAGTTTGCGGAAAATGGAACTGGGCGCGTATGAAGAAGGCAATGCCAGAATAGTCACCGGACTTGCCTTCGGACTTTTCATCCTGTCTGCAGTTAAGCTTCTATTGTCGAAAGAATACAAGCTCTATAAGCCTGCATTCCCCATCGTGTGCTATTGTCTCTTCTTTGTATGGAGTGTCATTCCCACACTGCTGTCGAACTCTACTCCCACGTTCTCGGCAACGCTGTTCAACGTTATCAACATCCTGCTACCCATGGCGGCACTGCTGGTGGCATACAACATCACGCGTAACTATGGCGAGATGGAATGGTTCCACGCCACATTCATCGCTATGTTCCTGATGTTCGTCTATCACTATGCGAAAATATTCACGGAACTGAATATCTTCGACGGGCAAAGCCACCTCATCGCTTCATATGCCACGCTATACACCCTGCCTCTTGCCTTGCTGGCCAAACCGAAGAAGGTGAAACTGGCATTAGTGCTCATCACAACTGTTGCCATACTCTCCTCGCTGAAGCGAGCTGGAGCTGCGGCACTGGTACTGGCCATCTTCGCATATCTGATGGTGTACATGCAGACATCGAAGATGAAGGCCACCACCATTGCCATGGTTGTTGCGAGCATGCTGGCCTTTGCCATCCTGTTCCTGTTCATGGCCTCCTCGGGCGACGAGACGCTCATTGAGCGCTTCCAGAACTTAGACAAAGACAACGGCAGCGGGCGCACCGTGGTGTGGGAGATGACAGCAAAGATGATTGAGAAGTCGGATGCCGTCAGTTACGTACTGGGGCATGGTTTTAACACTGTCGCCGAGAGTTCGCCCATCAGCCTGTCGGCACACAACGATTTTCTGGAGGTAACATACGATTTTGGCCTCATCGGTATTCTGCTCTACCTGACCGCCATCATAAGCACACTGGTCTATACCATACAGATGATACGTCATCGCTCAACCTATGCAGCCCCACTGGCCATGCTGATGGTGCTATACCTTTTCCTATCGATGACGTCGCACATCATCATCTATTGTTTCAGCTATACCGTCATGCTAACCTTTGGCTATTTCATAGGCAGCTATAAAAAGGAACAAGAAGAGCTATGCAGCGAACCGACAGAATAGTTTTTAACTCATTCATCCTCTATGGCAAGATAGTCGTCAGCATGGCTATTTCGCTCATCACGGTGCCCATAGTGTTGCACGCCTTGGGTGAGGACGACTTTGGATTGTTCAACCTGGTAGCAGGAATAGTGGCCATGCTTGCTTTCCTTAATGGCACCATGACGGTGTCGACCCAGCGCTACTTGTCGGTAACCATCGGTCAGGCAGACCCCAGCCGTCTGCTACAAGTATACAATCTAAGCATTGTGCTGCATGCCATCATAGGTCTCTTCGTGGTTATACTTATAGAATCAGCACTGCCACTTCTGCTTCAGCATGCGCTGAATATTCAGCCTGAACAGCACGATGCGGCCCTGCTGCTATTCCACACTTTGGCAGCCAGCATGTTCTTGTCAATAATCACCGTGCCCTTCGACGCAGTGCTCAATGCTTATGAGAACATGGTCTTTTTTTCACTAATGGGCATTGTAGAGTCTGTGCTGAAGCTCTGTCTCGCATTCTCCCTGACATTCTTCGCCAGTGGAAAGCTCGAATATTATGCGTTCTCACTGACAGCTATATCCCTCATACTGCTCGTAGTCAAATTTGTCTATTGCCAGCGGAAATACAAGAAATTGTCCATCTGCCTCAAGAGTTGCCGTAACGTGGCCTTATTGAAAGAGATGTTCCTGTTTGCCGGATGGAACACACTGACTTCCCTGTCTGTGGTAGGCCGCCTACAGGGCATTGCCATCATCTTCAACCACTTCTTTGGCACCATCATCAATGCTGCATACGGCATTGCCAACCAAGTGGGCGGCGTGCTGGGTTATTTTTCTGCTACCATCCAAAAGAGCATCAATCCGCAGCTAATGGAGAGCGAGGGCAGGCACGACCCTGCACGGTTGCAGATGCTCACCTTCGCCCTTACAAAGTATTCTTCACTCATTCTTATGGCCATCGCCCTACCCCTGCTATTAGAGATGCCCTACATAATGAGGCTTTGGATAGGCGACGTGCCTGCTTATACTGTCGATTTCTCACGACTGGTCATCCTTCTTTCCATCATCACCCAGCTATCTGCCGGACTAATGTCTGCCATACAGTCGTCCGGACGCATCAAGTGGTATGCCATAGTTATCAGCAGCATCACGCTCGCTACCATCCCACTGGCTTATTTAGCCCTTCACTATGGCCTGTCGCCTGTCGTTGTTCTGTTCACAGCATGCGCAGTGGAGTTAATCGCCTTTGCAGCCCGTTTGTGGTTTGCCCGCCACATTCAGTCCATACCTGTATGGTCATTCATTAGCCAGACTATCATTCCCAATCTGTTGCTGGCAGCCTGCGCCACACTATGCCTATACGGTATACAGCAACTGCTCAGCCCATCGCTGTTCAGGCTCGTCACACTATGCCTGGCTGATATCGTCCTCATGTCAGTCGGTTCATTCTACTGCATTTTCAATACCGAAGAAAAGACGTACATAACGAACAAAATACAATTATTACTTAAGACAAGATGACACAGACATTAAAGAACTGCTACATTTCGTGGAAATTATCTTTCAGCTATTTATCCATGAGCCTTTTGCGTCATCTACCGTCACAGAGGCTACGCAAGTCCCTACTCCGCTGCTTAGGAGCCAGTATTTCCGACCATGTTTCCATGTTTGCCTCTGTTGACATCCGCTGCCCAAAACTGCTTAAGATTGGCCATGGCTGTAGTATCGGCCCTAAGGTGATGCTCGATGCACGTAAAGGACTCCAAATAGGCAACAATGTAACGATTGCATACGACGCGACCATCTGGACACTACATCATGAGATGAATTCCAAGGACTTTCACGGCAAAGGTGGCACTACTGTCATAGAGGACTATGCGTGGATTTGCTCCAAGTCCATTCTGCTACCGGGCATTCGCATTGGCAGAGGGGCTGTCGTCGCTTCTGGAGCTGTGGTCACTAAGGATGTCATGCCCTATACGGTCGTAGGGGGCATTCCGGCTAGGAAAATAGGCGAGCGCGAGGAGCATGATTTCACTTATGAACCTTACACTCGTATGCACATTATATAATTGCCACACCAAAAGTCGTAACATTATGAGGATAGGACTTCTCGCATATCATTCGGCTTGCAACTTCGGGGCCACGCTTCAGCTGTTGTCAACCTATATGTATCTGAAGAATCACGGACACACGCCGATGATTATCAACTGGGTTGCGCCCAGCTTGGAAGCGCTATACAGCCGCACCACCCCTGCAGCTCAATACGAAATGCAAAAGAAAGTGAGGCAAATGCTGTGGCATGAAACTGCGCTGTGCCACACAACCGAAGAAGTGGCTCAAGTCGTTGTAGCCGAAGGGTTTGACGCTGTCATCATAGGAAGTGACGCCGTGGCTCAGCACCATTCGTTTCTTGAAAGGCTCACGTTTCCATGCCGCACAATCATTGGTGTGCGCGGCTTTACTGCCGACACACAGTTTCCCAATCCATTCTGGGCCGACTGGTTGCCGCTGTTGAAGCATCCTATTCCTGTCGCTGCCATGTCAGTATCCAACCAGGACTCCTCTTTCAGGCTCTTTCCTAAGCACATCAAGGAAGGTATGCGCCAGTGCATCAAACGATATGCCTACCTTTCCGTGCGCGATGATTGGACACAGCAAATGTTTTACTACCTGACAAAAGGTGCTTGCCTACCGCCAGTAACCCCAGACCCTGTCTTTGCCTTCAACCAGAATGCATGTTCGCTGCTGCCCACCAAGCAGGAGCTAAAGGAGCGGTTCCACTTGCCCGACAATTATATCATCGTTAGTTTCCTGCCTTCGCGACATCCATCAGTATCACAGGCTTGGCTCGATGACTTTTCCCAACAAGCCGCATCAGCAGGGTACACCTGCGTGATGCTGCCTTTCAGTCAGAAGGCCAGTTTTGGCACCCTTCCCCACTCCATTCCACTGCCACTTAGCCCTGTTGACTGGTATGCCCTCATCAAATATGCTTCGGCCTACGTGGGCAACAACATGCACCCCATCATCGTATCGATTCACAACCAAGTGCCTTTCTTCAGTTTCGACACCTACGGAACATCCCATTTTAATGGGCTTTACGTCAGTGAGTCCAGCAGCAAGATACGCCACATCCTGTCGGCTGCAGGATTCCTGCATCACCGGGTATCCAGTGTTTCACGCAGTTTCACTCCGCCACCAGCCATCAATGTTCTGCAACTACTCCGCCAGTTTGACGTAGCCCGCTGCCAAGCCTTTGCCACAGAGTGCCTGGAACGCTACAACGCCATGATGGACGACCTACTTAATTCCCTGAGCCGATGAAGAAGATTGCTTACCTGTCAGCTGCTAATTTTGCCGACTGCGACATGCCATTGCTACACGAGCTACAACAGCAACATGCTGAGGTGACCTACATATTGGAGCTATCGGAAAGAGGCAAGAAACGCACACTGGTCGACGTAAAGAAACTGAAATGGTGTGGAGGCATCTACCCCGCCAGCAGCTATCCCGATTTACAGAATCTCAGCCCATACATTGACCTGAAGAAATCCTATGTGCTCAACATGCCCGGCCGTCATGACTGGTCTCCCGGAAACCTATGGGCCATCGTGCGACTGGTTGTATTCCTGATGCGCCACCACTACAGCATCCTGCATCTGACGTGGCCACCCCGCTATGGTTCATTCCTCACTTATCTGCTCCACCGACGCATGCTGCTGACCGTGCACGACCCCCTTCCCCATTCCAGTGAAGACACATGGCTGAACCGCTTCCACAGGAAGACGGCTATGAGGCTCATCAGCCACTTCATCCTGCTGAACCACCACCAGCGCGATGCCTTTGTCAACCACTACGGATTACGACAGGAGCAGGTCTTTGAGTCACGGCTAAGCATCTACACCCATCTGCTTCAGACTCCAGCCCAGCTGCCCAATGATGCTCCCGGCTATGTGCTGTTCATAGGAAGCATCAACACACACAAGGGGGTCGACTATCTGTGCCATGCCATGCAGCTGGTTCATAAGCAACATCCCGACGCGCGCCTTGTCGTGGCTGGCAGCGGCCATCTATACTTCGACATTACACCGTACACCGAGCAAGGCTTCGTAAAGTTATATAACCGCTATCTAAGTGATGCCGAGCTGGCAGGCTTCATTCGCCAGGCTGCCTTTGTCGTCTGTCCATACATTGATGCCACGCAAAGCGGGGTCATCATGTCTTCCTTTGCCCTCGATAAGCCTGTTATTGCCACCAATGTGGGCGGCCTGCCCGAAATGGTGGAACATGGACGCCACGGCCTCATCGTGCCTCCGCGAGATGCCGATGCTTTGGCAAATGCCATCTCACATCTGCTCAGCCAGCCCCTGCTGACCAAGCAGATGAGCGACTACATACATACCGACTACCGCGAAGGCTCCTTCTCATGGAAAGCCATTGCCCGCGACTTCACAAACATCTATTCTGCCATTTGACATAACCACAAGCCCAATGAATAAGTCCATCATCTTACTCTCACTGGTAATGCTGGCGGCATGCACCGACGATGAATGGCCTGTCAACGAGGAGCATGCCGTTGAATGGGTTGACGCCGAGTTCACCGACACACTCGGCTGCCGCTATGGAGTGAGATGGCAGACCGACAACCCTTTCGACACAGGAGAGCGCTGCTTCGACGCAGTAGGGAAACGGAGCCTGTTCGGCGTTGGAGGCATGGTGTCGCATAGCGACTTTGACAGGGTTTATCCGTGGAACAGCATCAGGCGCTGCAATGTGCGTCGACATGATGGACGCACTATCATCACCTACGACGACGACCCAGCCTTCAGGACCGATGGCAGCCAAGGCGATGTCTTTGTCAGAATACCGAAATTCTATGTAGAGAAATACGTTGACGGAGGCTATGAATACCGTGTCGTATCAGGAAAGGGTGAAAGGCCACATCCCGCATTCATCGAAAACGGCCACGAACTTGACGCTGTCTACGTATCGGCTTTTGAGGGGTACATCGGTCCCGACAGCCTGCTTCGCTCATTGGCAGGTGTCATACCTACTACTAACATCACAGCCCAGCAGTTTCTCGAGGCAGCACAGCGCCGAGGCCCCCAATATACGCTCTACGACATGCGCACTGTCGACTTACTCTTCTCGCTCATTGCCGTGGAATATGGCTGCCGGAACACAAGTGCCGTATTCGGCCACGGTATAGCCGACTATCGGCAGCCCTTAGAGGAGGAATGGGACAGCGATCGCTGCTACCTCTCAATATACAACCATCATAATACCAACACTATCACCTGCGGGCTGCAGAACCGCCCACTCATCAGCGTGGGCAGCTGTGTGTGCATCTGCGACAGCGACCAGCACAATGTACTTACCTATGCACGCTGCACCGACATCAAAGTCACCAGCCGCCATACCACCTACACCTTCAACGGTCCTCCCATCGATATCAACACACACTGCTTCATCGGCAACTGCGCACAAAGCACTAACTGGACTGAGACGTGCAGTGCCCCACATCACAGCCCCACCGGGCGTGCCAACATCATGGAGAAACATCTTAATCCTCGTGAGCGCAATCCCATGCGTTACCGATGGATTGAAAACATAGTGGGCAATGTGTGGCACTTCCTGCCCGACGTTACTTTCTTCAACCAGCAGATGTATGTCTGTAGCAACATGGATAAATACCGTTTCGGCAGCTATGATGAGGGCTACGAAGCCTATGGGGCAACATTCAGCGAAAACACTGACAACAGCGTACTACGCGATGAGCCTTATCTGAACTACTGGGTTACCACGCTCATGCCCGATGATGATTGTAAAGGAGTTTCTATGGGCAACAGCTACGACCGTTCACTGCTGAGCACCCATGCCTTTGGTGCCTATTACTATGTGAAAGACGGGCTCAACATTGTGGCTAACGGAGGAGGATTCGACCACCGCTTCCGCTGTAACCTGCTCACCAGCAGAGCATGGATATCACCCCAACGGCGCTGGTTCCTGTATGGTGCCAGGCTACTTTTTAAAGACATTTGACACATGAAGCAACTTTCCATCATTATCGTCACTTATCGCTCAGAGAACGACATCTACGATTGCCTGCAGTCTGTCTACAAGCACTGCGACATTCCTCAGGAAGAACTTGAGGTCATCGTCGTAGACAACAGCCCCGAGAGCGAGCCAATGTTCAGTACCATCAGCGAGCGCTTCGGACAACGGGTGGTGCTCATTCACAACACGCATAACGGCGGATACGGACAAGGCAACAACGTAGGCATACAACGGGCACAGGCCCCTATCATCCTGATTATGAATCCTGACGTAAGGCTGATGAAGCCCATCTTCGGCACTGCTCTCAATGCTTTTCACCAACATCCACAGCTGAGCATCTACGGCATGCAGCAGATGCTCAGCCCCACAGAAAAAAGCCATAACTCCTTCATCTGCACTGACCGTATCAATGGCTACTGGGGCACTCTGCTCAATGCCGTTTGCTCACGTCTCAACTGGTATGTGCCAAGCTGCATGTTCTTCTCGGGATCCTGCTTTTTTGTCCGACGCGAGATGCTATGTGCCATCGGCATGTTCGACGAGAGTATTTTCATGTATGGCGAGGAGGCTGACATACACTACCGAATGTCTCAGCGCTACGGACATGACATGAAGTACAATCCCCGGCTATGCTACATACATCTGACTAAAGAACGTGAACTGGAACTCAGCACACTTAAGAAAACGCTGGACTCATGCATTTGTCAGAACGAGAAGAACGGACAGCCCCGCCACGTAACGCTACTGCATCGCTGGCAGTCAAACCGTCTGCAGCTATGGCGCGAATGGGTGAGGATGAAGTTGCTACGAAAGCCCAGCCATGCCTACCCTGTGCTATCAGAATACGACAAATATCTGAAAGAAGAGATGCAAAAAACACAATAATCAGCCTGCTCAGTGCGTTTTCAATATATGTACGACATTCCCATACTTTTCATCATCTTCCGCCGCAAGGACGTGGCGCTGCAGAGCCTGCAGCGCATAAGGAGCGTGCAGCCTGCAAAGCTCTACATAGCTGCCGACGGCCCGCGCACCGGCGTGGAAGGAGAGGCCGAGGCCGTGGAGCAGACACGCCAGGCCGTGCTCAGCGCCATTGACTGGCCATGCGACGTAAAGACACTGTTCCAAACCGAAAACCTGGGCTGCAGCAAGGGCGTCTACACCGCCATCAGCTGGCTGTTCAACAACGAGGAACAGGGCATCATACTCGAAGACGACTGCATGATGCAACAGTCGTTCTTCCCCTTTGTACAAGAGATGCTCACGCGCTACAAGGACGACGAACGCATAGGCATGATTGACGGTGCCAACTACATCAAGGACGTCAAGATTCCCGACTCCTACGGCTTCAGCCTTTACAAGGCCACCAACGGGTGGGCCACATGGCGGCGCGCCTGGCGCAACATGGACCTCGACATGACGTGGCGCAACACCCCCTACGCAGAGTCGATTATTGCCAACATGGGCTACCGCTCGCGCGACATCAAGTACTGGAAATACCGCATCAGCGTCGTGGACCACCACGATGCCAGCGCCTGGGACTGGCAGTGGTACTTCACCCTGGCCGCCCACAACCAGCTGGGCATATACCCCTGCTGCAGCCTGCAGAGCAACATAGGATTCGGCGAGGGAGCCACCCACACCTCGGGCGGAAAAGTGCCTTCCTACTACACCACTGACCAGGAGATGCAGTTCCCGCTGCGGCACCCACGCTTCGTGGTGCCCTACCAGCCCTTTGAGAAAGGGTTCTACGACCAGAACAACACACTCTATACCAACCTGATGAAATATCTGCCCATACCCATCAAGATGTGGCTGAAAAAAACATTCCATATATAACCCATGCACAAGACCATACAGACCCGCAAGGGCAAATACCGCTATAAGTTCGTGCCCATCTACGAGGGCGTGAAGCTCATCGACAAGACCATTGCCAACGAGAACCTGAAGCTGCTGAAGCAGGTGTGCGACCAGAACGGCCTCACCTTCCTGCTCTACTTCGGCACGCTGCTCGGAGCCGTGCGCGAGCATGACTTCATCACCCACGACGAGGACATAGACCTCATCATGTCGAAAGAGCAGATGCCCAGCTTCCTCGACATGCTGTTCCAGCTGCGAGAGGTGGGCTTCGAGCTGGCACGCTTCGAGCACCGCGGGTTCCTCAGCATCATTCGCAAGGGCGAATACATCGACATATACTTCTACCAGCCCTACCCCAGTGATCCACAGCTGAACTACTGCTGCATGGACGTGTGGGAGAAGAAGTACAACGAGGACGTAGCCCCCATCACCTTCCTGGGCAACACCTACATGGCTCCGGCCGACTACCGAGGCTACCTGGAGCACCAGTACGGCCCTGACTGGCAGACGCCGGTGAAGTTCTACAACTACGAGCGCACCAAGCTCGACCTGCTGAAGCAGTATGCTCGCCAATACGTGAAGGCCCTGCTGCCCCACGCCATCACCGAGCGCATACAGGCCCGCAAGGACAGGCCCAACCTGGAGAAATACGTCAGGCGCATAGAGGAGAAGCGGAAGCAAAAAGCTGAAAAGAAATGATGAAGTTCCTTGACCTACAAGCCGTCAACGCGCGCTATGCCGATGAGCTGAAAGCTGCCGCGGCAAGCGTCATCGACTCGGGATGGTACCTGCAGGGACAGGCCGTCTGCCGGTTCGAGCAGGAGTATGCCCAGTACATTGGCACGCAGCACTGCGTGGGCGTGGCCAACGGGCTCGATGCGCTGACCCTCATCTACCGTGCGTACATAGAGATGGGCGTGATGCAGCCCGGCGACGAGGTCATAGTGCCCGCCAACACCTACATCGCCTCCATACTGGCCATCAGCGAAAACGGGCTGAAGCCCGTACTGGTGGAGCCCGACATCGAGACGCTCGAGTTGGACGACCGCCTGATAGAGCAGGCCATCACCTCGCGCACGCGTTCCTTATTAATAGTACACCTCTACGGCCGTTGCGCCTACACGGAGAAGATTGGCAGCCTGTGCCGACAGTACGGCCTGAAGCTGGTGGAGGACAATGCCCAGGCGCATGGGTGTTGCTTTCAGGGGAAAGAGGAAAGAGGAAAGGGGAAAGAGGAAAGAGGAAAGGGGAAAGAGGAAAGGGGCTGCCCCCGCACCGGTTCCTTGGGCGATGCCGCCAGTCACTCGTTCTACCCCGGCAAGAACTTGGGGGCGCTGGGCGACGGCGGTGCCGTGACCACCAACGACGCCGAGCTGGCCAGCGTGGTGCGCATGCTGGGCAACTATGGCTCCAGCCGCAAGTACGTATTCGACTACAAGGGTCGCAACAGCCGGCTCGACGAGCTGCAAGCGGCAATGCTCAGCGTGAAGCTGCGCCACCTGGACGACGACAACCGCGTGAGGCAGCAGCTGGCCCGCCACTACTACACCCACATCAGCCACCCGTTGGTGACGCTGCCCGTACAGATGCCCGACGGCATGAACGTATACCACATCTTCCCCATGCTCTGCACCGAGCGCGACCGTCTGCAGCAGTACCTGAAGGAGCAGGGCGTCGAGACGCTCATCCACTACCCCATCCCACCCCACCGCCAGCAGTGCTACAGCGAGTGGAGCCACCTGCAGCTGCCCATGACCGAGCAGATT
>OCTX012238916.1_pt1 | contig 12222 bp, 9 predicted proteins | sample 1539691 | NCBI WGS metagenome assembly OCTX01 (sample SAMN02144231, study PRJEB22623) | gut metagenome | biome: sheep rumen | host: Ovis aries | place: New Zealand
AAGCTGTTGTAAATCCTTTTTGGGAGGTGAAATCAAATGGCAAAGAAAGTTTCTAAGATTGTAAAACTTCAGGTTGTTGCAGGCAAAGCTAATCCGGCTCCTCCGGTAGGTCCGGCACTTGGTCAGGCTGGTGTCAACATCATGGGGTTCTGTAAGGAATTCAACGAAAGAACCAAAGATAAGGCTGGTCTCATCATTCCGGTTGAAATCACGGTTTTTGAGGATAGATCCTTCACGTTCATCACGAAGACTCCGCCGGCTGCAGTTCTCTTGAAGAAGGCTGCTAAGATCGACAAGGCTTCCGGTGAACCGAACAAGAACAAGGTGGCTAAACTGCCCCGCGCTGAAGCAATGAAGATTGCAGAAAGCAAAATGGAAGACCTCAACGCTGCTGATATCGAGGCTGCTACTCGCATGATCGAGGGCACGGCTCGCAGCATGGGTATCGAAATCGTTGACTAATTTTTAGCAGCATTTCGCCCCTGTGGGAGGCAATAACCGTTATTACCACGAGAGGAGAAAACTTACAATGGCTAAAGCTGGTAAGAAATATCAGGACGCTTGCAAGCTCGTTGAAGCTGGCAAGTTCTACACGGCTGCTGAAGCTATGGAACTCGTTAAGAAGACGGCTACGAAGAAGTTTGATGAAACCATCGAACTGCACGTACGTCTCGGCGTAGATCCGAAGTATGCTGATCAGCAGGTTCGTGGCGCTATGGTACTGCCGCACGGCACTGGTAAATCCAAGCGCGTACTCGTTTTCGCTAAGGGCGAAAAGGTTAAGGAAGCAGAAGCAGCAGGTGCTGACTTCGTTGGTTCCGATGAAATCGTCCAGAAGATTCAGGGCGGCTGGCTCGACTTCGATGTCGCAGTAGCTACTCCGGACATGATGGGCACTGTCGGTCGTCTTGGTAAGGTCTTAGGCCCCCGCGGCCTCATGCCGAACCCGAAACTGGGTACGGTTACGATGGACCTCACGAAGGCAGTATCCGAGATTAAAGCAGGTAAAGTCGAATACCGCACCGATAAGGCCGGTAACGTGCATTGCCCGATTGGCAAGGCATCTTTCGACGCTGAGAAGCTCCAGCAGAACTTCCAGGCCCTGATTGATACACTGAACCGCGTAAAACCGGCGGCTGCTAAAGGCCAGTACATGCGCTCCATCACGGTCAGCGCAACGATGGGCCCTGGCATCCCTGTTCAGCTCTAATTTTTTAGAGTAGGTTCAGACGAGGCTCCGGCCTTGCGGAACGTAATGTTCCGACAACTGTATAACGATGGCTGTAGACAGCAGGTTTGATATATCTATCATCTAACGACGATTTTTTGTCGCCTGCCGAGGCCGGAGCAGATGAACTTTGAAAATTCTACCTCCGGCGGACGCAGCCGGAGGTTTTTTTACAGGCTTTAATAAATCCCAAACAGGCAGGAGGTGTAATGAAAAAATGGCAAATCTGACGAAGAAACAGGCTATCGTTGCTGAACTTAAGGATCAGCTGACGAATGCCAAAGGTGTTGTGCTGACCAGCTACCGTGGTCTTACGGTTGCTCAGGACACGCAGCTCCGTCGTGAACTTCGCGCCGCTGGTGTAACGTACCATGTTGTTAAAAACACGATGCTCCGCCTGGCAGCGAAAGAAGCAGGTATCGAAGGCTTCGATGCTCATCTCGAGGGCACTACGGCTTTCGCATTCTCCACGGAGGATGCTATTGCTCCGGCAAAGGTTATCTGCGGTTTCATCAAGAAGAACAAGCTTGAGGAAAACGAAGTACTGACGGTTAAAGTTGGTACGGTTGAAGGTAAGGTTATTGATGCTAATGAGGTTAAGGCTCTGGCAGACCTGCCGTCCCGCGAAGAACTCATCGCCAAGATGCTGGGCAGCATGAATGCTCCGATCAGCAATACGGTCAACGTACTGCAGGGTGTTATTCGCAATGCTGTTTATGTGCTTGACGCTGTTCGCGCTCAGAAGGAATCCGCATAATCTGCGAATCCGATATAATTAATTAAAAAAATAACAAGAAAGATTTTTGGAGGTATATTCAAATGACTAAAGAAGAAATCATGGAAGCCATTGAAAACATGACTGTCCTCGAGCTGTCTGAGCTCGTAAAAGCTATGGAAGAAAAGTTCGGCGTTAGCGCTGCTGCTCCGGTTGCAGTTGCTGCTGTAGCTGGTGCTGGTGCCGCTGCTGCTGAAGAAAAGAGCGAATTCACGGTTATGCTCACTTCCGCTGGCGACAAGAAGATCAACGTTATCAAGGCTGTTCGTGAAGCTACGGGTCTCGGCCTGAAGGAAGCTAAGGCTCTCGTTGATGGCGCTCCGGCTGCTGTTAAGGAAAACGTTGCTAAGGCTGAAGCTGAAGAACTCAAAGCTAAGCTCGAAGAAGCTGGCGCTACGGTTGAACTGAAGTAATTTCAGTTTCCTGAAATCAGTAATATAAGAAAAGCTGTGAAGTGTGGACTTAAGTTCACCTTCACAGCTTTTTTGCTTGTTTAGAATAGTTATTGAGGTTTTACTTCTTTGGCAACCTGGCGGTAAAGCTCCATAATGCCGGCGTGATGTTCCTGGAGATAGTTTAATGCTTGCTGCTGTTCTTCTGCGGTAGCATCTTCTGCCAAATAATCTTTGGCAGCCTGTTCCTGATCCTGGGCTTTTTTGTTCAGGCTGCGGCAGCCGATGGTCAGTGCAGTGGATTTTAGCGCATGGATATTTATGCGGTAGTTTTTCCAATTGCCGGTAGTATAATCATTATCCAGTTGTGCGATTTTATCTTCAGAATGCTTGTTGAACAGGTTAAGTACATTATTATAAATCGACTCCATGTTGTTGCAATATTTCAGCCCGATTTCATGGTCGATAAGGGGCTCATTTGAGACAGGGGAAGGCGCAGCAGGTTCAGCAGTGGCAGGTTCAGATGCTGAACTTGCTGTTGCCGAGGGTGCCGAGGGCATTGGTGTTGGTGAGAACGGCTCTAAAACTTCTGGTGGCAGGTAACGCTGCAGCATAGCGGTAAGTTCATCACCCGTCATAGGCTTGCTCAGATAGCTGTCAAAGCCTTCGGCAAGGAATTTTTCCCGGGAACCGGATATAGCTGTCGCCGTCAGGGCAATAAAACGTGTATTGCCGATATTGGGAAGCTCTTTTGCCTTATGCAGGGTTTCTACGCCGTCCATGCCCGGCATCATATGGTCGAGCAGCACCACATGAAATGCTTGCTTTTGCAGAGCTTCCAAAGCTTCGTTACCACTATGAGCGATAGTGATTTGCACCTGCGTTTCCTGAAGCAGACTGGAGGCCACAAAGCAGTTCATATCGTTGTCATCAACAAGCAGTACATGGGCCGAGGGGGCGATAAAGTCTGTATGCGCACTTAAGTCTGTTTCATAGACTGGTTGCGCGTCGAGATTGAAATCGCCTATGGGGTCCAAGGAATGAATGGGCTGCGGCAGTTCAATGGTAAAGGTACTGCCTTCACCGTATATGCTGTCGACTTTTATGCTGCCCTTCATCATTGTCAGCAGACGTTGTGTGATGGCCAGTCCCAAGCCAGTGCCCTCAATTTGGCGATTGCGTTCAATGTCCAGCCGTTCAAATACGTGGAAAAGCCGGTTTTTGTCCTCTTCGCGGATACCGATACCGGTATCGGTAACGGCTGCCCGTAAATGGAGTGTGTTTTCACTGCGATGTCCACTGACGTCCAGCGTAACGGAACCGGAGGGGGTATACTTGATGGCGTTATTCAGCAGATTGATGAGAATCTGGCGAAAACGTCCGGCATCACCATATAGATTGTTGGGCAGATAAGGGTCAACGTGAATCCGGAATTGCAGGTTTTTGGCTTGAGCACGCAAGCCGACCAATGTGCAGACTTCGCGCAGTATGGCCGCCAGCTGATAATCGGTAGGAACAATTTCGATATGACCGGATTCAATTTTTGAGAAGTCCAGAATTTCATTGATGATGGTCAACAGCGCGGCAGTTGCCGATTTGATATTGCTGGCATATTGCCGGACTTCTTTGGGCAGTTTCTGCCGCAGAATCATTTCATTCATGCCGCTGATGGCATTCAGCGGTGTGCGGATTTCATGGCTCATATTGGCGAGAAACTGGCTTTTGGCCTGATTGGCAGCATCTGCGTCTAACCGCGCCTTACGCAGCTCCTCGGTTTCGGCTACGCTGGTCTGGGCCATGAGCAGATAGATGCTCAGGCAGGCAAAGAGAATCAGCATCAGCGAAAAGAGGAAGAACACGCGCTGATAGATACTGGTGATTTGTCCGGCTACTGCCGACCAGGGCATATAGCCAATCATGGAAAAATCGGTCTGCGGCAAATCTGCACCGAAAACGAAGAATTTTCCTTCGGCTCCTTCGGTGTAGACGGCGGCTGCTTTATTGCGTTTCAGACGCTCATGAACTTCCTGCATACCGGCTTGAATGGTGTCGTCAGCCCAAAAACGTGTATCCTTGGTGGTATAGTTTTCATAGGGAACAGCTAAAGTCCCATCGCGGTATTGAATGATGACATGGGTAAAAGCATCATAGTCGGATAGTGCAAATAGTTTGGGCAGCATTTCCGGTGGATAGACCTGATAAAGGACATAGCGGACATTGTCGCCGAAAAAAACAGGAGTGGCAAGCAGTATGCCGATATCAGGGTTATAGTCGATAATGGTATTGCCATGGAAGGCCATTTGCAGACGTGGAAAAGAAGTGGTAGACAGAAAACGGCCAATGGTATGGTGCTGAAAATCAATGAGGCCGGCCTGGCCTTGGGGATTCTGCTTAGTAAGCATTTGAATAACAACTTCTTTGTCCTGTTCATGCGCTGAAAGATGATGGGCTGCTGTCTGCAATGGTGTCATGAAGCGGTGGAAGCGTTCAGCGGCGAGCAGTGAAATATCTTCAGTCTGCCGGGCCACGGAGTGTTCCGCGGCCTTATTCAGCATATCCACAATCCGTTGCTGGATAAAGATTCCGGACAGGAAAATCAGCAACAGGGTCATCATAATGGTGAGCACCATTTTTTTGCGGTTATTCAAGAATCTCCACCCCCTTTACCAGCCAGTCCATGTGTTGGAGCAGGCGGTCATCCCGAATCGATTCATCGGCACGGCAGCGCAGCTGGCCTTGCCGGTCATAGATTTCACCGGCGAAGACGAAGCGACCGGCAAGCATTCGTTCCTTTAACTGTATCAGTTTTGCTTTTTCGTCATCTGTGACGGCAGAGGAAAACTCGCATAATTCAACAAAATCGGCTTCCATGCCGACCCATTGCTTGTCCACATAGTTGAGTTCGCCTTTGAGATAACGGCGGATGATATCCTCGTAGTAGCGGTCCCAGTTGCAGATTACAGAGGTCAGCGCATGTTCAGAGCGCCAGGAATGTTTGCCTAAATCCTCGTAGTAACCGATATAGTCAATGCCCAGTTCCTCGGCAACATTCGCTGCTGCCGGTTCGTCCTGATGATAGGTAAGAACATCGGCCCCTGCTTCGGTTATCAGACGGCGGGCTTCTTCCGCCTCTTTGCTTTCGTTTTGCCAGCTGCCTGTCCACATAACCACAACGCGGGCATTAGGGTTGGTTTGCTGTACACCGAGGGTAAAGGCATTGATGCCGCGGTTGACTTCGGAGTTTTCCATGGCGGCCACATAGCCGATAACATTGCTTTTTGTGTGCATGCCGGCTAAGGCACCGGCCAGATATCGTCCCTGATACATGCGGACGAAATAGGAAGTCATGTTGCGGGCATGGCATTCGGCAGAGTTGGTGCCAAAGGCAATATGAGGATATTCGCGGACAAATTTTTGCGCTTCCTGAGAATAAGAGAAACTGGCTAAAAAAATCATGCCAGCGCCAGCATTTGCCATCTCTTGAACAGCTTTAGTGCAGGCACCCTCGGTGTTGACATTTTCCCTGAATAACAGGTTTATGCCCATGGTATTGCAAGCCTTGCGAATACCACGATATTGAGGCGCGTTCCAGCCTTCCTCATTAATGCCGCCTAGCAGTATGATGCCGGCTTTGGGCTTGGGCTGGTCAAAGGTGCTGCTGGAAAAAATCCAGCAGGCGGCAGCCAGTACAATTAAGATGAAGCCTACAATAAGCCGGGTAGCCCAGTGTGATAAGTTGTGATGCAGCCAAAAACTCATAATCATCCCTCCCGAAGCTGGTAATGGACATCTTCATCGATCATCTGCAGCATGATGTCGGCAAAAACAGGATCAAGCTGTGTTCCGCGGCTCTTGACAATTTCCTGCCGGACGCGGTCCTGAGACAGGGCATCGCGATAGCTGCGCTTGGAGGTCATGGCATCGTAGGCGTCGGCCACGGAGATTATGCGTACCTTTTCCGGGATAGCGGTGCCCTTGAGTCCGTCCGGGTAACCTGTGCCATCATAGCGTTCGTGATGGTGGCGGGCAGCGCCTACAAGTTCCGGCATTTCCTTTACATGGGTGAGAATGGAGCCACCGATAGTGGTGTGCTGCTTCATAAAAGCATATTCTTCGTCTGTCAGCTTACCGCTTTTATTGATCAGGCTGGAAGGAATGCCGATTTTGCCGATATCGTGGAGCTGGGCCATATAGTAAACATCACGCTGATATTCTTCGGATTTGCCTGCCCGGCGGGCAATTTCCCAGGCGTAATCCGCTACGCGATGGGAATGACCGCGAGTATATTTATCTTTAGCATCAATGGTGTCAGCCAAAGCTTCGGTCATTTCCCGGAACAGCCGCTGTGTAGAGGCCAGCCGTTCCTGAGCGATAGATGTCTGCTTGTCAATTTCCTGCTGCATATGATGTTGCAATGCTTTTAGTTGCAGGGTTCTTTCAATGCGGCGTAGAATTAATGTAGGAATGAAGGGTTTATGAACAAAATCAAAGGCACCGGCCTGAATGCCCCGAACCTCTGTTTCCTGATCCAGATCTCCTGTAAGCATGATTACAGGAATGGCGCGTGTTTGGGGATTATCCTGCAGGGCAGCGAGCACTTCAAAACCATCCATTTGTGGCATATTGATATCGAGGAGTATGAGATCTGCAGATTGTTTTGTAAGCAGCGTGAGTGCTTCAGGGCCGCTGCTTACTGCGGTAAAATCATAGTCAACGCTGAGAATGGCTTCCAGGGTCATCAGGTTGAAGTCATCGTCATCCACAGCTATTATGTGGCGGCGTTCACCGGCGTTAATATTCATGGCCTGTTCTCCTCCTTAATATAATAATCCGATTAATCATAATTTTAGCTAAACTTAACAGGAAAATCTATATCTTTGCCAAAAGTGGTCGAAATATGCCAAAAGTGGTAAAATAGACAAAAGGATTTTTGATTGTAAAGAGGGAAAATTGTGAAAATTGCTATTGTCGACGATGAACGGCAGGCGCTTGAGGAATTACAGCAGGCCTTGCAGCTTTGCGGAATAAAGAACGTAATACAGGCTGAAGTGCAGATGTTTACCAGTGGGGAGAATTTCCTCCAGGTATTTAAGCCGGAAGATTTTCAGTTAATCTTTTTGGATATCTGTATGGAAGGAATCAATGGTATCAAAACCGCATTGGCCATACGGCAACAGGCAGAGCGGCTGCCCATCATATTTTTGACCAGCAGTGCTGATTATGCGCTGGAAGGATATCAGGTCTTTCCGGCGGGCTATTTGCTGAAGCCTATAAATCGGGCTGTTCCGCAGTTGAAGGATATTCTGCATCATTGTTTGCCGGATTTGATGGCAAATATAATCAACGTACAAAGACATGGCCGTATGCTGCAGATCAATATTGAGCGTATCGCTTACATTGATGTTCAGGGAGGACGCCGGGTTGGCGGACGGCGTGGCAGTGTTATTCACCTGCAGACGGGAGAAACGATGGCTGTGGATACTTCGTATACTGAGGCTGCCACAGCATTGGAACAAAGGGGTTTTGTAGAGTGTTACAATCGTCTGATGGTCAATCTTGCTGCGGTAGAAACGCTTATGGCAGATAGTTTTGTGTTGAAAAATGGCGAACAGCTGCCTATCAGCAGGCGGCTTTATCGAGAGACTGCACATGAGTATATGGAATATTTGCTCAGAAAGTGAGGGGATAAAATGATTTTTCTCTTGGCACTGGCATTGGTTTTAGTCGAGCTTACAGGTGTTTGGCTGCGTTATCTTCCTTTTGCTCATACCGTTTTGGCTGTTCAGCGTCGGAATTTGCTGCAGTTGTCGGCAGGCTGGGCATTATTGGCATTTTTGACTTATGCGGCAGTTATGACGATGTATAAAGGCGATGTCTTACGCTTTAAGCTGTTGGTGGCTTTAGGCTGGATTCCCTTCTTCCTGATTTCGTATTATTGTATTCCCCGGGGATTTGTACAGCATTTATTTGTCATAGGAATGCAAAGCCTTTTTTCGATACTGCTGCATACGCTTAGTGCGTTTTTGGTTATAGCAGCCATGCCGCCTGATTACGGTGAGAATATGCATATGCTGGCACTTATGTATTGCTATCTCGTACTGTTTCTGCTGTTGATTCCGCTGGAACGCCGCTGGTTCAGCCAGCTTGTTCCGGCGCAGCGATTCTTTCAGTATCGTCATTTGGGGCTTTATATCGCATCGATGCCTATGGTGGTTCTCTTTGCTTATGTTTTACCCATTATGGACAACCAGCTTTACCACAGTATGCCTGAGCGGTTAGGACGTTTGGCGCTGCCAATCATCTTTTTCCTCATCTTTCGGCTGGTGCTCACGGCTGCACATCAAATGTCCGAACATACTGCGGAGGTTAACCGGAACAATCTGTTGGCGCAGCAGCTTTATGCTTTAAGGGAATATACGCGCCTGAATGAGGAGAAACGTCAGGCGATGCGTGTCCTGCGTCATGATATGCGTCATTATAATCGCCTGCTTAGTACGCTGTTGGATAGTGGACGTATCCGCGAGGCGAAGCAGCTGGTGGATAAACAATTGGCAGATCTTGAAAACACAACAATGCAGGAATTTTGTGCAAATGACCTCATTAACGCGACCATGTCGATTTTTTATTATCATTTGAGCAAGTTGGAGATATCTCTGCAGCAGAAACTTAATCTGCCACGGGATATGGCCGGTATGGATATGGATTTGGCAATCGTCCTGTCCAATTTACTGGAAAATGCCCTGCATGCCAGCATGAAACAGCCGGTCATGGATCGTGCAATCAAGGTTTCGGCACAATATACAGGTCGGCAATTCGTATTATCGGTAGCCAACCGGTTTAAAGAACCATTGCTCATGGACAGTGAGGGCCTGCCTTACAGCGACGAACCTGGTCACGGTGCGGGTATGATATCCCTGCGTGCTTTTGTTCGCAAATATAATGCCCAATGTGATTTCCGTCAGCAGGGGGGATGGGTGACGGTAATGCTATATTGGTATGGAGAAGAGTAAAGGAAAAGTTTTATTTTTATCTGTTTTTCCACCCTTGACATCAGCGTAAATAGGTGCTAAACTTAAAAACTACAGGAAATTGCATAGGGATTAGTGTGCGCAAACGGAAAGGAACTGGAAGCAAGGTGTAAAGTTTTGTTAGACCTTGTTTTTTTTCTTGTTCATCCATTCCGTTCTTTTCAGCGTGCTATAATGCCCTACATTTCAGGAAATAATTCTAGTAAACAGGCTAAGGGGTGAAGGATTTGTTATTTAATCCTGTGCCGGTAGGCAAAAGAACCAGGTATAGCTATGCTAAAATCAAGGAAGTTATGGAGATGCCGCATCTGTTGGATATTCAGCGGAACAGCTACCAGTGGTTCCTTGATGAAGGTTTGCAGGACATCTTTAATGACATTTCGCCGATTCAGGACTTTTCGGGTAATCTCGTGCTGTCCTTTGAGAGCTTCTCACTGGGCGATCCGAAGTATACGCTCGACGAATGCAAAGAGCGTGATGTGACGCTGGCTGCTCCCATTCGCGTGAATGTCCGTCTTATCAATCGTGAAACAGGCGAAATTAAAGAGCAGGAAGTGTTCATGGGCGATTTCCCGCTTATGACGGATACCGGTACGTTTATCATCAACGGTGCAGAGCGCGTTATCGTCAGCCAGTTGGTTCGTTCTCCAGGTGCATATTATGGAGAGGAAATCGATCCGACAGGCAAGCATCTTTATAATGCTACGGTTATTCCGAACCGTGGTGCGTGGATCGAACTGGAAACAGATACCAATGATGTGGTGTCTGTCCGTATCGACCGTACCCGCAAGATGCCGGTGACTTACTTCATTCGCGCCCTTGGTTTTGCTACTGATGAAGAAATCATTGACCTCTTTGGTGAAGATCCCCGCATCATGAACACGCTGGAACGCGATGGCGAGGATGTAAAGTCCCAGGGCAAGGCTGTAATTGAAATTTACCGTCGTCTGCGTCCGGGCGAACCCGCCAACGAAGACAATGCCCAGCAGCTTTTAGATTCGCTGTTCTTTGATCCGAAGCGTTACGATCTGGCTACGGTTGGCCGCTATAAGCTGACCAAGAAGCTGGGCTGGAAGCGCCGTATTTTGGGCAAGGTTCTGGCTGAACCTGTCGTGGACATGGAAACCGGCGAAATTGTTATTCCGGCTAATGAAGTAGTAACGGAAGCAATGCTGGATGCTGTGGATGTAGAACGTGAGCGTCAGATTTTCGGCGAAGGTCAGATTGTGCAGCTCTATCTGCTGAAGAAAGATGGCAGCCGCATGAAGCTCCTGTGCTCGCCGACGCTTGATATTCATGACCGCACGATTACGAAGAACGATATCATCGCTTCCATTAACTATCTGCTGAACCTCATGGATGGTGTAGGCAGCACGGACGATATCGACCATCTGGGCAACCGCCGCGTGCGTGCCGTGGGTGAACTGTTGCAGAATCAGTTCCGCATCGGTCTGTCCCGTATGGAACGTGTGGTTCGTGAACGCATGACCATCCAGGATGTGGATGTCATCACGCCGCAGGCACTCATCAATATCCGTCCGGTCGTGGCAGCTATCAAGGAATTCTTTGGTTCCTCCCAGCTGTCCCAGTTCATGGACCAGCACAATCCGCTGTCCGAACTTACGCATAAGCGCCGTCTGTCGGCCCTCGGCCCGGGCGGTCTGTCTCGTGAGCGCGCAGGCTTCGAAGTCCGCGACGTACACAACTCTCACTACGGCCGTATGTGCCCGGTAGAGTCTCCTGAAGGTCCGAACATCGGTCTTATCGGTTCGCTGGCAACTTATGCCCGCGTGAACCAGTTTGGCTTTATGGAAACGCCGTACCGCCGTGTGGACAAGGAAACGCAGCGTGTAACGGACGAAGTGCGTTACCTCACCGCTGATGAAGAGGATGAACTCGTAATCGCACAGGCCAACGAACCGCTGGACGAAAACGAATGGTTCGTAAATCCGCGTGTAACGGCTCGTTACAACGAGGAAACCGGTCTGCATGCCCGTGAAACCGTTGACTACATGGACGTTAGTCCGCGTCAGGTGTTCTCCATTGCAACGGCGATGATTCCGTTCCTCGAAAACGACGATGCTAACCGTGCCCTGATGGGTGCGAACATGCAGCGTCAGGCTGTACCTCTGCTCCGTACGCAGGCACCGCTCGTCGGTACCGGTATGGAATACAAGGCAGCCTGCGACTCCGGTGTTATGGTACTGGCTAAACGTGCCGGTGTCGTTGAGAATGTAACGGCAGATTACATCGATGTACGCACGAAAAATGGCGAACTTGACCATTATAAACTCCAGAAATTCATCCGTTCCAACCAGGGAACGTGTATCAATCAGGTTCCTATCGTCTACAAAGGCGATGAAGTGGTGGAAAAACAGCCGATCGCTGACGGCCCCGCTACGGACCATGGCGAACTGGCACTGGGTTACAACATCGTTGTTGCCTACATGCCATGGGAAGGCTATAACTACGAGGACGCCGTACTGCTGTCCGAAAACCTCGTAAAACGCGACCTCTATACATCCATTCATATTGAAGAATACGAATGCGATGCCCGCGACACGAAGCTTGGCCCTGAAGAAATCACCCGTGATATTCCGAATGTGGCAGAAGAAGCACTCAAAGACCTCGATGAAGAAGGTATCATCCGCATCGGTGCGGATGTGCGTCCCGGCGATATCCTCGTCGGTAAGGTTACGCCGAAGGGCGAAACGGAACTCACCGCAGAAGAACGCCTGTTGCGCGCCATCTTCGGTGAAAAGGCCCGTGAAGTCCGCGATACTTCCCTGCGCGTACCGC
>OCTX011897757.1_pt1 | contig 12215 bp, 11 predicted proteins | sample 1539691 | NCBI WGS metagenome assembly OCTX01 (sample SAMN02144231, study PRJEB22623) | gut metagenome | biome: sheep rumen | host: Ovis aries | place: New Zealand
CCCAGCCGAACTCGTTCAGGAACAGGAAACGGAATTCCGCAAAAAGGAACAGCACTGCCGCCAATACGATCCCCCACAGAACCGCCGCCTTCTTAAAACACTTTTTAAAGGCTGCTGCGACCAGACTGACTGTAAAGTCTCCTCTGCCTGCTGCCTTTTTCTGCATCACCTCACAGAGTGCGCAGATCATGGGACCGGCCGGCACAATGAGCAGCACTGAAAGGTACAGCGCAAGTGCCGTCTCCACAATCTCCAGGAATCCCTGCAGGATCCGTCCTATGATTCCGTCCTGATCAAATAAACTTCCCAAAGCTGCTTCCCCTATCTCCCCGTCGGCAGCGTGACGGAGACCTGTGTGCCCTCTCCCACCTCGCTGTTGATCTTGATGGAGCCTCTGTGTGCGTTGACGATCTGAAGGACATGATGCAGTCCCATGCCCCAGCTGTGCGAACGGTTCTTGGTGCTGTAGAAGGGCTGGAAGACATTGCTCAGCTCTTCATTGCTGATCCCGACTCCGTTGTCACTGATCGTAATCGTGATCTCCCTGCTCCGGTCCCAGTTCCACTCCTTGATATCCTGCCCCAGATCCACGCCTTTCTTCTCGAATCTGATATCGATCCGCCCGTCCGGCTTCTCCCGGCATGCATCTCCGGCGTTGTAGAGGATGTTTTCGATCGCATGCGTGATCTGCTGCACGTCGATCATCGCATACTCTTCCTGAGCGCCTTCATGGAAATAAATCGGGGTATCGTTTTCCCTGCTCACCGTGCTGACAGCCTGCCGCACGCACTCTGTCAGACTGGCATAGGAAATGACGATGCTGAGCGGCTTCGCGTTGTCGTAGATCTTGTCAATCATGTGACTGGTCTCGGCGGTGATCTGCCGGATGACGGGCATATATTCTTCAAAATTCTCCGCAGTGCACAGCTCCTCAAATTTCCCGAGAGAAATAATCTGGTTCTTGACGCTGTGCAGAAACGCAATCAGAGACTCCGTGTCGGCCAGATGCACATTTTTGCTGATCGTCAGATTCGCCACTTTCCGCAGATTCTTCCACCGGATGATCTCGACGGCTGAGGCGATAATCAGGGTGAAGGAGCCGATGATCGCGACAATGACAAAAGTAATCAGTACGATGTTCCTGCGGACAGACCGGCCCCTGTACAGGATATTGTTCAGGAACGTGACCAGCAGCGGGTTGCGGTAGATATTGCCGAGAGACGACGGTGTGAGGTCCATGATCAGAATGTACTCGATCGTCACGAACAGGATTCCGAAGGACATCAGCGAAATGGCGCGCTTCGTTCTGGGGTCGGCCGCTTTCTGCCGGATCGACATCCACCTGGCGAGGAGCAGAAAAATCGCAGGCACCATCGACGCTTTGTTGATCAGATCAAACACGTTGATTGCGGATGTCAGGGAGACCCGGGAGCGTCTTATGATATGCATGCACAGAATATAGATCGGGCTCAGGTTCAGCAGCATCAGAATGATCGTCAGAGCCATGACAATCAGGGCGAGCCGCGAGGGCGGCACCTCCTGGTCTCCGGTGATGGAGAGAAGGAATCCGAACAGGCCGATCATGAAGAAGATCCGGGACATGGACAGAAGGTCTGAGATCTGGAGCAGGGTGACATTGACTCTCGCAAATCTCCCCAGCAGGTTATAGTCCAGGAACAGAAACTTGTTCAGCAGATAGAAGGAAGACGAATACTTGGCATAGTACAGCAGGATCGCGAGCGTTGTCGTAAACAGCGCCGCCGCGATCGTCAGAATAAAGAAGCTTTCGGCGATATTCTTTACATAAGAATTCCGCACAAAGAGGATCAGGACAATCAGGAAGATCAGTAAAACTGCGACAGACGAAATGATCAGCATCGTACTTTCCCTTTAAAACAGATTGAAAAAACCTATTTTCTCCAGTTCTGCCACTGCTGTCTGAGTATTCGGGTATCCCAGCTTCTTTAAGATGTTGTTGATGTGTGTTTTGACGGTTGTGGGAGCCACAAATTTGGTGCGGGAGATCTGGTCCCGCGTATAGCCTTTGGAGAGCAAAATCAGGATCTCGATCTCACTTTTGGTCAGCTTATAGACAATGTCGGCGCATCGCCGGTAGTCTTCCTCGCTGGCATTGCTCTGCTCCGCGTCCTGGTTGTCCGCGACGTACTTCTTCAGCGTGTTCGCGACAAACTGCGAAATCGTGTCCTGCCCGTTCAGGGTGTCCCGCACGATCTCAATGATCCTGTCGGACGCGTCGTCCTTGATAATATAGTTGTCCGCACCGTTCTTCAGAGCACTGATGACCAGTTCTTCGTCGCTGTAAGCTGTCAGGACAATGACCTTCGTGGAGGGAGAAAGCCTTTTGATGTCGTAGATCGCACGGATACCGTCCGCCTTCTCAGCCATGTGAGCGTCAATCAGGATCAGATCCGGGCTGTGCCTGGCGCACAGTTCCACAGCCTGCTTACCGCTCCGCCCTTCTGCCACAATCTCATGCTCACCGCCTTTGCTGAAGAGGTGCCGCAGATACATTCTGATATTATCGTTATCGTCACAGATGATGATCTTGTAGCTCATATGCGGCATTCCTTCCAGATCTTCCGTAAGAGTACAAGAAAGTGATAGAGTGACTTGACATCACTCTATCACTCCTTGGGGCAAAAGTCGATTTAATCCAGTGTAAATGTTTCTCCGGGTTTTAAAACAATCAGCGTGCTTGCCGGCGCGCATTCCGCCATCAGTGCCTTCAGCACATCCGTGTCCGCCTGATTTGCCGGGAATGTGTTGTAGTGTCCGGGCAGAACGTATTTGCTGCCGAGCATCTCCGCCGCCACCGATGCCTCGCGGACGCCCATCGTGAACTTGTCGCCGACCGGCAGAACCGAGACGTACGGATGGTAGAGCCTGGAGATCAGGCTCATGTCTCCGAACACGCCGGTGTCACCGGCAAAATACACCGACCGGCCGCCCTCCGGCTCAAGAATGAAGCCGCAGCAGCCGCTGCCCGGCATGATTGCCGTCGGATCTTCGCGCTGCTCAAAGCCCCAGATATCCGAGTAGTGCAGGGCAAAAACAGCCCGGACCCGGATGTCCCGCTGGACGATGCTGCCGCCCACATGGACGGAGCCCCCGTCCTTATCATTGGGAATTCCGTATTTTTCGCAATATGCCGCGACGTCCGGGAGCGTGACGAGCGTCGCGCCGGTCTGCAGGCAGATCTCGATCGCATTTCCCAGATGGTCGTTGTGGCCGTGCGTGACAAAAACAAGATCCGCTTCCTTAATATCCTCCAGCCCGATGGGACAGGACGGATTTCCGACGATCCACGGATCGATATAGCATTTTGTTCCCTTCGGGGTTTCCATGTACCAGCTGCCATGCCCCAACCAGGTGATGATCTGGCTCATTTCGGAACCTCCTTCATAATTCCCGCGAAGGTCTGCATCACGATGTGTCCGTTCCGGATCACGAAGGTATCGGTTCCGAACGGCACGTCGTAATACGGCGAATCCGCGTTCCACACGATGTAGGCGAGATCGCCGTACACCCTTTTGCAGGTAAATGTCTGCTTTGTCTCCGGCGGCAGGGCGTTGTGGATGCTGTCATAGAAAAAGTCCCGCAGCTGATCCAGTCCGCAGACCACCCCGTTCGGGTTGATCAAATAGGACTCGTCCGTATAATCCTTCAGGGTCTCCTCGAGGTCTCCCTCGCCCAGGTATTTGATATGGTGCTCAAGAACTTCTTCGACCGTTCTGTTGTTGTAATCCATATGCATGCCACCTCTTATTTCAGATCCCTGGCACCGATGAAGCCCAGTGCCTTATTGATATAATCCTTGCAGGCCTGCGCGGACTCGCGCGCCACATAGGACGAAGTATCCAGGTCAATGGTCGCCCAGCCGTCGAAGCCCGCGTCCTTGAGGATCTGCGCGATCGTAATGAAATCGACATCGCCGCGCCCGGTTTCGATCCATCTTCCGTAGGAGTCCACATAGTACGGCCCGTCGTTGTCCGGGAAAATTTTTCCCTCCCAGAGCTGACGCTTCTCGTGGCGGAGCTCGATGTCCTTCAGGTGGACATAGTATCTGACCCTGTCGATATTTTTCCTGAGGAACTCCACCGGATCCTTGTTGACCAGTGCGATCTGGCCAAAATCAGGACACAGGCTCACAAGCTCCGGATCCGTCTGTTCCCAGAATTTCCCGAACAGGTCGTCCCTCTCAAAGAAGGTCGCCCAGTGCGTGTGCCACGACAGATGCATGCCTTTGGACTGCGCATAGCGCCCCATCTCGTTCGCCGTGTCCGCCGCGTACTTCATCTGATCGTCCGTAAAGTGGAACTCATAACCCCAGGACGGCGCATGACCGGGCTTCTCACAGAAACCGTCCATCAGGAAGTTCTGACAGCCGATGGACGAATAGAAATCCATGTAATCCTTCGCACGGCAGATTGCCGCCTGTGCCGCTTTCTTCGTGCGGAAGTCAAAGCCGACATAGGTCGAGGCGACCTCAAGTCCGTGCATTTTCAGAAGCGCCCCCAGCTCCTCGGGCTTGTCCGCGTACATTTCCCTGACAAACGGGAAAGCGAACTCGATGCCGTCGTAGCCGATGAGCGCAAGTTCATCGATCATTTTGTGGATCACGTCGTGGTTGTTTCCGTGCATGACCCACAGCTGCAGACTAAAACCAAGTTTCATTGCGGTTCCTCCGATCCGCGCTCAGGCGGAAAAGTCTCCATTCGATTTTCCAAGATTCATATAAAGCAGGGAGAATACCAGCAGTACAACGAACAGGCCGATCGTCAGCGCGGACCCGTACCCGAAGTTGCCGTACTCGACCGCCGTCCTTGTGATATAGACCGGCAGCGTCAGTGTCGCGTTGTTCGGCCCGCCTGCCGTCAGTGAATAGACGATATCAACGTCGTTGAACGTCCAGATCAGCCGCAGCAGCGTCGTCATGACGACGATCTCCCGGATGTACGGGAGCGTGATGCGGAAGAAGATCTGCACATTGTTGCCGCCATCGATCCTGGCCGACTCATACACCTCATTCGGAATCGAGGTCATGGCGGCCAGGATACTGATGGTAAAGAAAGGAATGCCTCTCCATACCGAGGCGACCACTACCATGATGAAAGCAGTCGTCCGGGTGGTTCCCCACGGGATCGTGTGATCCATCAGTCCGAGGCGCATCGCGATATCATTGATCGCGCCGTAGCTGCCGTTGAACATCATGCTCCAGACGATGGACGTCAGGACGCCTGATACCGCCCACGGTGCGAATACGATCGCCCGGTAGATGCCCTTGACTCGCGTCATGTTCCTCATCGCAAGCGCGAGGATCATGCCGAGGACGAACTGAAGTGCCACAACGATCACGGAATAGCGGATACTCACCTTCAGAGAGGAGAAGAACTTTTCGTCCTTAAGCATCGCCCGGAAGTTTTCCAGCCCGATAAAGCCCGTCTTCTTCGGCTTGTTCAGCTGATACTGCATCAGCGACAGGCTGAAGGTCCGGATCACCGGATAAATGATCAGGAGCAAAATGATGAGGAGCCCGGGAATCAGCAGCATATACGGCTCGATCATCCTTTTTCTGCTCAGGCTGTTTGCTTTTGTTCCGTTATTCTTATCCGCCATAGAGAACCACCCGGTATTGAATCAATGGATCCGTTTCATGTCACAGGATTCCTGTGAATGGTTTACTGGTTGTCCGCGACCCACTCGGCCTGCATGCCGTCCAGGATCTCAGCCCACTTCGCGATCGCATCCTCCGGTTCCATCTCCTGCAGCAGGACCGCCTGCAGATCAGCCTGGCAGGTCTCTGTTGCGAAGCTTGTCCAATCCGGCAGGTACTCAGGATAAATCATACCGACCGTCGCCGGGTCTGCTGCTTGCTCAAGAGCTGCTGCAACAAACGGTTTCTCGGACACGTCGGTCTTCAAGTTGGTCGGTACACCGCCGCCCTTGTTGATCATCTGGAGCTGCTGCTCAGGTGTCCACAGGAACTTGATGTAATCCCACGCCACATCGCGCTTCGCCTCGTCGCAGCTCGTGAACATCACGACACCCTGCGCGTCAGCCTTCTTGATCCGGCGTCCCTTGGAGTTCTTCGGGATCCAGCCATAGCCGAGTTTCTCAACAGGAAGCTTCTCGGTGATCAGGACTTCGGACTGCAGGTGGTGCCATGCGATTGCCGCATTTCCTGCTGCGAACTCCGCAATCATCTCCGTGTAGCCGTTCGCAAGAGCGGTGTCCGGAACCTCTCCGTTCCAGTACATCTCAACCCACTTGCGGAAGCCTTCCGCTGCCTCGGGCTTATTGAACAGGCTCTTGCCGTTCTCGTCGAACATTGTATCCGAATCGGTGTAGTTATACAGGAAGTCAAAAACGAGATCCCAGCCGCCCGGGCCGCCTCTGAAGCTGTATCCGGCGTGCTCGTCGGTCGTCATCAGCTTAACGACCTCAAAGAACTCATCCAGTGTCTCCGGGAATTCGATGCCGGCCTCGTCGAACCAGTCCTTGCGGTACCACATCTGCTTGTCCGAGCCGAACATCGGAGCCATCCAGAGGCCCGGCTTGGAAGGATCGTACTGCTGATAGTAAGCCAGGTGGGCGCTGCTCAGGTCATCCTTGAGTTCATACTCATCCAGATACGGCTGCAGGTTGACGACCTTGTCCATCGCAAGCATCGGGGACAGGTTCTGTGCTGCCAGATGTGCGAGATCCGGAAGCGTGTCGGTCGCTGCTGCCGTGTTGAACTTCTGTGCGGAGGAATCCCACGGGATACCTACGACTTCGATGGTTACGTTCGGATGGAGTGCCATGTAGTCGTTCGCTGCAGTCCCCCACACATCCATCCACTGCGGCGAGCCGTCATTGACCCAGAACGTAAGGGTCACTTCTTCTCCGCCTGCAACTTCTTCCGCCTCAGCTGCCTCTGCTGCTTCTGCAGGTGCTTCTTCCGCTTTCTCCTCCGCTGCCGGTGCCGGCGCTGCAGGAGCAGGTGCCGCTGCGCATCCGGAAAGCGTCGGAAGAATCATCAATGAAGCCATTAAGATACTGATAATTCTTTTTTTCATGTTTCCCTCCTTGAAAATATATTGCCTGGTACCCCTACCATAAAGCCCCGTCCGCGCCCGCGTCGCCGGAATGGGGCTAACAGTCTGTAGAAACAGTTAACCTTTCATCGCGCCTGCGCCGAGTCCCTCAACCATGTACTTCTGGATATACGCGAACATCAGGACTGCCGGAATCAGGCAGATGATACCGGCCGCGGTCAGACGGCCGTAGTTGATCGTGTAAAGGCCGATCAGCGATTTCAAACCGATCGTCAGTGTGAATTTTTTCGGATCTGTCAGCAGGATCAGCGGAAGCAGGAAGCTGTTCCACGCATTGACGAAGGCGTACGCACCGGTTGCCACAAAGCCCGGGAGCAGCTGCGGGAATACGACCAGAATCACGCCCTGCAGCTTGGAGCACCCGTCGATCCAGGCCGCTCCTTCCAGTGACACCGAGATGCCGGAGTAAAAGCCCTGCATCATGATCGAGCAGTAAGCCAGGAGCGACGCCGACGTCGCCAGGATGACTGAAAAGAACGTATTGATCAGATGCATTGACTGGAAGATTGTGAACAGCGGAATCAGCAGCAGTGCGGACGGGACGATCTGCGTAATCAGCATGACCGTCATCACAAAGCCCTTGCCCCGGAAGGTATAACGCGACATTGCGTAGCCTGTCATCAGTGCGACCGCCGACACAAGGATCAGCGTGAAAATCGAAATGATCACCGTGTTGAAGAAATACATCGCGAACTTGGAATCCTTCCAGGCTTCCGCATAATTTCGGAAGACCAGGTGCCGCGGGAAGTAGTTGATCGGCACGATCAGGATGTCCGACTCCGGCTTCAGCGAAGTGATCAGCATGAAGTAGAACGGGAAGAAAATGAATATGAAGAACACGACCAGGACGATCACCCGGATGATGTCTTCCTTTTTGACTCTTCTGCGGCGTTTTCTGTCCATAATTTACCCCAATTTGCACAAAAAAATCCGACAACTCCCCTTAATTTAATTCAAATTTACTAAAATACCAGGTGCCCAACAAGGTTGGTTTTTTCTCCACCTTCTATTCAAAAACCGGGATTGCTAAGATTCTGATATGATGAGTGAGACGAAGAAACAGGGCATCGTCTCACCCCTGATCGTTTCCGAAGAACGGAGGTATTTTATGAAGAAAACAGTAAGACTCTTTATCGGATCCTATACAAATATGTCCTGGTGTCTGGGTGAGCCCGGTGCCGGGCTGTATGTATGCGAATTTGACGAAGAAAGCGGCGCGATCACCTGCAAGGACGCCATCGGCGGGCTCACGAACCCATCCTTCATCAACTATTCGCCGGACCGCACCCGGATGTATGTCGTCAATGAAGTGCAGCCGATCAATGATGCCATCGGCGGCATCACGACCTTCGGCCTGGACGCGGACGGCGCGGTCACGAGGCTGGGGCACACCTCCTCCTATGGCCCGAGCCCCTGCTTCCTCTCTCCGGACGGGGACGGCAGGTTCGCTTACCTCACCAATTACTGCGGCGACTGCGTCGTCAGCATCGCCTGTGATGAAAACGGCGTTCTGACGGATCTGGTGCAAAAAGTGACTTTTACCGGGTCCGGTCCCGACGGGGAACGCCAGGACCGCCCGCATCCCCACTCGGTTGTGATCGACCGCGAGGAGCGCCGCATTGCCGTCGCCGACCTCGGCACCGACTCGGTTCATATTTTTGACCTGATCGAAAAGAACGGCCGGCCGGAGATGGTCCTGAACAACACCGAGAAGATCCCCGCCGGCTTCGGCCCGCGCCACTCCGCCTTCAATGCAGAAGGGACAAAACTCTACTGCACCTGTGAGATGGGCTCCGCGGTCTGCGCCTTTGACTATGACAAGGCTTCCGGAAAACTGACGCTGCTTCAGACAATCCCGACCCTCGAAGCGCCCTGTCCCGGCAACTGCTGCTCTCACATCGTGATCAGCCCCGACGGACGCTTTCTGTACGCCGGCAACCGCGGGCACGACAGCCTCGCGATCTTCCGGATCGACCCGGAGACCGGCCTCCTCACCTTCCTTAAGACCTGCGACAGCAGGGGCAGGACACCGCGCAACTTCTCGCTCGACCCGACCGGGAAATATATGGTCGTCGCCGACCAGGACAGCAACACCGTCGCCGTCTTCACGAGGTCGGAAGAGACCGGCCTGCTCACGTTCCTTGACAGCGTGCACATCCCGTCGCCCGTGTTTATCTCGTTCTGAAGACGCCGGGACAAAGACAGGACCCGGATGTGACAGGATACGAATGTGACAAAATCGGAAAGCACAGACACAAAGAGAGGCACGGTCGTCCGTGCCTCTCACATATTGTTCCGTATTGCCTTATGCCGTATCAGTCAAACAGAATCAGTGTTTTCACGCTTCCGGCGCTGTCGGACAGCGTCTCTTCAAACGCTTCCTGAATCTCGTCGACCTTTTTCCGCTTCGTGATCATGCTGCCGGTATTGAGAAGATCCTGATTGAACCACTCCATGACCTCCGGGAACCGCCGGTTGTTCATTCTGGATCCGATGATCGACAGTTCTTTCCGCGTAATCATCGCGGGCGGGAATTCCGCTGGCCTTCCGTCGAACCCGATGCACATCACCCTCGCGCAGGGAGCGGCATAGTTCAGAGACTCCGCAAACAGCGGCGTGATGCCGACCGCGTCGATGACGACATCAAAGCCAACCGGGAAGTGTTCCTTCACCGAAGCCTCCAGATCTTTTCCCCGGTTGTCCACAACAACGTCCGCGCCCAGTTCCTCAGCCAGCGAGAGCTTCTGCGGGATCACATCCGATACCATCACCACCGCGCCCTTCATTTTGGCGACCTGCAGGATCGACAGTCCGATCGTGCCAGCTCCGATAATCAGCACGTTCTCCCCGCTCTCCAGCCCGGCGCGGTGCAGGATATTCGAAGCGATGGAAAACGGCTCTGCGAGCGCCGCATCCTCATAAGAGACCCCGCTGCCGAATTTGTACAGGTGGTCCTCCGTCACCACAATCTTTTCCTGGTAACCGCCGTCCATCTGCACGCCATAGCACTTTACGTTCGAGCAGACATTCGGATGGCCCTTCTTACACGTCGGGCACTCCCCGCAGGCAAAAACCGGATCCAGCGCGACTTTGTCGCCGACAGCGACTTTCGTCACAGCCGGGCCGACCCCGATGACTTCGCCGGACAATTCGTGCCCCATGATTCTCGGAAACTGCACATCTGCCCGTCCCTCTTTGAAAATATGCAGGTCCGTTCCGCAGATGCCGACCGCTTTCACTTTCACCAGGACATCCGTGGGATCCGTAATCTGCGGCTCTTCTATCTCAACGATCTCGATCTTTCCGATATCAACCAGTTTCGCACACTTCATGACACACCTCCTGCTTTCAGCGCGCTCACCTACTTACCTGAATTCTCTGAATCCATCATAGGATCTGCGCACCCCCCGCAAAAGGTGGACATTTTCTAAACGCGGGTTTTGGTTCCTTACTCCTCTGCAGCTGCCTTCCTGCTCTTCTCAGACGCAAGGATCTCCGCGCACCTGCCGGCGATCTCCGGCTGACTGACTTCCTCACTCTCCGCCCAGCGCTGAAGGGCCCGGATCGTCTCATACTCTTCGATCCCGAGATCAAATTCATCCGCCAGAGACAGATATCGCATGATATCTTCGCTCACATGCAGCACTCTGGATATGCCGGCGACCGGCCCCTCGTCGAGCAGTGCATCCAGGATCCGGCCGATCGCTTCATACTCTTCCTGCGTCATCGGCTTCCTGAGGCGCCGGTACACATCCGCCTTGGTCCACGCCGGAAGGGCGGAGTAAGCTGCCATCACATCGTTGTCGATTCCGCTTAGCAGGATCCACTCGCTGATCTCCGGTGTTTCCGGCTTCAGTCTCTGCAGCGCATGGATTCTTCCCCATCCGCGCACTTTCCGGATCAGGTTAAAGATCTCCTGATTGCCGTTGTCCCACTTCAGCATGTTCCAGACGGAAAAGATGGTGAACTCATCACTCAGCCCGAGTGTGCGGATGATCTCTCTGGTCTCTTCCTCCACATCCGCAAACAGCTCCATCATGGCAAGTCCGAACTTCACGGACTCCCGGTCCGCAGAGCACCTGATCAGGTACAGGGCTGACTGAAACATTTCTTCCGCGGGCAGCTGATCCGCATTTTCCATGATATAACCCTGCAGCGGATCGATGGCACTGACCGCGCGCATGGTTTTGCCCAGCCCGGCAAAATCCAGATCCGCTTCCTCGTGCTCTCCTGCCGCAGCAGACCGGACCGCCCTGCTCATCTGATTCATCCCCGCCTCATCCATCTGGGCTCTGGGCATGTGATAGAGCGCGATCCCGTCCATCGCTCCGTCTGCATAGCGGATCTGGCGGCCGTCCTCCGGTTCCGGAAGAGAGAAGCCCTCTCTCAGGGCTCCGTTTTCCATTCCGTCAAGAATACATTGATAGAGAGATTTCTGACTGCTCATACACAGGTTCTCCTTTCCGCTCTATTGCCCGATCAGCGGGAATCCCTTTCTTATGATCTCCTGTCTCAGCTGCTCCACATGGGCTTCATCGCGCGTTTCGAGCGTGATGGTAACGACACAGGAGTTGACTTCCGTCTTGGCATCTTCGCGCTCGTGCGAGATACCGAGCACGTTGGCGCCATTGTCGGCGACAATCTGGAGCAGGCGCGCAAGATTACCGGCTTTGTCGATGAGTTTCGTGGTGAATCGGACGAGACGGCCGGTCTTCTGGAGGCCTTTGGTAATGATACGGGAGAGCGTGGTAATGTCCACGTTGCCGCCGGAGACGACAGCAACGGTTTTTCTGTCCGTATCGATTTTGTTGAATAGATAGGCGGCGACGGGCGCTGCGCCCGCGCCTTCGGCCAGAGTCTTGGGGCCTTCGAGAAGGGCGACAATGGCCGCGGCGATCTCGTCCTCGGTGACGGTAACCACGGCGTCCGCGTATTTTTGCACCATGGCAAAAGTAAGACTGCCCGGGGTGAGGACATGAATACCGTCGGCGATGGTCGGCGCGTCGGGAATCGTCGTGACGGCGCCGGTGCGGCAGCTGATGTACATGGAGGGGACGGCTTCGGCCTGCACGCCGATTACTTTAACTTCCGGGCGGG
>OCTX014517050.1_pt1 | contig 12214 bp, 9 predicted proteins | sample 1539691 | NCBI WGS metagenome assembly OCTX01 (sample SAMN02144231, study PRJEB22623) | gut metagenome | biome: sheep rumen | host: Ovis aries | place: New Zealand
ACGGCATCATCGTGAACCCCATCAACAGGGATTTCTATATCATGGACGCCAAGAACTACGTGTCGAGCGGCGAACTGTTCCATTTCCTTCGCGACGGCACCTTCGACTGGAGTGTCCGCACCGGCGACATCCCCGCCCATGCCGTCTTCATCAGCGGGAAACGCAGTCCGTACTGACTGGGCAAGAAGACACAGACACATAGGCTTTGCCTCTCTTTTATGAAAAACTAGAGGGTAAATAATGATCGGCTTACCATTATATGGGACAACATGTATGGTTGTTATCATTATACCCGTCACCAGGCATATACAAATATAACGGTTTCAGAAACAGACGCCTTGGTAAGAAAAAGACTAAAATCAAACTAAAGAAAACATTATGAAAACACCAGAATTATTCAAAGAATACATTTGGCTACTGAACACCATTTATCAAGCAGACATGATTTCATTTGCCGAAATCAATGAGAAGTGGCTCCGCTCAGAGATGAGTGGTGGAGTGGAGATTTCTCGAACAACATTCAATCGCCATAAAGATGCCATTGAGGATATTTTTGGCATCATTATAGAATGCGACAAGAAAAACGGGTTCAAGTATTATATAGCCAACAAGTCTGTGCTCCGAGAAGATACAATCCAAAATTGGATGCTCTCGTCCATGACGGTACATACGGCGGTTCAAGAGGGTATCAGTCTTCAAAAACGGATACTACTGGAAAGCATACCATCTGGTTATAAATATCTCCAATCCATATTGGAGGCGATGAAAACCAATCATTGCATCTCTTTCACCTATCAGAAATATAATGATGCGGAGGTAAAAAACTATCCTGAAGCAGAGCCCTATTGTCTAAAACTCTACAAACAAAGATGGTATATGCTGACAAAGGTCAAGCAGCAGTTCCGAACCTTCTCCCTTGACCGTATCAAAAACTTTGAAAAATTAGCGAAGTCTTTCCAACTCGATAAAGACTTTGATGCCGAAGATTACTTCCATGATTATTTTGGTGTTTTCCGAGACGAGTCGACTCCACCCCAAAAGATAGTTATCAGAGTATCAAAAGCAGAACGGCCTTATCTTAGAGACCTGCCCTTGCACCATTCTCAGAAGGAAATATTTGCCAATGATGAGTATTCTGATTTTTCTTACTTCATCTCACCCACTGATGATTTTATAGGCGAAATCCTTCGTAAGAAAAACCGTCTTTATGTCATTTCGCCTATAGAAGTGCGCAGCAAAGTGCTCAAAAGCATACAAGAAATGGAGAAAAATTACAAAAAACAGAAAAAAACTTGAGACTGTACCACGATTTGGAACAATATACTGTTATCTTTGTAGGCAAAATAGAAATCGTATGAAGGAATTATTTGCTCATAATGATTATATGACGTTGAAGCTGCGAAAGGCGTACCTATATAGCGTATGGCTATCGTGCGAATATCGTTCGAATAGTGGAGCGTAATTGAATGTGTGAACAATAGGCATAGAATAGAAAAGAACATATTGCAAATATGGAACACAAAGAATACATAGCGCACTCAGAAAACTCAAGTGGCAAAAAGCAAACGATGAAGGAACATAGTTCTGGCGTAGGGAAGCTAATGAGAGAATTTGCCTTGTCTGAATCGTTTGCTGATTTGTATGAGTTTTGTGGACTTATACACGATATGGGTAAGTATTCTGACGATTTCCAGAAATACATTGCAGGCGAAAGTCAAAAGAAAGTTCGACATGCTATATACGGTGGCATATATGCCATAAACCAATCGATGTTAGACGTTGCTATACCCGTCTATGGTCATCATTCTGGTTTGCCAAATCGTCCTGACATGCTTTTGGATATCAAAACAGAACAATATTCTCCCAAAGCCACTTATGATACAATTCTCAATCTTTGGCAAGGAGATATTGTAGGTGATATAAAGATTCCTAATGACAAACTGTTTCGAGATATTCCAAACACTCTTCTGAAAGAGCTTTTTGTAAGAATGCTTTATAGTTCTCTGGTCGATGCCGACAGTCTTGACACGGAAAAACATTTTAGCGAAGATAGGTTCAATGCAAGATTATGCCCTCCTTTAAATGCTGAATTGTTGTTGGACAAATTGCAGCAAAAGAGATGGTTACCTTTTGCAAATAACCCAGGGAAGAGTGAACAGCCAATCAACAAGCTACGTAATACTGTCCGTAAATATGCCGAGTCCAAGGCTCATTTTCCTCTAGGATTCTTTTCGCTGACCCTTCCTACGGGAATGGGAAAGACTCTCTGTAGCATCAACTGGGCTCTGCATCATGCAGAATCTCACAAGAACATAAAAAAAATTATTATCGTTCTACCCTTTATCAGTATTATAGACCAAACAGCAGAAGAACTAAAAGATATTTTCAATGACGAGGATGGAGATTATGTACTTGAACATCATTCTAATGTGGTTTACGTAGAGGATAAAGACTCAGAAGAGTGTTCTCCTAAACAGTTGGCCACAGAGAACTGGGACTATCCGATAATAGTTACCACATCTGTGCAATTCTTTGAATCATTCTTTGGCAACAGAAGATCACAATGTCGTAAATTGCACAACATTCAAGACTCTATCATCATCTTTGATGAAATCCAGACACTGCCTCTGAACGTCACAGAGCCTACACTTGTTATGCTTGATAATCTACAGCAGTTATGCAGGTGCAGTATTTTGTTTTGTACCGCAACGCAACCTGATTTCAAAACAAGGAAAGGGTTCAACGGGATTAGCCATATAGAATCATTGGTTGAAAATCCTCAGCAAGTTTTTGACGAGACAAGACGCGTAACTTATCATCCTCTAAATGACTATAACGAAATAACCATGTCGGAACTGGCTGATGACGTTGGTAAAAGCCAAAAGTCTGCACTTGTAGTATTCAATACTAAAAAGAAGGCACGATCGTTTTACGATGAAATAAGTGAGGGGATGCGCCATAAAGCGTTCCATCTTTCTACATCGATGTGCCCGGTTCACCGTAAGCGGGTAATCAATGATATTAGAAAAGCGTTGAGAAACGAAGAATACATTATAGTTAGTTCCACGCAACTAATTGAAGCCGGTGTTGATATGGACTTCCCTGCCGTTTTTAGAGAACTGGCACCATTGGAGTCTATTATTCAGTCTGCAGGTCGCTGCAATCGTGAAGGAAAAAATATTGCAGGTGATGTCTATTTGTTCTCTCTGACTGAACCTGGACAACCGAGCAAAGAATACCGTGCTTGGTTAGAGTTCGCCAACTTGCTTTATAAGGGGAACGAAGAAAGGCTATATACTCATGACTTTTATAGTTACTATTATAGAGAACTTGTCAAGAATTACGCCAATACAGACAAACTTAACATTACCGATGACAGGAAGAAACTATTATATCAGTCCATTGCGGAAAAGTACAGAATTATTGATAGTAAAACTCAAACTCTTTTTATTTATGATTACAATGATGAAAGCAGGCGGTTATACTACCAAGTGAAAGACAAGGAATATCTGACCAGGCAAGAAAGACAACAAATCTCACAATACTGTGTTCAGGTATATGATAACTTTGTTCGTGACAATAATGCTTTTATTGGATACGAACAATGTGGGCTTTCCGTTTGGCATGGCTCCTATTCTCCAGATTATGGTTTACCGTTCAGTGAAGAATTCAACGTATTAATCAAATAAGAACAATATAAATATGCTTGACAAAGAAATAGTTAGATTAAAGGTAACTGGCGACTTTGCCTGTTTTACTCGCCCCGACCTAAAGGTAGAGCGTATGAGCTATCCTTGTATGACTCCTTCTGCTGCCCGTGGTATCTTGGAAGCAATTCTTTGGAAAAAGGAATTTCAGTGGTTCATCAAAAGAATCATAGTGCTTAATCCTATACAGTTTGTTTCCATCAAAAGGAATGAGATATCAAAAAGACAGAATCCGAGAGGTGAGCCCATTGATATAACGGAGAACCGAGTACAGCGGAATAGTATTGTCTTGAAAGATGTGGCATACATCATTGAGGCCTCTATCTTTGTTGATGAAGCTCTTATTGAAAAGACTAAAAAAAGCGAGAACCCCATAACGGTGATGAAATATCGAACAATGTTCGAGCGTAGAGTTAAGAAAGGGCAATGTTGGCATCAGCCCTGCTTAGGCACAAGAGAATTTGCCGCCGACTTTTCGATTCCTGACGAGAATGACAAGCCGTTGGATGTCACCTATCCAATTGGCAGTATGTTCTATGATATGTTTTACGATGATAAGGGGAAGGCAATACCAGAGTTCTTTTATGACGTAGCCATTATAAACGGGGTTCTTGAATGTCCTGAGGATAAGGCTACTAAAATGTTGCTTTCATCACATATCCAACTTAAGACGACGGATGACTACAATCGTGTGGTATATGAGCATTATAAAGAAGAGGAGGCTGAGGTATGATACAAGAATTAGTTGAGTTTGGAAGACGCATCACAAAAGGCAAGAGCATGGCTCTAAAAGAGGAAACCTTTGCCGTTGATATTGTAATCAACGAAGAAGGCCATTTCCAACGTTTTATTGCCGGTGACAAACAAACTACTGAGGCGGAAGTGATTACTGCAAAAAAAGGAAAAGCCCGTTTTCTTCTTGACAAATGTGAAGAAGTGCTTGGCGCTGGTGATAAATCAGAGAAGAAGCATAAGTTATTCTTGGACAAACTGGAATTATATAAAGGTATCCCTTCTTTAAATCCAGTATTTAAGTTCTATGCAGATGACAATGAAAACGGCCTGAAAAAGGCAGTCGCAGAATTTGAAAAGTTGGACAAGAAAGCCAAGGCTGAGAATATGACCTTCATGGTTGACACGACAAGATTGTTGGAAACGGATGAGATTAGAAGTGTCATCATTAAGAAGTTTGAAGAAAACGAGAGAAAGGCTTCCAATGGCAAAATTTGCTCTATATGCGGAACCGCTAATAGTCCTGTGTTGGATGAACCTCACGGTTTGGTAAAAATGCCAAAAGGGCAAACAGCAGGATGCGCTTTGATTTCGTATAACGAAAATGCCTTTGAGTCATATGGTTTAAAGGGAAATCTGAATTCGTCAATATGTAGGGAATGTGCAAGATATTATATTGAGGGTTTACGTTTTTTGTTGTCAGACGGATATAATGTAGAAGAAGACGATTATCAGAAAGGGCATTATCACTATAACCATAGGATAAAAATTAGCGACAACACCATCACGTTGTTTTGGACACGAGAAGAAGCGAATGTGTTGGATCCTTTCTCTGTTTTTGATACTCCCGATGCAAAGGAGATTAAAAGACTTTTCGATTCTGTATGGAGTGGAAAATCAGCAGTTGGCTCAATAATAGACACGAATATGTTCTACTCCTGTACATTGTCGTCGGCAGCCGCACGTATCGCAGTTCGCGATTGGACAGCAATGAGTTTGGATGAATACAAGAGGAATTTGGCTGAGTGGTTTCAAGACATAGAGATGTTTGATAATAATGGCGAGTTATCTTACAGTCCCTTACGCTGGTTAATAAATGCGACGCAACGTGACAAGAAGCCTGGAGAGAAACCGAAATCCGACCTGAATTCGAAGACCAGAATCGGTACTATTCTCTGGAATGCAGCAATCAAAGGACATTCATATAAGATACCCATTGAGGTTTTGCAATATGTGCTTAATAGAATATGGAAGAAAGAAAATTTCTCAAAAGATCGGGCTGCACTTATAAAATTAGTAATCAATAGAAATACTAGCAAAAATATGAAAGCAACATTAGATGAAAGCAACACAAGCGTGGCCTACTTGTGTGGCAGACTGTTCGCTGTCATTGAATCAATGCAGTGGAAGGCTATTGGCAATGTTAACAATGGAATTAAGGAGAGGTATTTTGCTGCTGCAGCATCTCAGCCCAGTATCTTGGGCATTCTTTTGACCAAGAATGTGCCTATTTACCAACATAAAATAGGTGGCTATTTAGCAAAAGAATTAAATGAGATTGCTGGAAAAATAAGCGACACAGGTACTTTCCCTCAACGTTTCTCAACAATCGAGCAAGGTGAGTTCGCATTAGGATATTATTTCCAAAGGAACCACAAAAAAGAATCAACTGAAAGTATTAACTCATAAATAGTTACAGATATGGATAATTATATTAAGAACAGGTATGACTTCGTATTTCTTTACGACGTAAAAGATGGTAATCCCAACGGTGATCCTGATTTTGACAATCAGCCAAGAATTGATTTCGAAACAAGAGAAGGACTTGTTTCTGACGTATGTATCAAACGTAAAGTTCGCAACTACATCCAGTTAAAAGTTGAAGCGGGCGAACTTGATGCCGCAAAGTATGACATTTTTATTCGACAGGGCAACATATTAAATGATATCATCCATAATGGCAAGGAAAATGCTAAAGGGGATGAGAAGAAAGGCAGAATGGATATGTGCGACAAATATTATGATATTCGCACATTTGGTGCAGTAATGAGTACAGGAGACAGTTTGGGTGTGGTACGTGGACCAGTCCAATTTGTATTCTCTCGTAGCATTGATTCAATTGATAGCAGGACCCATTCTCTGACAAGATGTTGTGTCGTCGATAAAGCTGATACAACTACTTTCGGCAACAAATCAACCGTAAGCTATGGTCTCTATCGCATGCATGGTTTTATTTCTGCATTTGATGGAGAAAAATGCCATTTCACGGAAGAAGATTTGGAACTCCTTTGGGATGCACTTATGAATGCATTCGAACACGACCATTCTGCCGCTCGTGGCGAGATGAATGCTAGGGCATTAATCATCTTCAAGCATGATTCAAAATTAGGTAATGCACATTCTGCTCAACTATTCAATCTAGTCAAGATTGAAAAAGTAAAGGACGACAATGGAGAAACAATTGCGTATCCTCGTCAATTTGAAGATTATAAAGTGACTGTTAATGGCGAAGAGCTATCTCCTTGTGATTACACGAACATTCAGAATGGAATAGATATGAAAATCCTAATCTAACCGCCTATGCCAAAGAAGCGTGAGATAAGAAACAGCACAGCTGAGTTCCTTATTTTCCAGGCGGAGAACAAGGAGCAAGGCATTGAGGTGATGTATGCCAATGAGACTATCTGGTGTACACAGAAGGCAATGGCAGCACTTTTTGATGTTGGAGTGCCTGCCATCAGCAAGCACCTGGCCAATGTCTTTGAGACAGGGGAATTGATAGAAGAAGCAACTATTTCCAAAATGGAAACAGTTCAGCAAGAAGGCAGCAGAGCTGTAAAACGCTCTGTTGTGATGTATAAGCTCGATGCCATCATCGCCGTGGGCTACCGAGTGAACTCAGTTCGTGCCACGCAGTTCCGACAGTGGGCGACGAGTGTATTGCGACAGTATGCCATACGGGGTTATGTGCTTGACAAGAAGCGCATGGAGAACGGTACGTTCCTAAGCGAAGACTACTTTGAGCACCTGCTGGCTGAGATACGGGAAATCCGACTTAGCGAGCGTCGGTTCTACCAGAAGTTGACGGATATCTATGCCACAAGCATGGACTACAATAAGGATGCTCCGACTACGAGGCTGTTCTTCAAGAAAATCCAGAATAAGATGCACTATGCCGTGCATGGGCGGACTGCGGCAGAACTGATTATGGAGCGGGCTGATGCCGACAAGGAGCACATGGGACTGACCACGTGGGAGAATGCACCCGACGGGAAGATTGTCAGGACAGACGTGGCGATTGCCAAGAACTATCTGAAGGAGATGGAGCTGGAGGACATGGGGCGCATCGTGACGGCGGTGCTGGAGTTTGCTGAGAGTCGTGCCAAGCGGCACATCCCGATGACGATGGAGGACTGGGCAAAGCGTATCGATGCCTATCTTTCGAGTGACGAGCGTCCTATCCTCGATAATGCTGGTAGCGTGAGTCACGAGGATGCCGTACAGCATGCTGAGACGGAGTTTGAGAAGTACCGCATCGTGCAAGACCGTCTGTTCCAGAGCGACTTTGACCGGTTCCTTGGTTCTCTGCCTTTTGAGGAAGACAATACTGACGACAAATAGACTATATGATGTACTGCGACGACGATATGCTCATGCTGTCGGGAATACAGCATTTTCGTTTCTGCCCCCGTCAATGGGCGTTGATACATATCGAACAGCAATGGGACGATAACCGGCTGACGATGGAAGGGAGTCTGATGCACCAGCATGCAGACAATCCCTTCTATCGGCAGAAATGCGGTGACTATATCTCATTGCGTTCGGTTAGCGTCGCTTCACATCAGTTGGGTCTTTATGGCGTAACGGATGTGGTGGAACTGCATCCTGCAGAGGATGAAGAGAATGCCATCAGCCATCCTCGCTATCCGGGCCGGTGGCTGCCCTACCCTGTAGAGTACAAGCACGGCAAACCCAAGAAAAACGAAGAGGATGAGGTCCAACTTGCTGCACAAGCAATATGTATAGAAGAGCAGTATGGCATCCGTATAGACTATGGAGCCATCTTCTATGCAGAAATTAGACACAGGGTAGAGGTACAGATGTCTGACGAACTGCGGGAGATTGTCACAGGCTGTTCCCGGCAGATGCACGAGATATTTTCATCAGGTCAGTTGCCAACCATTCAGCGAGGCAAGCATTGCGAAAAATGTTCCTTGAAGAATATTTGTATGCCCGAATCGGTTGACTGTACACGAGTATCACATTACCTAAAGAAGAATTTGTATGAGGAAACTACTTAACACGCTATACGTCACCACGCCCGAAGCCTATCTGAGCAAAGACGGGATGAATGTGGTCATCTCTGTGAAGCAACAGGAGGTGTTTCGCATACCTATTATTAATATAGAGGGCATCGTGACTTTTGGCTATATGGGAGCCAGTCCGGGACTGATGAAACTCTGTGCAGACAATGGGGTGTCGCTGGCATTCTTGTCAACTAACGGGCGGTTTGTCAGTCGGGTGCAGGGGCAGACCAAGGGCAATGTGCTGCTACGCAAGGCGCAATACCGTTTGGCAGACGATGAGCGGTGGTCGCTGCATGTGTCACAACTCTTTGTGGCTGGCAAAATTCAGAACTACCGTAATGTGTTGCGCAGATATATCCGCGACTATGGCGAGAATCTTGATGTGGAGAATGCAGTTAAGGCATTGGAAATGGAGAAGCGCGATGCTCTGAGGTCTGCCGACAAGACAGAACTGATGGGTATAGAAGGGCGGGCAGCCAACCGTTATTTCTATGTATTACCTCATCTTATCTTGCAACAAAAAACGGACTTCCCCTTTACAGGACGGAACCGGCGACCACCAAAGGATGCCGTGAATGCGATGCTTTCGCTGGCCTATACAATATTGGCTAACGATACGGCTGCAGCTTTGGAAACGGTGGGGCTGGATCCATACGTTGGATTCTTCCACACGCTGCGTCCGGGCAGAACATCGTTGGCTCTTGATGTAATGGAAGAGATTCGCGCCTACCTGGGTGACCGGTTTGTATTGTCGCTTATCAATAAACGACAGATAGCCGCTAATGATTTCCTGTATCAAGGTGAAAAGGGTGTGGTGATGACCGACAAAGGGAGGAAGACTTTCTTGACAGCATGGCAAAATCGAAAGAAAGAAGCAATCATCCATCCCTATCTGAATGAGAAGGTGCCCATCGGACTGCTGCCATACGTGCAGGCGATGCTCTTGGCACGATATGTGAGAAACGATATCGATGATTATCCTGTATTCCTCTTTAAATAAGTTTTTCTATGTATATTCTCATTACCTATGATGTTGACACCCTAAGTGAAACAGGGCAGAAACGCCTCCGCCAGGTGGCAAAAGCATGTAAGGACTATGGCCAACGGGTTCAAAACTCTGTGTTTGAATGTGAAGTATCTGAAGCGCAGTTCGTAACGCTGAAAAACAGGATTGCTGCTATCATGGATATTCAGTTAGACAGTATCCGCTTCTACTTCCTCAGTTCAAAGAGCCATGGGCGCGTAATTTCATTAGGAAGATTGACATCATACGATGTCAACGATGCGATAATCATTTAGTGCGAGCAGGATGACATACACAATCACCTGAGTATTCGCACTGATTGATAATCAGAGGATTAAAGGCTTTTGGACATTTTATGAAGGATGATTGTAATTATTAATAATATGAATCGCATTAGCATTGATATAACCCATTGACTATATTTATGTTATTGCTGAAGGGTCGCCCTCCCTGTGGGGGCGTGGATTGAAACGTTCGTGGTGGTAGGTGATATCATATTTTACACTGTCGCCCTCCCTGTGGGGGCGTGGATTGAAACATAGTTCTAAATTCTCAAGCCATCCGGCAATATGTCGCCCTCCCTGTGGGGGCGTGGATTGAAACAAGTGTTTTTTTGTGACGTTGAAGGTAATTATAGTCGCCCTCCCTGTGGGGGCGTGGATTGAAACACAATTCAAATGGAACAATGCCGCCGAGATATCAGTCGCCCTCCCTGTGGGGGCGTGGATTGAAACTCGTCTATCTCCAGCACTATTTCGGTGCCCTTGATGTCGCCCTCCCTGTGGGGGCGTGGATTGAAACTTATTTATAGTAAGTGCTGACGCACTACCATAACGTCGCCCTCCCTGTGGGGGCGTGGATTGAAACTTCGGAGTAGTCACCACCCATCAAGTCCTTGTCGGTCGCCCTCCCTGTGGGGGCGTGGATTGAAACCCGCTATGCTTGTGGCACTCTCGCCGCCCCTCGCGTCGCCCTCCCTGTGGGGGCGTGGATTGAAACAGACGTGCGCTTAGTACCAGGTGGCAACGAAGGTAGTCGCCCTCCCTGTGGGGGCGTGGATTGAAACATAAAAAATCTGCGAAATTCCTTGTCTTGTTGTGTCGCCCTCCCTGTGGGGGCGTGGATTGAAACTGATTAGGAGTCACACGAGCATGGTCTATCTGCAGTCGCCCTCCCTGTGGGGGCGTGGATTGAAACATCAAGGCTCTCGGTGCTGAGATGTATGGTTACAGTCGCCCTCCCTGTGGGGGCGTGGATTGAAACACGAAATCGAGAAGGTGTTCGACAGCGAGGAAAGTCGCCCTCCCTGTGGGGGCGTGGATTGAAACAATTTCAGTCCGTCGGCGTCGGGTCCGGCACGTCGTCGCCCTCCCTGTGGGGGCGTGGATTGAAACAGATTACACTTGGAACAGATTAAAAGGTGATACAGGTCGCCCTCCCTGTGGGGGCGTGGATTGAAACATTTTTATTCCTCCACCTCAACGAGTTTCCCGTGTCGCCCTCCCTGTGGGGGCGTGGATTGAAACTCCTATCAGGATAAGGGCATCAGCCGTGCGTACAGTCGCCCTCCCTGTGGGGGCGTGGATTGAAACGACCAGGCAGTAGTCACAGCACCCAGCAACGCAGAGTCGCCCTCCCTGTGGGGGCGTGGATTGAAACATAATGGGGAAACGTTTGGTTATTATCGGGCATGTCGCCCTCCCTGTGGGGGCGTGGATTGAAACATCTTCACCGCCCTATTCAACAGCGATTTAAGCGGTCGCCCTCCCTGTGGGGGCGTGGATTGAAACGAGCAGTTGCACTACTACATCGAATTGGGGCAGCGGTCGCCCTCCCTGTGGGGGCGTGGATTGAAACTATCCGACTTCTGCAGACGCAACCAAGTTGGCAGGTCGCCCTCCCTGTGGGGGCGTGGATTGAAACCTTTTTATTGTTCGGTTTTTCGGGTGACTATTGCAGTCGCCCTCCCTGTGGGGGCGTGGATTGAAACCCTGCTCGTCACGCTTCGGAATGCCTCGTGCAAGTCGCCCTCCCTGTGGGGGCGTGGATTGAAACAGGTAGAGAGGAGGCAGCGAAGTAGCAACGAAAGTCGCCCTCCCTGTGGGGGCGTGGATTGAAACTACTACGGCGTGTATAAGGACAAAGAACACAGGCGTCGCCCTCCCTGTGGGGGCGTGGATTGAAACGATGTAAAGTTCTTGATAATCGCCAACCATGAGGAGTCGCCCTCCCTGTGGGGGCGTGGATTGAAACACCAGCACAAACAAGCATGTCACGCCACCTGTCAGTCGCCCTCCCTGTGGGGGCGTGGATTGAAACTCAATTTTAACACCCATCGCCAGCATGCGAGTGGCGTCGCCCTCCCTGTGGGGGCGTGGATTGAAACCGGTACCCATGTTATAACGTCCGCGGGGTTGCGTGTCGCCCTCCCTGTGGGGGCGTGG
>OCTX012026047.1_pt1 | contig 12213 bp, 11 predicted proteins | sample 1539691 | NCBI WGS metagenome assembly OCTX01 (sample SAMN02144231, study PRJEB22623) | gut metagenome | biome: sheep rumen | host: Ovis aries | place: New Zealand
TATTTATGCTAAATTTAATCATGGTCGTGAAATAACGACTGATTCACGCTCTCAGTATGCTTATGGGCAGGTGTTAAAAATAAGCGGACTACACTTGCCCGCTAGTTTTGATGCAGATATTTCAAATAAAGGTGATAAACAAGCAAAAGTTGTAATAGGAACAGACAATGAATTACCAATAGATGATGCGTTCTTCTTGTCAGGTAAAGATGTTATCGTAATGATCAATGTACATGCCGCAGATAAAGATGGACGCACTAAATATATTATTAGGATTCCTGTTGAGAAACGTCCCGAACGTGCGGATATTGAATTAGAACCTGTTGAACAGGATGTTATATCTGTTGCTATTGCAGCTTTAAATGAGGCGGTTGAACAAACATCGGCAAGTGCGGAAAGTGCCGAAAATAGTGCAAACCGTGCTCATGAATCAGCAGTAAATGCAGAAACGTCAGCAACTAGCGCATCTAATTCAGAAGTATTAGCACAACAGTATATGGAACGTGCAGAGACTGCCGCTGAAAATGCTGAACAATCTGAAGCAAAAGCAAAAACTAGTGAAGATAATGCCAAAGCGTCTGAGACACATGCTGAACAAATTGCTACTGAGATCGAACAATATACAGAGCGTGCGGAAACCGCTTCTACGAACGCTGAATCTTCTGCTTCTATCGCCGCACAAAAAGCTACCGAAGCGTTAGCGTCCGCAAATACAGCGACAACTAAAGCAAATGAAGCATCAATTTCCGCAACAAGTGCACAGAACTCTGCGGACAATGCACAACAATCTGCTACAGATGCACAAGAATCTGCAAATTCTGCATCAGCATCCGCAAGCAGAGCATTAGTAAATGCAGAGAAAACGCAAAGCGATAAAGAAATAGTCGAATTTGCTAAGTCTAATGTACTATCAGCTGTAGGTGAAGCGCAGAATTATGCTACGACCGCACAATCCGCAAGTCAGGCTATTCAAGATATGAATGTTGAAGCTATTACATTAGGCGTTGATTCTGATGTTACTGTTGAAAAGTCTGTTGATCCTGTGACTGGCGCAGTTACGCTTACTTATGGCATCCCTAAAGGCGTCAAGGGCGAAAAAGGTGATACAGGAAGTAAGGGTGATAAGGGCGACCCATTTGTTTACTCTGATTTTACACCTGAACAGCTTGCTTCACTCAAAGGTGAAAAAGGTGATAAAGGTGACCAAGGAATTCAAGGTGAACAGGGAATCCAAGGTATTCAGGGTATAAAAGGTGATACTGGTGACAAAGGCGATAAGGGTGACGCTTTTTCATATTCCGACTTTACACCTGAGCAATTAGCATCACTTAAAGGTGAAAAAGGTGAAAAGGGTGACGCCTTTGAATATTCAGACTTTACTCCACAACAACTCGCTTCTTTAAAGGGCGAAAAAGGTGATAAGGGTGATGCTTTCGAGTATTCTGATTTTACGCCTGAACAGTTAGCGTCTTTAAAAGGTGAGAAGGGTGATATTGGAAATACGGGTGCTAAAGGTGATACTGGCGATTCAGGAGTTTACGTAGGAACTTCCGCACCATCAGATACAAATGTAAATGTATGGATTGACAGTGACGGTGATCCTGATGATATTGTAACTGATGTACAGATTGATGGGACGAGTATTGTAAGTAATGGTGTTGCTGAGATGCCAAAGGCTTCTTATAATTATTTAGGTGTTGTAAAAACAGGCAATGATTATGGTATAGCTTCTTTATCTAATGGACGTATTACAGTTTACAAAGCAGATGATACTCAAATTAAAAGTGGTGAAAGTATTTACAGACCTATAGTTCCAAGCAATCAACATAGTGCAATCTTTTATGGATTAGCTAAAGCCGCAGGAGATACTACACAATCTTTATCTTCTAATGCTATTGGCACTTATACAGATGAAGCTATTATTGCTATTCAAAAAATGCTTGGTGTATATCAAGCACCTTTTAGAACTATTAAAGAAATAACTATCACAGAAGAAACAAAATTAATTTATATAGATTCCGATGAAGATGGTAATTCATTTGCGCTAACAGAATTAATTATACTTTTTGATTCAATGATTGCAACTGGTAATGGAACAGGTTGGATTGTTGTTAATAACAATGAAGCAAAAATTAAATCCAGTGCAGATATAGCTGTTTTAAATGCGCCAAATGTTTATTATTCGACAGAGAGAACAACCTTGTCTCATTTATGGTTGTCTGGAGGTAGGTTCTTTGGCGAAGCTATGGAGAATCTTCCGTATTCTTATTCTCGTTCAAATTTAGCATCTTGTAAAAACTCTATGGGATTAATAGAATGTGAAACAATGAACAATATTTTTATTTATTCTGCAAATGACCATAAGTTTACAAGTGGTACTATTACAATCATTGGACGATGATTAAATACCTCATAGAGAGCGAGGTGATTTAACATGAGTGTATTAAAAATAAAAGATCAAAACGGGAATTGGATACAGATTCCCACAATTAAAGGTGAAGATGGTCAAGATTATATATTAACCGAACAAGACAAAGAAGATATAGCAGAACTGATTGATGCTCCTGTTGAAGACGTTAAAATTGAAAATAATTCTATTGTTAATAATGGTATCGTAAATATTCCTATTGCAAGTACATCTCAGGCAGGTGTTGCACATATTAATACTAACAATGGGATAGGCATACAAAATGGTTATTTATTTTTGTGTGATGCTAATTCTGGAACAATAAAGTTAGGTAATCATCAGTTTCGGGCTATAGTACCACTTAGACAACATGAATCTGTATTCTATGGCTTAGCCAAGGCATCGGGAGACTCTACGCAGTCAGCAAGTGACAATGCCGTTGGCACGTATACAGATGAAGCAAAAGCATCTATTCAATCAATGCTTGGCGTGGCTAATAAAGCAGACGTGTTAATAGTAACAATAGGTGATGTTATAAATAGTGATAATGGTATATATGAAATTGATAGTACATTTACCGATATTTCAAATGCCTTAGAAAGTGGCGCAAATGTAATCGTAAAAAATTTGAGTGGTGCGGTTCTTCCTTATGTTGGAAAAACTTATATTAATTCTAACGATGTCTTTGCATTTGGTATTTCTGTTACTTATAACGGCATGGCTATATTACAGGGGTATTTAATAACAAGAAGTAATACCGCTATAGAAGTTAATCAATATACTACAATTCCTGTTAATACAAGTGATTTGATAAATAATTCTTTAGTAGAAGATGTACAGATTAATGGAACAAGTGTCGTTAGTGAAGGAGTGGCGAATATCCCAAAAGCAGGTACAAATTTTGGAGTCGTTAAAATTAATAATTCAGGAGAAAATATATATGGCATAGGTATAAATACAGATGGACAATTATATATAGCACCTGCAAATGCCACTCACGTAAAACAGGGAACAGCTACATATCGTCCTATATGTGCATCAAGACAACATGAATCAACATTCTATGGTCTCGCAAAGGCGGCGGGTGACACAACCCAATCTCAATCTTCGAATACTGTAGGTACATACACAGACGAAGCAAAGACCGCAATCAAACAAATGCTTGACGTTAAAGATGATTATGATTCTCTTGTTGTTGAAGTGTCAGGTACAGACCCAGTAATCACAGGAAAACCTTCATATAGATATAATTGTGGTGAACTTTATACATTAACAGTGACACCACCTGCAAGTGGAACTATGGACATTATCTTTACATCTGGCACAACACCTACTGTATTGTCTCTTCCTAATACAGTAAAAATGCCCGATTGGTGGGCAGGAATCGAAACCAATACAACATATGAGATGTGCATCACAGATGGAACGTATTGTGGGGTGATGTCATGGGCAACTTAACGGTAAAAGAAAGTGGAGAGATGGTTAATATCATCTCTCCAAATGTTAATAATATTACATCTTTTAAGGTACATTTTAGTCCGAAACAGGAAGGAACAGGTGATCCAAGTCCTGAAAATGTTAGAGAGATAGTCGGTTGGAATGGTGTTGAAGGATATAAGTGCGGAAAGAATATGGCGCATATCGTTGGATATAGTGCTAAATCTATGAATAATCCTTATGCCAGTAGATTTCTTACAAACAATTATGGTACTACTATAAATACAATTGAGCCTATTAATGAAGTAATTGTTACACAATCAACTTGGGATGATAGTAAAGATAAATGGCATTATAATAATGGTTATTTGGATATAATTGACGATAATTTAGTATTTGGTCAATGGTACAAAATTTCTTTTAAAGTTACAAACATAATAAATAATCCTTTAAATTGTTCATTATCAAATATACGTGTTTTAACGCCAAAAGGTAGTGGATTTAATGTATATATTGATGGTGATTATGTATACACCATTGTTCAATATTTGCCAATTACTTCTCTTCCAGAGCGTCATCATATAGAAATCCGCAATTGTGGAATGTCATTTACAATGTCTGATTTTATGGTTACTGCTGTTGATAATGAGGATTATATTTATGAACCATTTCAATATGGAACAGTTCCAATTAATTGGTCAACCAATATTAAAAAATGGACGTATACAGATATTATTGTTCCTGATAATTATAGTACTAATAATTTTAACGGTTATGGAAACAATCTTTGGGATAATATTATAGAAGACATTCCTTCTGAGTGGTTCGGAAAATCACTTACATATTCTGTTTATATTGATCGTGCTGAATCACCTTATAATTCTTATGATGACGCACGAGTTTGGTTTTATGGTGATTCTACAACCATGAAAGAAGCATCCAGTACATACAGAATTACTGAAGCATCAAGTAGTGGCAGAAGTTGGGTTACATTTACAATCCCAGATGGAACGACAAAACTTGCTTTGGGATTGTATCTCTCAAAAGGAAGTAGGGCATATAATCCACAGCTTGAATTTGGTGAATTACCTACAGATTATCAATCGTATGTGGGAAATATATATGGTGGATACGTTGATTTGGTTACTGGTGAAATAGTTCAAACTTATCACTGTTATCAAATAACAGGACAAGAGACATTTACTAATGTAGGAAGCAATTGGGTTAGTATATATGTATCCCCACAAGGAATGCAAGCCAGTTTAACTAAAAACGGATTTTGCACACATTATCCATATAGTCCTTATACAAAGGATGCAATAGGTGTTATGTTTAATGAACATACAGTTACATTTGACCAAAGAATTGGTGATGCTACATATTGGAAGAATTTCTGCACAGAACAATACAATAATGGTACACCTGTCACTTTAGTGTATGAAATAAAAACACCATTTACAGCAGCAACCCTTTCTCCTACTCAACTTTCTACTCTTAAAGGTCAAAACAATTTCTGGTCAAACGCCGACTATGTAGAAATAGAATATGAACTCACAGAAACTTTTGATATACAAAAGACAAAACGTAAAATCATTCTTAATCAGCCACACGTTGAATCTACATCTGGCACTATTGCAAAACCAGAAACAGATATGATTGGAAAGATAAAGGAGTGTAAGATTCACTTTATGCCTGTTCAACAAGGTGACAGTGATCCAACTCCTGATAATATTGTACCTATTACTGGTTGGACTGGAATTGATGTATATCAGGCTTTTGTTGAGTATCCTATTACGCCTATGGTTAATACAACAACTGGTTATGGTGTGAAATGGGTGGTGGATAAAGATGGGCTAATGACAGCTTATGGTACACCGACAGCATATACTGGCGCAGTTTTGGGAGCAATAGATGTGAACGGTGATGAAACTTTATATGGTGCTATTGCAGGTAGTTTAAATAATGTTACTTTTAATAAGCCGACATTACTTGATTCAAATGGTAAGAATGTAGTTTACACAGCGGGTGATGGTATTTTACAAACAGGACTTGATTTAAGTTTATATAGCGATATTAAAAAGATTAGAGTTCCTATAAAGAGAAGCGGTAACGTATTTATGTCAGGTTCTTGTAACGCTATTATTTGGAAAGATAAAAAGCCAACAATATTTACAACAACTATTGATTGGACTGATATTGCGGGAACTATATACGGTGGGTATGTAGATTTAATCTCAGGCGAGTTAGTCGTTACACAAACAATAATAAAAGATAAATGGGGAAATTGGGAACAAAATGGCGTTTTAGATAATCATGTAAGAAAGACACATGATTTTCAATATAGGGTTAAAGGTGGAAGTGCCTCACAATACTGTTTATCAAATGTAACTTCTAATTATGTGTGGTCTAATTCACAAGACACTGTTCATTACTATGCTGCATCAACTGGACGATTAGCTTATATGATATTACCAACAGATTTTGATGAAAATACAGATGTTGAAGTGGTTGGCACTTTAGTAGAACCTATTACTTATCAACTCACATCACAACAGTTAACTACTCTTCGTGGCATTAACAATATATGGTCAAGTGCCAACGGAGAAGTTGAAATTAAATATTGGAAACATTAATTTAGGAGGAAATAATTATGACTCAATACTATATCATGGAACTTCAAAAATATGCGGACGGTTCTTACGGTGACATTAAACACATTGCGTATGATGAAGACCCTACAAGGGCGAGACTTAAAGGTGAAAGTAAGTTTTATGAAATTTTATCGGCAGCCGCTGTAAGTGAATTACCTGTACATGCCGCTATCATGTTTACATCTGAGGGCGTACCTGTGATGAATCAGAGATACGTACATGCGATTCCGCAGGTTGAACCTGAAACACCTGAAGAAGAAACGCCCGCAGAATAATAAAATTGGAAAGGGGTGAGTCAGATGGGTTTAGGAGAATTGATTGAAACAATATTACATCAACTTCATCCCTTCGAAGGTCTTAGTTCTACATTGCTTTTTATCGGTTTTGTTTTGTGTACATTTATACAAATATCTCCCATTAAAATCAATCCATGGGATATCCTGCTTGGATGGATCGGAGAGAGATTTAATTCGGGCATGAATAAAAAGATAGACAAGATTGACGATAGGGTTGGAAAATTGGAAAAACGCTTTGATGAACACATGGAAGACAATAAACAGGATAAAATTAAACAGCAACGACAGTACTTGGTTTCATTTGTTGATGAAGGTGTAAATGGTAAGCGTCATACCAAAGAATCGTTTGAAAATGCAATTCGAGTGTGTGACGCTTATGAAAAATTCATTACGGAAAATCATATAGAAAATGGCGTAATACAATCTACTATACACGCCATTAGAACAAAATATGAAGAGCATTTACTTAATGCAGACTTCGCAACAGAAAATCATTATATTACAAATATAAAGGAGAATTAATTATGGAAATTATTGCAGTAGTAATTTTGATTGAAGCTCTTATTGAGTATACGAAAACTGTAGCCAACAGCTTTGAATCAGGCGATTATAAGACTTTCAGAACTCAGTTAGCTAGTATTGTTATTGGTATTGCAGGTTGTCTCCTGTTCCACGCCAACGCATTTACTAGTTTTGATGTCGCTCCTATTATAGGTACTGTGATTACAGGTATCATTGCAAGTCGTGGCTCTAACTATGCGAGTGATCTGCTTGGTAAGCTGACACATAAGTGATGCGTAGCAGGTCAAATTTCGAAAATTTAATACGGAAAATCGACTAATTTTTTTAGTCTGGATACTTTCATGGGTGTTTCTACCTCTGGGTGGAAGCACCCATTTTTTGTGCGAAAAAGGATATTACCTGATATCCAATCGCTCCTTTCTAGATGATTACCGAATTGATTACTGTTAATCAAAGAAAAAACAACACGCTCAAAACCTTGTTGATTTTAAAAGGAATTGAGCGTGTTTCTCAGAGCTGGCAACGAGAATCGAAGACAAGACATGCGCTAAACCCCTTATTTTATTGGGCTTTTTGATTTTAATTTGATTACCTAGTAATCAGGTCAAGAAAACTCTGCGATTGAATCAATAATCTCTCGTTTTTTATTTATAGATTTTCGATTCCTATGATAATGTACTTCAGAAGTTCTAATTTCTGCATGTCCCATTTGATCCTTAACCATTCTGTTATCTACATTAGAATCTAAAAGAATGCTGTCGTATGTAGCACGAATTTTATGTGGCGATTTTTTGCGAATTTTCAATTTGCGACAAATTGCATATTCTCTTCTTCTAATATGATAAGTCGTTAAACGTTCTCCATCTTCCATAAAAACATATTCGCCTTTATTAGAATTATAATATAAATCTCGAATTAACCATTGATAAGAAGAAGGTATTACTATCTCTCTTAATCCAGACGTGGTTTTAGGATAGTTCTGAACTTCGTAAATAGTCACGCCATTATCGTTACAATATCTTGTTTCAGTACGCCTAACCTTTACGGTGTTTTCTTCTGGATTTAAATCTTCATGTTTTAAAGCGGCTAATTCTCCAATTCTCATTCCACTAACAAACAACAACAGTATTCCAGAATTTTTAATATCACAATTAGTCTTAAGATATTCTATAACTTTACTCATTTCATCTTCGTCAAAAACTTGTTCGTCATCTTCTTTATAACGTTTAAAAAATTGTTTATCAGAAACATCTAAATCCGCAAACATTAATTCAGGACTCCAATAAATATATCCTTGTCGTTTTGCTCTTTTTAAGATACCTCTCATTATAGTTTTTAAACTACCGAACGATCTTGACGTTAAATGATATTTAGGAATTTGCTCTTCAAGAAATTCTACAATTTCTAATTCAGACACGTCCCTTATTCTCTTTTTACCAAAATCTTGAAAATGGCGTTTAAATGTCTGTTTCATTCTAGAATGAGAAGATTTTGTTATTTTTTTTAAATCTCTACGTCTATCATTCCATTCAGTAAAAATTTCTTCAAGCGTGGGATTTTCAATTATACTTAATTGATAATTACAAATAACGTCCTCTATATCCTCTTTAGTTGTTCGCTTTTTTAAAATCCTCCCTTTCTTTTCATCAGGTATGTAAACATACCAATTACCATCTTTTCCTTGCCAATACTTGTAAGGATGATTCTCTATTAAATTTTTATGTTTCTCCATTTCTATTATAGATTGGATATCAGGTATATTTATTATACCTCTTTCCAAACAAAAAGCTACATCTTCTTTTCTCATTTATTCTCCTTATAAACAAAGGGCATGAATTTCTTCATACCCCATGGTTTTATTTTCAGTTTACTCCAGTACTGCCATGACCACCACGATCCTCATTTCCTAAGTGGTCTACTTCAATAAAATTAATAATAGGATTACATTCCTGAATCCTAAACTGACAAATCCTGTCATTCTTTTTGATCACTGTGTCTTCAATCGCCAGTACAGGCATAAACCACTGGTCATTATCTCCGCAATATTTATTGTCTACCACACCTGTACTATTAACCTGAATGATTTTGAAGTTTTTAAAAGTGGAACTTCTTGGTGCTACAATAGCTTCATAGCCCTCAGGTAATTCCATTGCAACTCCCAGAGGGATAAGTTTGAATTCGCCCTTTTTTAATTCAAAAGTATTAGCGGCTCTAAGGTCTACCCATTCACCTGTATGAGCAGGTTTAATCGGTTCAATATCTGTAAAATATTTAATTTTAATTTTTATTCCTCTTTCGTCTGTATTTTCTTTTACATAAATCATTCTTCTTTTTCTCCTTCTTTTTGTTCTCTATAATCCCCAAATTTTTAAGCTTATAGAGAATCTTCTTTTCTGCAATTTCTACAAAATCTCCATATCGTCCATATTCCCGTGTATAAAATGCAGAATATACATACCCCAAACAATCAAGAACATTAATCCAGACATGATCTTTTTCTCGACTTATACACACTTGACAAAAAAGTATTGGCTTGCGTTTCCAAAATCTCACAGGAAATGTATATATCCAATAATTCATTTTTTCATCATAGACAAAGCCAAGCTGTTTAATGTTGTTTTCACAATAATCTGTAATAATCCAATCTCTTTGAATCATTATTAATCTCCAAGCAAATTCTTATGCTTACTAAAATAAACGTGCCATTTATGCGCTATACAATAAGCTTTAATCTTTCTGATCTCTTTTTTATCTGTACAATATTCAATAATACGTACTTTGCCCTTTATACGTTTTTGTGCCCATTTACACCAACTTTTATAATAATTAGTATCTGATGTTGAATTCTTTTTAAAGTCTTCGAAGAACACACCTTCTTGATTAATAGTTTGAATAACATTGGGATATTCTACCATAAATCTACGAAGGAAAACGTCACCACCATTAGGCATAACCACAAGCCCAACATCATTTTGGATAGTCAAAATAATATGTGCTAGTGCTTTATATACGTCATTTGCAGACGGTGCTTTCTGCATCATTTTAGTCCCCTCTTCTTTGAATCCCTCTTTGCACATATAGTACAAATCAGTATTATCAAAGTATAGACCAATAGCGCCCTTAGCTTTTTTCTTACGTGCTTCATTAATGACGTGTTCTTGCCAGTCTGTGTCTGTAACATCAATCCAATATTCACCAGACCAACCTGCGTACTTAGCTATACGAAGATGCTTAAATTTTTCATAATATGAACGTTCCCGCTCAAGAGCGCATGGATTTAAATAATCATATATTAATAGTTTTGAATTCTTTTTTAGAATATCCTTAATCATTGTCCCAGAAATGCCATCTGAATCAATAACAGCAAGTCCGTCTTTCATCTTTCTTAACATTGGCAGGACACGCTCCTGTTCAAAACAATATCTTAAATCACCCATTTTTAACTCCCATCTTCATATATATCAGAAACATCTCCTATTTCTTCTATATTCAACAGCTTTACTCTGCATAATTCTTCTGCTATTCTATTAAGTTCTTTCAGTTCTTCCTCTGTTAATTTTTCAATTGGAAATCGTTGTTCCCAAATCCAATCAACGTTTGTAAGTTTGTCCATGCTGAATTACCTTTCAAAAATGTGTAAGGTCAATATTATCTTTAAATCTCTGCATTAAATCTTCTGGAATTTCATATGTAAGCCAATTTCGTGATGCTAACATATCACATTCATGAATTAACATATCCGCATCATTCTGAGGTTTCTCCATAGCACTAACTTGTGGTGTTCTATCCCAACCATAACTTTCAGTTTTAAATATATTCCACTGACCAGAATGACGTTCGCACATTTCGCAAAGCATTTGAAGATGCTCATCTTTTAAAGGATGTAGTGTTTTAACATTCTCATTAATTTCAATAAGTTTTTGTTTTGCTAAAAGAGGATGTTCGCCAGTAGTATGTTTCCTCTTGCCCGCAACGCCATATTTACACATATCATGCAATGCAGGAACACAACGCATTAAATCTCGTTTAATCGGTTCAGGGAATTTATTCTGATTATATTCTAGATCAAGCAACATATTCAAAATTTCAAAGAACATATAAATATGAATAAGCTGTCCATAGTCTTTGACCTGCTGTTTGTTGTGATATTTACCAGAACTGCTTGCAGGTTTATAAAAAATTGCATCAGGGATTTTAGTAATAACTTCTTTAAAATATTCCAGAATTTCTTTAGTCTCAAATTTTTTAAACATCGGCTCAAAGACTGCTATTTTTTGTTCATCTGTTAGTTTTATATTATTCATTAATTCATATCCTCCGTATATTTACTTTTAGAAATAAATATATTATCTAAGTCATCAATAAAATCATCATCAATGTGTACCTTATGCTCATTCCAATGAGTGAACATAACTGCTTTATGACTATTGGACGGGGCTAAAAGAAAATCTTGATCAATTCTTTCTTTTAATGAATCTACATCCAAATGCGCATATCGTAAACGCCCTTGCATTTTATTAGTATAATTAGTAGTATCGTACTCAATGTTTGTATTAATAACTTCTTTACCCCAACATTCATTAGGTAAATCACCTTCGCCATGTCTGGTCAAATAAGTGCGACTCACATAACAAACTGTAACATTGCCCTGAAGCGCATTATCTGTAATCATTTTAGAAGCTATTGAACAACCTGTATTTGAAGGAGTACCAGACCACCAAGTGTCTTCGGGCTGTTGATCACCAATGAGAAGTCCCTGACCATTTTCAAAAATTACATTATCATACGTTTTTAAAAATGATTCTGGCACAAAAACACAATGACACGACATAAAATCTAAATCCATTTTATAACGAATTTTTAATCCTTCTACATCAATATGAGAATCATAATTCATAAT
>OCTX014519328.1_pt1 | contig 12211 bp, 12 predicted proteins | sample 1539691 | NCBI WGS metagenome assembly OCTX01 (sample SAMN02144231, study PRJEB22623) | gut metagenome | biome: sheep rumen | host: Ovis aries | place: New Zealand
AATTTTAATGGAGTCAACTAGACAACACAAGATCGCTCGTCTGATTCAAAAAGACATGAGCGACATCCTTTTGCGATACGCGCGCACGCTTCACGGAACATTGATTTCCGTTAGCGAAGTGCGCGTGTCGCCTGATTTGTCTATTGCGCACATCTATCTCTCTATTTTCCCGCAGGATAAAGTACAGGAGACTATGGCGCTTATAGACGAGAATTGTCATCGCTTCCGCGGTGAACTTGGCACATTGGAACGTCACCAATTGCGCATTATTCCTGAAATCGTCTTCCATCTGGACGACACTATAGATCGTATGGAGCGCATTGATGAACTACTCTCGCATTGAATCCCATATCGCCTGGCGATACCTTTTCTCTAAGAAAGGACATAATGCCATTAATATCGTATCCGGTATTAGTGCGGCTGCGGTGGCTGTCGTTACTGCAGCTATGATATGCGTGCTCAGCGTGATGAACGGATTCGGAGTGCTCGTAGAGCATATGTTCTCTGAGTTCGATCCTGCGATGATGGTAGTGCCCGCACACGGACAGACTTTGCGTACGGACGCAGAGCCTGTCGTTTCTTTATACGCGCGCGAAGACATAGAGGCTGTCTCTATGCAACTGGAGCAAACGGCGCTGGTGCGATACAAAGATCACCAACTGCCCGCGCGCGTCATGGGCGTCGATTCGCTATTCACCTCTACCGCGCATATCGACTCTATCATCACGGACGGATTTTATTCTGTCTGGGACGGCGCCTTCGACCGCGCTGTTCTGGGACGCGGCCTGGCTGCACAGATCGGCATCAACGCCCATTTCACAGGAGCGCTCCATCTCTATGCTCCCGAGCGCAACGGACGGATCAATATGCTGCGACCGGATAAATCGCTCAGGCACGAACATGCTTTCATTGCCGGCACTTTTGCGGTCAACCAACTGGAGTATGACGACCAACTGATGCTCGTCTCGCTGCCGTTGGCACAACGGCTCTTCGATTTTGACGAACATACCGCCACTGCCCTTCGCATCCAGCCGAAGGAAGGAGTGAAAATTTCTAATCTCAAATCTCAGATAGCAAATCTCTTGGGAAAAGAGTACAAAGTACTGGATCGATACGAACAGCAAGAAGATTTCTTCCGCATCTTAGGCATTGAGAAACTGCTGACGATTCTGCTGCTGGTCTTCATTCTCATTATTGCCAGTTTCAATATCATCGGTTCGCTCTCAATGCTTATCATCGATAAGACCGAGGACATCCGTATTCTCTCCAATTTAGGAGCCGGCGAATCTACTATCCGCCGTATTTTCCTGCTGGAAGGATGGTTTATCTCTTCGCTCGGTACACTCTCCGGACTGATCTTAGGGGTGCTCCTGTGCCTGGGACAGCAACATTTCGGATGGCTCACTCTGGGCGATGGCGCCGAATATGTCATCTCCGCATACCCTGTACAAGTCCAAGCGTGGGATATTCTCTTGGTCGCTGTGATCGTACTGGCTTTGGGATTCGTTGCGGCGTGGTATCCTTCTCATAAAATGAAAATCGCATGAAAAAGATAGTTATTCTTCCTGTTTTGGCGGGGATAGTCTTGGCTTTTATCTCCTGCCGACCTTCCTCTCCTTCGGCTTATCGCGGTCTGCCTAAGACCTATGCCACAGCCTATACCACAGCCTATGGCAATTGCTATGACTCTATTGCCGCAGCAGTCATCATGCTCGATCTCTATTCCGACGGACTGGAGCTGACGAAGGAAAATGGTATTCAGGGAACGGGATATAATCTCTGTTTCTCGGATGTATTGGTGCCGGATTCTCTCCTGGAAGAAGGAGAATATCGGTCTGCAAACACAGCCGAACCTTTCACATTCCTTGCGGGCCGCAGCTACGAGGGTTATCCGCATGGCGCATATATTCTGAATATTGAGGAGGACAAGATAAAGAACATCCAGTTAGTGGACTCCGGTTCGTTCGTTTATCGCAACGACAGCCTTCTTTTCACCCTCTATTATCGCAATACTTACGGCGGCAAAGCTACGTATCAATGCTCTTTCGCCGGCACGCTCATCCCATGGCAAAACCGTTAAAAGACAAAGACCAACTCTTTCGCGAATACCATACCTACCTGCGTTTGGAGCGAGGGTATTCGGAGAATACCATTGAGGGATACGAGATGGATCTGGATAAACTGCGCACCTATGGTGAGGAGCATGGGATGGATATTGTGCATATGACTTTCGACCAGCTGCAGGATTTCATCTTTGATGCTTTTAAAGATGTTAAATCGGAGGCTACTCAGGCCCGTGTTCTGGCGGGTGTTCATGCCTGGTTTCGGTTTCTGCTGTACAAAGATTATATTGTGCAAGACCCGTCCGAACTGCTGGAAGGGCCGCGTAAATCCAAACATCTGCCTACTGTCTTGACGCTGGACGAAGTGAACCGTATGATGGCGGCAATCGATCTCTCCTCCAATGAGGGACATCGTAACCGCGCTATGATGGAGATGCTGTACGGCAGCGGCCTGCGTGTAAGCGAACTGGTCAATCTGCAACTCAGCAAGATCTATCTCTCCGATCATTACATGCTGATCGAAGGCAAAGGCTCCAAACAGAGGCTTGTACCTATCTCTCCGGTAGCGGAAGAGTGGTTCGGTTATTGGATGCAAGAGCGTGCTACATGGCCGCTCAAGCCCGAATCGCGCGATATTGCTTTCGTTAACCGGTACGGTCGGCCGCTCACGCGAGCTATGGTCTTTACGATCGTACGGCGGCTATGCGCAGAGGCAGGTATTACCAAAACCGTCTCGCCGCACACCCTACGCCATTCGTTTGCTACCCATCTGCTGCAGAACGGAGCGGATCTGCGTGTCATCCAGCAACTCCTTGGCCATGAAGATCTGGCTACCACCGAGATTTATACGCATTTGGACGTACAGGATTTGCGCGAAGCCATCCTGCAATGCCATCCGGAGAACAAATTGAAAGGTTAGTGTTTGGAAAACTTCGCATAGGATTCTTTGTACTTTGTACTTTGTCGCTTTGTACTTTTCGTTGCTTCGCGATCGAGACTATTATCGTGGGCGAAATAGTGAATGAGACCACAGGCGAAGCAATCCCGAATGTCAACATCCGTTTCCGCGGGACGAAGATCGGCACCACCTCTGATGAGAACGGCTCGTATGCCCTGCGCGTAGATATGCAGGCTAAGGCACAACTCATCTTCTCTGCCGTCGGCTATTACACCCAGCGGTTTGATATCGAGCCGGGAGCTATGGCAGGCCTGCAAGTGGCGATGCGGGAGAAAGTAGCTACACTTACCGAAGTGGTGGTAGCCCCGAACGAAAACCCTGCCCTCGAACTGCTACGGCAAGTGCGTGCGCATAGACCGGAAAACGACCGAACCCTCCATCCGGAGAACGCCACTACCGCCCGACGGGAACAGACGCTCTATATATCGCATATCAACAAAAAACACCTCCGACGCGCGCTATGGCGCAGCCTGCAAGCAGGTATGATCGCACAGGAAGACTCCACCTATATCATGCCGCTCTACCGCGAGACACAGTCCTTCCGACTCAGCGGTAAAGAGATGATTCCTGCGAATGACCAACGTACCCAGGCTTTGATCCTCACCTCCACCGATTATTCTTCGCTTCTCGGCGGGGAAGGAAATCTCAATTTCTATGCCCCTTCCGTCTCGCTTATGGGACATGCCTTCCTCTCGCCTCTCGCCACTTCAGGAAACCTCTATTACCGCTATTATTTGATCGGCGAAGACACCATCCATTTCCGCACACGAAATCCGTTTTACGCCACTTTCAACGGAGAAATGGTGATTGATACCGCTACGTTTGCGCTCAGATCCATCCGGGCATATGTGCCGGCCGAAGTGGCTGTCAATTACGTCAACACCCTGCATATCTCGCAATCTCTCCTGCCGGATGGCACGATTGCATACGAACATATCTCCGCGCTCCTCGATTTTGCCATCAAAACCCAACAAGCCGGTACCGTCTTTCCTACCCTACTCATCAATACGAGTTTGAGTAATCCGGCAGCGAACGACATGAGCGGTCTTACAGCAGAGCAGTCTTACAGCGATAGCGGTCCTATAGGCAAAGCCGATCCCTCTTCCGACTCCGCATTTGCAGCCCTTGATTCGCTGCCGATCGTACGAACCGCGAAGTTCTTTGCTACTGTCGCCACGACCGGATATATCCCTACCGGCACACCGGTGGATATCGGTCATGTGGAGGAGATTCTGCAGGTTAACTCCCATGAAGGAGTCCATTTCGGTCTGCCTTTCCGTACCAACGAACGGTTCTCGAAAATCGTCTCTTTGGAGGCTTCCGTCGGATATGGTATCAAAGGTCGCTCGCCGAAAGGGATGGGACGGATCTCCGTCAATCTGCCTACCGCTCGCAAAAACATCATGCAACTGGAGTATAACGACCGATATGTCTGGTCCGAAGTGGATGATTTCGACCGCCTGCTGCGCGAGAACTCTATGGGATGGGGCAATTTTGATTTCACGGCCTATGCCTTCGAAGCCCTGCATCGCGACAGCCTCTATGTCAACACGGCTATCCGTCAACGACAAATCCAGTTTCATTGGTTTGCAGACTGGACTCCGCATCTCGAGACGCACGCTTATATTCGCGCCGGATGGCAGGAAGGATACGCTTATCAGTCGCTCTCCGCTATTGCGCGTCTCAGCTGGGGAGAACGCAAATACGACGGATTCTTCATGCGCCGCTATGCCTATTCGAATCGATACCCCGTACTCTATTTAGGGTTCGAAACCGGCCATTGGGACGAAGGGCTGTACGCCCACCTGCGTGTCATGCTTACCCAGCACGCAAATCTCGGCATGGGCGGGACACTCGACTATGCGCTCCAGGGAGGTGCTGTCTTCGGAACGGTTCCTGACGCTTTTCTCTGGCAGGCCTCTGCTAACCAAGGCTATGCCTACGATCCTTACCGCTTCACATTCCTGCATGGACGGCAACTGCTCGCTGACAAATACGTAGCGTTGCAAACCGAATGGAACGGCCATGGCATCCTCTTCAATCTCATTCCCGGTATCCGGTGGCTCCATCTGCGCGAACTGGTCGAAGCCAAAATAGCATACGGATACCTGAGTAAACAGAACCCTTCCCTGCTGCATCTCAACCCGGGTCACTCCTTTTATGCCGAGATAGGCGTCGGAATCGGCAATATTCTACGGGTATGCGATCTCTATTCTATCTGGTCCCTCTCGCCGGAAATTCATTGGGGTATGCGTTTTCGCATCCATTTGGGCTTGTAGTGGTATGATTTTTGTAGTATGAAATTTGGAAACAAACACTAAAAAACAGATACAATTATGGCAGTAGAAAAGAAATTGACTCGCTCTTCCAATAAGATCTTGGCAGGCGTTTGCGGCGGTATCGCCGAGTATTTTGATGTAGATCCTACGCTCGTTCGCGCAATCTACGCTATCCTGGCGATCTTCACTACCGGTTTTCCCGGACTTCTTCTTTACATCATTCTGATGCTGATCATGCCGGCTGCGCCTGCAAAGAACAACATCGAGGATGTGAAATTCGAAGACGCCACAAAAAAAGAGGACAAGTAATCGTCCTCTTTTTTATGTCCGCTTAGGTGCTCTTTGGTTTCCTGATCCTTCCGCGGTAGTCATCCTGATGCGCTCGCGAGGCAACACCCCTATTCGCTATATAGCGGTCGTAATAGGAGATGATGAGTGTCGTGATCGGAAGCGCTATAATCATACCGATCACGCCGCATATGGCTCCCCAGATACTGAGACTCAGCAGGATAGCCGCCGGACTCATTCCGGTCACATTGCCCATAATCTTGGGCGTCAGCACCATATCCTGAATACTCTGCACGACGATAAACACTACCGCCATCAGCAGCAATGTCAGCCATACAGGCTGGCCGGTCTGAGCCGACTGAATCAGGCATAACACGATACACGGCGGAATGCCCAATGCCTGCATGTATGGCACCATATTCAGCAATCCGATGATCAATCCCATCGCTATTCCCATCGGCATGCCGATGATGGTGAAACCGATAGCGAACAATACGCCGACGCAGGTAGCGACCATCGCCTGGCCGCGGAAATAAGCGTTCATATTCCGGTCTATATCGCCCATCATCGTTACTACTCTCGGGCGGATCTTACGCGGAATATACTTGCTGTAGTTCGCCCGGATATTGGGGAAATCGATCATCAGGAAAATCAGGTACATAAACCCGATGAAGATTACCAGCAGTTCGCTCATCCAACTCAGTCCGCCGGTGATCCAGTTGCCGATCTTCGGCAGCAGTTCCTTGATCGAAGAGGTCAGTTCGGGATTTGCCAGTACGCTTTTCCAGTCCCATTCCTCCTGCCATTGCAGCAGTTTCTCCTGGGTCTCGGCAGACATGTATTGGTTGATATCGAATGTTGCGATATAGTTCTGGAATCCCGCCCAAGCGGTATTCACCTGATCCATAACCGGCTTGCGCAATGCTGCGATAGCGCCAACTACTATGCCGACCGCCAACACCAGCGTTATTACCACCGCCAGAGCGCGATTGCGCACGCGGCATTTGGTCTGGATAAACACAACGATCGGGTCCAGCACATAGGCCAACAGAAAACTGACAAAAAACGGCAGTAATACTCCGTATAGACGACTAAACATAGTTATTTACGGATCTTACCGGTGATCAGGTTCCACACGCGGCTGAACAGGTTCATGTAGAAATTCAGTTCCCGCGTCGCGTTCTCCACATGACATTCCATGCGCACGCTCTGCAGTTCCGCATGATGCTCTGCCTCCATGGTCTTGAGAGCCAACTCTTCCTCCGTTTGAATCTCCTTGCTCAGCAGTTTGATGAACGGATGGATGAACAGTTGCTTGCGGCATGCTATCGCTATGATGATCAATACGATATAGGTACTGCCGATAATCAGAGCCGCAGCCCAAACCGGCATGTATGCCGACATCGCGTCGATAGCTGCTACGGCGCCGAAAGTGAATAACGCCAGCACGCAAAGTAACAGGGTAAAGATCAACAGGAATAAGCCTAACAAACGGCTGATGATACCTATCAGTTTCAGTCTGCCTACTTCGCCTACCGACTTGCCGTACTCCGTCAACTCGCTCTTGATCTGCTCGACAATCTCGCTCTCCATACTCATGCCTCCTCTTTTTTCGGTTCTGCTGTCTGTTCTGCGGCGTTGGCCTCTGCCAGATCCTGTTTCAACTGGTCGCAGTAATCCTGCATATGTTTCTTGGCTTCCTCGGCATAATCAGCAATCTGCTGACGTACTTCCTCTCCTGTCTTCGGGGTTAATAACATGGCAGCTGCTGCGCCTACTAATGCGCCGCCGATAAAGAGCGCGGCTCCTCTGAATAAGTTGCTCATAATGGTATGATTTATTTGTTGGTTTGTTGCAATCCTTCAATCAGTTTGTCTAACGCAGGGATCATAGCCTGTAACTCCTGCATAGAGACATATTTGCCTATTTCGTTTCCCAGTTTAGCCGGTATCTCTTTTGCCTGCTCGCGCATGGCAATCGCCTGAGGAGTCAGACAGACGATCCGTTGCCGTGTATCCACTTCTCCTTTGACGCGTCTCACGAGTCCCGCTTTCTCCATCCTCTGCAGCAGCGGAGTCACCGTGTTCGTCTCTAGCAGAAGACGTTTCGCAATATCGTTCACCGGCTGCTGGTCTTTTTCCCACAGCACCAGCAACACCAAGTATTGCGGATACGTAATCCCCAATTGTTCAAAATAAGGATTATACGCACCCGCAATCATCCGCGCCGCCGTGTAGAGACGGAAACAGAGCTGGTTGTCCAATTTCAGTTGTTCGTACATTATTTCGCCAGTTCCGCTACGATATTTGCCTCAAAATCTTTGGGTTCGGCTACCGGCGCGAAGCGTTGGATCGTCTTGCCGTCTTTGGAAACGAGGAATTTCGTGAAGTTCCACAGGATATCGCTCTCTTTCTCTACGCTCTTGCTGATACGTTTGAGCATAGCGTGAGCGGCTTTGGCTTTGAGACCTTTGTATTCCTCCGTCGGCGCTTGTGATTTGAGATACTCAAATAGCGGGTTGGCGTTAGCGCCGTTCACGTCGCTTTTCGCCATCAGAGGGAACGTCACACCGTGGTTCAGACGGCAGAACTCTTCAATCTGCTCGTCGCTGCCAGGCTCCTGATTGGCGAACTGGTCGCAGGGGAAACCGAGAATCACGAAACCCTGGTCTTTGTATTTCTTGTATAACTCCTCCAGACCGTCGTATTGCGGCGTGAAACCGCATTTGGATGCCGTATTGACGATCAGAATCACTTGTCCTTTGTAGTCTGCCAGACTTACCTCTTTGCCTCTGTTCGAGAGGACTTTGAAATCATAAATAGTTGCCATATTTGTATTGTTTTTGTAATTCAATTATCAATTATCAATCCACCATTAAGCGCCGCGTCACCATTAATCATTCCACCATTTCACCATTCCACCATTAAGCGGCTCCGCCGCGTCACCATTAATCAATTTATCATTTATATCGCACACGACTGAAATCGAGTGCAAAGGTACTGCTTTTATTTTAATATCGCAAACGATATATCTAAAAATTATGTATTTTCTTAATTATAGTATATCATTTCTTAATAACAGGATATAGTATGCTTCCTTTTTTTTGCACAATTCGAAAAAAAGTTGTAATTTTGCAAGGTTATTTAAGTTACTAAATTCGCTACCCATCATGAAACACTTTCGCTTATTCACTCTCCTGCTTCTGGCTAACTGCGTTTTATGTCCCCTTCGGGCTGCTGTTCCGGCTACTCCTCTTGCGTATTACACGCCTTCCGAGGCGCTCAATATGACCCGGAGCGGCGACGGAAATCCGAATGACGAACCCTATACCGTTATCCAAACCGAAGCAGGACGCAAGTGCGTCTATGTGCCGTCCTCCAAGTTCCTCTATTTCCGTATCAATAAGACGGTTGTTCCTTCCACGATGGATACGCTGGTCTTCAAGATCACCTATCTCGACCGCGGGACGGGAGAACTGAGGATGCAGTATAATGCTACCGGCAATCGCAACTATGAGTCGTGCGTCGTCGCTAAAACCGCTTCCGACCAATGGATAACTGTTACTATGGCGGTCACGGATGCTTCCCTGCGCGATGCGCAGAACCATGGCGACATCCGCATCAACGAAGGAAACTATATCGCTCGCGTGGAGGTGTATAACGGAACGCTTGATCCGCTTTCCGAACCGCTCTGCCCGCATGCGGGAGGAAGTGCCTATTCGGAGTTTGTCGGCAAGTCGGTTGCTGGTTATCAGGCTTGGTTCCGCGTAGCGGGACGGTATGATTTCTGGCATCATTGGGGAAACGATGCGGTAGCTCCGGACGGTACGCGATGGCCCAGACCCAACAATCATACTTTTGAGATCTATCCCGATATCTCCTTCTACGACGATGCCGATCTGGCGCAGACGGGTTTTGCCGATCTCGGAAACGGAGAACCGGCGAGACTCTATAATGCCGCTTCGCCTTCGGTTATCGCGAAGCATTTTGCCCTCATGCAGCAGCATGGCATAGACGGAGTCGCGGTTCAGCGGTTCTTGGGACCCGAGATGCGCACTATTGCCAATAATCCTGCCGCTACGCTCCTTTCCATCCGCAGCCAGGCGGAGAATAACAGCCGGCTCTTCTATATCTGCTATGACATCACCTCCAACGGTCTGGAGTCCACCTGGGCGGATCTGATTCGTTTTGACTGGGTCTATAATATCGAGCAGAACTACTCCCTCACGCAATCGCCTGCTTATGCTACGGTCAACGGCAAACCGGTTGTGCAGGTCTGGGGAACGGGTTTCACGGACAATCATCCTGGTACGGCAGCGGAGACGATTGCGCTCATCGAATGGCTCAAGAGCCGCGGATGCTATGTCATCGGAGGTGTGCCTACTTACTGGCGGGAGAACCGCAATGATGCCAAAGGACCGTCGCAGCCTGATCAGGCTAACCGGGAGAGTTTTGAGGAAGTCTACAAGCATTATGACATGCTCTCGCCTTGGCTCGTAGGACGGTTCAGCAATCTCCAGGAGGCGCAGTATTTCTTCTCTCTCCAGCGCCAGGACAAGCATTATTGCGACTCGCTTCATATCGGTTATATGCCTACTCTCTTCCCGGGTTTCGGATGGGCTACGTGGAATACGGGTGTGCCTAATCAGGCACCGCGGCAGGCGGGTTCATTCCTTTGGGAGCAAGCCAAGAATATCCGTCAGACGGGATGTACCAATATGTATTTCTCTATGTTTGATGAGTATGACGAAGGCACGGCGTTGCTCTCGGCGGCTACCGACTATACCATGCTGCCGGCCGATGCGTATTTTCTGACCACTTCGGCGGACGGACGATGGCTTTCTTCGGATTTCTATCTGCGCCTGGCGGGAGATGCCGCGCGGATGCTGAAGGGTGCCAAGGATACCGCTTTCGCTACTCCTTACAGCCTCGGACCTGTCTTCTATCGCAATAGTTTTGAGAGCCGCACTACGCCTTATAACTATGTCAATCATGTGCCGCAGAATACCGGCACTTTCCCTATCGATCCGTGTCTCTATCTGCCGCAGCAGATCATCAGCACCCATGTTACCGATGCGGTCTGCGAGATCGTCCGCTCCTCTGCCCGTACGGGCGAGTATGCGCTCTCCGTCAGAGGTTCGGCTGCTGCCTCCGCGCATTATCAGTACCGGTTCGCCAAAACCCGTATCGAGGTCACACGGCCGATGCGTCTGACGGCTTTCCGGGCTGCTGCCGGTATAGGAGAGAATATACAAATCATGCTCTCCATGCGTTCCGGACAAACGATCACCACCTCCGTCGATTCCGTGGACGGTTCGTTCTCGCGCCTGGTGGCTTATATACCGCTATCCTTCGCGGGAGACTGTATCGATGCCGTTTCCGTCGTTCTCACTACAACCGAGACGGGTGCTTTCTCCGCTACGATAGATGATATCCTGATCGAAGAATGGGACGGTACGAATACGGCGATTGATCAGTCGGAGTGCACTCCCGGAAGCAACACGATGCGTTTCGACATCCTGGGACGTCCCGTTTCGGACGATTACAGAGGTATCGTTGTCACACCTTCCGGCAAGTTTTTCTGACAAGATTTTTGATTTTTCTTGCGTATCTCAAAAAAATGTTGTAATTTTGTGTGCAAAATTGCTACACGCCGCAAGGGTTTTTGTCATTTTTGTGAGGGCATAAAGCCCGTATTTTTGTAAGCCGACGGTCTCATAAATAAAAACCTTTTTTAGGTTTATGTCTGTGACGAAAAATAGTTTAGTATTGTTAGCAGCATCCGCTGCTGCGGATTTGGATGGTAAGCCGCGCTGCAAGCTCGCTTGTGAGCGCGTATTAGCAAACAAGTACGCTCAAGGCCGCATAGGCCAAAATAGTAAACTATTTTAAGTCGCAGGGTTTTATAGGTTTTTTTCAAGACCGGCGAGCGCGTTTTTGATTTACTTTTAAAAAAAATATATGAAACGATTATTCTTAGTATTGGCAGCCGCAACGCTGCTCGCAGGCTGCAAGAACGAGCAAAACCCGCCGGAAGTAGGCGGTATGAGTTATAACAAATACTTTTTCCGAATAGTTAATAACACTACTCAGGCTGACTTCAAACTCAATTTCATTAGCGCATCTGGAGAACAATTAGACATTAGCCCCGTAGTAGGACCGGGCGGGTCCAGCTCTTGCACCCTGAATGATGTTTTCGCCCTTTCTGGCAGCAGCCCGGCTGCAGGAGTATACCTTTATCCTGCAGCGCATGATTTAACTACCGATACATGGGTGGAACTGGAGAGTGAAGGGATCTGGAACTTCAGTAATGAAGGCGTTGTCGTCACGCTCAGTTATTTCCTTGGCCACTACTCCGTCAGTTATGAATATGTAAGTCGCATCAACTGACGCTCCGATCACAGCAAAATTACAACAAATTTCCCACATATACAAACAATTCCGAAGATTTTTATAATTTTACTCCGAACTTTTTAATAAATCCACTCCGAAGATTTTGGAAGTTTTATTCCGATAAATTCCAAAATAATCGTTCGAAATAATCGTTGTATATTTAAAATATTTGTTGTATCTTTGCACTCGATTTAACATCTATGTATGGAGTAAGACCGCGTAATCGTTTGT
>OCTX011786626.1_pt1 | contig 12210 bp, 10 predicted proteins | sample 1539691 | NCBI WGS metagenome assembly OCTX01 (sample SAMN02144231, study PRJEB22623) | gut metagenome | biome: sheep rumen | host: Ovis aries | place: New Zealand
CGCAAAGCATTATCGAAGTATACGCGGCAATCTCAGAAAGCGCCTTGGCAGGGAGCACCTTAGGGAACAGCCAGCAATCGTTTTGGAGCCGCTGGATATTCGGTTCATTGTCTGTAAAGTTACAGATTATTCCGGCATTGACCTGACGCAGCCTTTCTGTTTCACGGGAGCTACGGACGAGGAGAAATCCCTTGTCTGTCCGGAATCTTTTGCACCGGAGAATACGACTGCGAGGGATGACGGCTGGAGAGGATTCCGCATTACCGGGCAATTGGATTTCTCCCTCATTGGGATCCTGGCAAGGATGTCAAAGGTGCTGGCATCAAATGGAATTGGCATATTTGCCATATCGACCTATAACACGGACTATATTCTCACAAAGGAAGAGAATTTTGAGAAGGCACTCAAGGTCCTGAAGAATGCGGGATATGGTATAAAAGACAAGTAGTAAGGTCATCTGCTGGTGTGCCAAAGGAGCTGTATAGACTTTATTCCCAATGTTTAGAAAGTAATAGCTATTTTAAAGAATAAAAGCCATTGGAAGCTTCCTGAGGAGATTTTTACTTGGCAGTTCGTAGAATGTGGACATGATTGCATAGATAAATGAGAGTATCAAGCTTTAGAAAACAAGGCAAAAGAGCATTCAGGTATCTGTAATGGTGGATTCTGTGAGCACTTCTAATACTCTGGCTCTTTGTTGTAGGGAATGTACTACTGGCCCTGATATAACGATTGATGCGGTAAACTCAGAAGATGATTGAGCATATACACCATTTGACATACCCGAAGGGGAAGACAATAAGCTAAGTGGAGAATATTAACTGTTATGGATAATAATAATCAGGATCATAATTCCGGATATGATATTATATTAATCACAAGCTCAGGAGAAATGAAAAATCTATGGATTCCAGTACATGCTGAAGGCAGGTATTATTTTGTCGGGGAAAACGAGGAATACCATACTGTTTATTTTGATGCATATGGAGACAAATACTATGCATATTGTGCGGAGAATCTATCCATTGTTTTAGATGACGGTCATACAGTGTTGAAATCAAATTGCGTACCAATAGCAGATGCTACTATCTTTTTGGTTATGAATAAAGATAATGCTATTCAATTTGTGCTATTTGCTAATAAAACGACTTCATCGAATCGAATATATCATAATTATTATGTAAAACGTGATGCTTCGTTTACTATAGGAAGTAATCCTAATAATGATATTGTATATCATCATAGAATGGTATCATCCTGTCACGCTGAAATTACTTTCAAGGACTTTATGTGGCATGTTAGGGATAACGAGAGCAGCAATGGTACGTATGTAAATGGTAATAGTATTCAATATGCAGATCTGCAGTGTGGAGACATTATTTTTATTATGGGACTTCGCATTGTGATTGGAGTCGGATTTATTTCGATTAATGATGGAATTGGTCCAGTAAAAATATCATCCAACAAATTGATGCCGCTAAGTGATGACATTGTTAGTAAATTAACGACTGAATTACCTCAAAATATGCCATCGCCCAAGATCTTTACGCGGTTACCCAGAAAATATATTTCTATTAAGCACAATACTATAAATATTGAGCCGCCACCCATGAAGCTCGATGGATCTAATATACCTTTATTCTTGCGAATGGGGAGTTCTGCTGTTATGAGTGGGTCTGCTGCTATGGCGGGAAACATGCTACCCATGATGTCAATGCTGCTATTTCCTTTTCTAAATCATAAATATACAGAAAATGAAAAAAAAGAATATGAGAAAATACGCCAGAGTAAATATGTTGAATATTTACAAAATAAAAAAGAAGAGATAAGAGAAGAAAAAGAATACGAAGAAGTTGAACTCAATAGGCTTTATCCTCCTATAAAGGATGTGATTATGTATCCGGAGGAGGAGAAAAACTTATGGGAACGTTCCAGACAAGATAATGATTTTCTTACACTAAGATTGGGAACAGGAAGGCTGCCATTAATAGCAGATTATCGATACAATGAGCGTCGTTTTTCATTAGAAGAAGACGCTTTAGAAGATCGCATGTATGAGATTGCTGAAAAACAGATATATGCTGATAATGTACCAATCACACTTCAAACAATTGACCAGTATATTGTTGGGATTGCTGGAGAAAAAAAATATGTGCACGATTTTGTTAAAGGCTTGATTCTCCAGAGCTCATTTCTATATGGATATGATGAATTAAAGATTATTCTGATAACAGATAAAAATGATGCTAATCAGTTTAATATGTTTAAGTATTTGCCTCATATCTGGAATGAAGAGAGAACGGCACGGTTTTTTGTTACAGATTTTGCGTCTGCGAAGGTGGTAAACACAACATTAACAACAATTTTTGCAGATGATTTAGAGAAACCGAGAGAATTAAAGCAAATATTGAAGGAGAGAAGTTATTATCTTGTATTTGCCTTGAGTGAAAAATCATTTAGAAGGGTAGAAATCTTAAAAAGAGTATTGTCGTCCGATCATAATATAGGTATTAGTATTTTTGCACATTTTGATAGAGTTCCTAAGGAGAGTAAAGTTCTAATAACACTTAATAAGAAGTACAACAGGATTACATACTTGAAAGAGGCAGATTCAGAGGATCATCGCTTTGATTTAGAGTCTGTAGACGATCAGTTAGCACTAAGTATGATACATAAAATAGCTAACTATAAACTTGATCTAAAATATCAGATGCATACTTTTCCCAAAGTAATAACATTCCTTGAAATGCTAAAAGTTGGGAGAGTAGAGCATATAAATTCAAAAGAACGGTGGGCATCAAATAATCCGATCAACTCATTGGCGGTACCTATTGGAGTGACATCTGATGGAGATTATTTCACATTGGATCTTCATGAAAAGTTTCAAGGCCCCCACGGCTTGGTAGCAGGAATGACTGGGTCCGGGAAGAGTGAGTTCTTGCTTACCTACATTTTATCACTGGCTGTAAGCTTTCATCCGGATGAAGTCAGTTTCGTACTCATTGACTATAAAGGCGGAGGCTTAGCAGGAGCATTTCACGATCCGGAACGTGGAATTCACTTGCCACACGTTGTTGGAACAATTACTAATTTAGATGGATCTGCAATTCAGCGTTCGCTGATGTCTATTGAGAGCGAATTAAAACGAAGACAAAAAATGCTGAATAAGGCTAAGAGTGTAGCGAATGAAGGAACTATGGATATATATTCCTATCAAAAACTATATCGAAATGGAGTGGTAAAGGAACCCTTGCCGCATCTTTTCCTTATAGCGGACGAATTTGCTGAACTCAAGGATCAGGAACCTGAATTCATGGATAAATTGATAAGCACAGCCAGAATAGGTCGGAGTTTAGGTGTTCATCTAATATTAGCTACACAAAAACCAACAGGTGTCGTGAACGATCAGATAAAAAGTAATATTAAGTTTAGCATATGTCTTAAGGTACAAAGTAGAGCTGATTCACAGGAAATGTTAGATTCTCCTGCTGCCGCAGAAATAACGGACACAGGTAGATTCATATTAAAGGTGGGATATAACGAGCTCTTTAAGGAAGGACAATCTGCCTGGTGTGGCGCGCCATATGAAGCTCACGATCAGGTTATTTCGAATCGTGATGAGTCGGTATGTATTATTGATGATGTAGGGCAGACCCTTGTGCAGGCAAAACCTTTTGTGCAAAAGAGCTCAACAACTTCGGAAATTGTATCAATAGTAAAATATGTGCAAGAGTTAGCCGCAAGAGAACGTATACTACCCAAGCAGTTATGGATGGATCCGCTTCCCGCATCTATTCCAATTAAAGAATTGATGCGACAAAGTGACCCAAATGACATTATCCTGGGTATGGTAGATGATCCGGAAAATCAAAGTCAATTCCCGCTTAAAGTTGAACTGAATAAAAATCAAAATATATTTATAGTCGGAGGGAATAGATCTGGAAAGAGTTCTATCTTGGAAACATTTTTATATACTCTTACGAAAAAGTATTCTCCGGAAGAAATAAACTATTATATTATTGATTATTCTTCACATATGCTCTCTGTATTTAATGAGTTGCCTTATTGTGGTGGTTACTTTGGAGAAGGGGATGAGAAGGAAGTCGAAAAATTCTTTATATTATTAAAAGAGATAATAAAGGAACGAAAAAAACTATTTGTCAAATCATCGGTAAGCAGCTATGAAGGCTATGTCGAGACTAATGTTTTGCCGCGGATTTTTGTAGTAATTGACAATTATGCAGGTCTGTTATCCTGGAGAGGTGGGGAGGCTATTTCATATGAATTGGGACAACTGATTAGAGACTCTAATGCTGTTGGGATTTTTTATGCTATAACCGCCGCGTCTGCTGATGATGTCTCTTTCCGAATTAAGAAGGAGCTAGGCCTTAGATATGTCTTAAGTGCAAAGAACAAATATGAATTTGGCGATGTGCTCGGCATAAGGTGTGGGTTCGTTCCAATGAGTATTCCAGGAAGAGGGATGTGCCGAATAGGTGACAGGTGTCAGGAAGTTCAATTCGGAAGATATGATGAGGGTGATACAGAAAGAATCCGGATGCAGAAATTGCATGAAGAACTGGTGGAGGAAGCAAATAGATATTCTAGTGGATATAGAGCCCGCAGATTAAAGATACTCAACGAGGAAGAAGAGTATATTGAGCTCTTAAATGATGTCCAGAAGGGAAGAATACCTTTAGGTTACTCTTTGCCGGATTTGAATAAGGTATTGCTTCCATTGAAGCAATTCTTCTGTCTTTCTTTATATAGTGGTAATGAAGATGCTAATATCCCAATTATTAGTAATTTCTTAAGGGCTGCAATTAATGAGAAAATGCAAGTAGTTGTTATCAAACGGAAAACAGAAAGCATTTTTTCACAAGAGGAAGTGTTAGACATATTAAAAGAATCTACTAATGACATTGGCTGTTATGAGTGCAATGCCGAGGATAATGAAGCTTTTTTGTCTCAAATGATAGGAGAGGTGAATAAGCGAAAAAAATATAGAGAGCTATATTGTAAAGAAAAAGGTATTACAACTTTGGATATGGGCGATTCTATGGAATTTGCAGATTATATGAGAAAGTGTACGATACCTATTCTGATAATATTCGAAAACTTTTCAGATTTCTGTACAAATGCAGATAGAAAATGCCAAAGTTTAATGATTCAACTTATGGATAATAGTAACGGGATCAATTTTAATTTCCATTTTCTAGGTTGTTTTGAAGCGGACGATGATAAAAAGATATCAACTAATGCTGTATATAAAACGTTTAACCCCTCAAAATTAGTACTCTTATTTGGTGGCCAGTTTAATAAGCAGGGGCTGGTTCCTTTGTCGATGGAATATAGGGGTGTTTCTGCTCCAATCGAAAAATATAATAAGGGAATATTGTATTATCGCGGCAAGGAATATCCGATTTTCATGCCTTGTGGAAAACTTGAGAAAACAGAAATTGATCCGGATCTGGAAGCAATTATTGGCAGATGAACGAAGTATCCTTGGGGGAGATTATGGAGAAGATATTAGTGTCATTAATGGTGCCTGCAGTAGAAGAATGCTATGACATATTGTTGCCACCTTTTTTAACAGTGGAAGAGATTCTTGACTTACTAGTCAAGGCTTTGGCAGAGATAACAAGAAACAGGTATGTGAGCTCCGGCTCTGAAGTATTATGCAACGCTGAATATCAAATTATCTATGATAAGAAAAACACGATTGAAGAATGCAGGATATGTAATGGAGATACACTTATAATAATATAGATAAAGCTTGCAAGGCATCGTCCAGAAATATATAATTTGAAAATAGAAGTGATGGAGTAACGTCATGGAGGAGCGGTTTTTACTAGTGCAATGTGTGGATAACTGTAAAGAGCTTCAGCGGCTTGCAGGTGAGGCAGAGTCTTTGATCAGATATGGATTAAGGGGTGAAACGGCTCAATGTCTATACGATATACATGAAGCGCAAAATAAAGAGATAAATGAAGTTATTAGTGTCTTATCAAACTAATCACAATTTAAAGGAGGAATAAGATGACAGATTTAGTGGGTGTATCCTTAACAACACAGGAGATAAGGAACATTACAACGAATGTTCAATCAATTAGCGCTGACATGGATGAAACTATGAAGAACTTTCAAAGCTGTATGAGTACGTTAACAGGGCAGGCAGAAGGTGGATTAATAGATCAGACAGTTACAGCTGGCGAGCAGCTTTTTAATGGCGTTATGCAATTAAGTAAATGCTTTCTTCGACTGGGTCTCAAGATTGGAGACTATTTAAATGCGATGATTACTCGGGATTCTGATATGGCGTCATATTTAAGAAATCAAATTGAAAATTGAGGTGAGGACAGATTTGCGCTTATGCAAAACTGTAGTATTTGCTGGAAATTACAAAGATATTTTGGAGGGCTAGGTTGTGGCTGAGGCATTAAGATTAAAAGTTGATGTTAACTTGTTTAAGGATACACTTGATAAATTAAATACTATTTTGGAGCAGCTTGAGGACCAAAGATCAAGGCTTTCTGCAGAAATCCGCAAGATGGATGGAGAAGCATTTAGCGGTTCTGACGTAAATTCGGCAAAAGAGCTTGCAAAGGATTCTTTGACCTATTGCGAAACCTCAATAAAAAAGGTTTCAGCACAAAGAGAAGCTATCTTACGATTTTTAGAAGGATCTGAATCAATAGCTACTACGTTGGATTCTGACGTTAATACGATACGCAATGAATTGCCGGATTTATTTAAATAATATGATGGAAATATGGATGTTTTGCTTTACAACAGACCTTATATCTATGCCTACTTAGACAAACTTTATGCCGAGCTGGAATGTGCAACTAGAATAATAGAGATGCTTAATCAGCTGAGTCAGGCGAGCATAGATATGGAAAAAAAAGCGTGTTATTTATCTGCCATCAATAAAATTGAAAAAATCTGTAGGAATATTAGAGTTGTTATTCGAACAATGAATGAATATCAACGAGATGTCCATTATACAGCAGCTGTTTTTAATGAACAGATACAGGAAATACGATTAAGTATGCCCAATATTTGAACATTGACTTGGAAGATAGAAGTTCTACTTTAGCTGGGTAGTATTATGGAATAATAATACTTGTGGGTTTGAAAAAGAATATCAATTGTTAGATGGATTAAAAAGTTTAGTGAAAGTGGGACCGTTTCATTATTTGTGATGGTCTCACTTTTTTGAAGTAAACATTTTTTGATGTTATTAAAAAATGTTTACAGAAGATCAAGAGGGGGCTTGTTCCAACAATAAGCCGGAAAAACAAGCACTTGATAATAAGAAATATTGGGGGAAGGGATGGATTTTTATACATATTCCAATATAGGGGACAGGCAAGTTAATGAGGATTTCTACGGTGTAAGCACTTTTAATGGCACTTATTGCTACGTAGTAGCGGATGGACTTGGCGGTCATGGCGGCGGAGATGTGGCATCTAAATATGCTGTTAGCGAGATTTCAAGAGTCTTTATGGAGAACGGATATAGCGCCAGCTTTTTCCGGGAAGCTTTTGAAGCCGCTCAACAAAAAATCATTTCTGTTCAGGAAGAAACAGGTTTTATCAACCAAATGAAGACTACCGTAGTAGTTGTTGTCATGGATAAAGATTACGTATATTGCGCCCATGTAGGAGACTCAAGAGCGTATTTTTTTAAGAATAATAAGTATATGCTCCATTCGATTGATCATAGTGTACCACAGATGCTGCAGAAGTCTGGTGAAATAAAGGAAGAAGATATTCGCTTCCATCCAGATAGAAATCGTCTTACGAGAGTGATGGGTAATATAGGGGAAAGTCCTGACTTTTCTGAGTGGAAGAAAATTAAGCGTAGGGGCTTACAGTCTTTTTTGTTATGCACAGACGGATTTTGGGAATTGATAGATGAAGAAAATATGTCAGTATGCTTAAAAGAAAGTGCGGGTGCAGAGGAATGGGTTAATCGAATGAGCGAGATAATTAAAAGAAATGGCGAAAATAAAGTAATGGATAATTATACTTGTATCGCAATTATAACAAGCCAAAAAAGGTTTCTTGGTGGTTTACTATGAGCGATACACTCATTTTTTATGATTTCCGAACAGAAAAAAATTTCGATGTTTGTATATGTAATGATATTGGAAAACGAAATGAACAACAAGATTGCATCTATGTTTCCGTGAATAATAATTCGGTTTTTTCTGTTTTATGTGATGGTATGGGGGGAATGGATTCCGGAAGGATAGCCTCTATGGAGTCTGTTCGGCTATTTGTTGATTATTGTGGGCGGTATAAAAAGCATGACCAGTTATGGATGCAAAGCGCTCTTGAAGCTGTAAACGGTGCTGTCTCTAATTTTACTGTTGATAATAAACAACTATTGTGTGGAAGTACTTTGGTCTCAGCATTTATTGAAGAATCTTTTCTGCAGTGGATTTCTGTTGGTGACAGTCGATTATATATATTTAGAGATAATGAGTTAATACAAGTAACGACAGATCACACATATTTCAATATTCTGAACCAAAAGCTGGAAACCAATGAGATAACAGAACATGAATATATGGAGGAAAGTGAAAAAGGAGAGCAATTAACTAGCTATATTGGTTTAGGTGGATTGAATTTAATTGATATTTCTAAAGAGCCGATACAACTGCAGGTTAATGATCTAATAATGATCTGTTCAGACGGAGTGTATAAAACATTGGACGATAACAGAATATGTGAAATATTTAGTAACAATAAGACCGTTGAACAGATTGGGAATGCAATTATAGATGAGATAAATAAGTGTAATTATGCGTTTCAGGATAATTATTCTTTTGCACTGATACAGAAGCTAGCATAAAGGGAGTGAGAAGATGCCAAATGTAGTAAGGTGCGATGCATGTGAAAGATTTTATGATGGTTCAGTATATGACAGATGCCCGTATTGTAATGCTGAAAAACCAAGAGCCGGTATGGAAATAAAAGAAGTGACGACTTCTGTTACGCCTTCGATACCTAAGGAGGAAGAGAAAAAGAAACCGTTCCGCTTCGGCTTTTTTAGAAAAAGACAAGAAGAAAAAAGTACAGAAGAAACAAAAAAAGAAATTAAGGATTCCAAAAAAGATTACGGGCAGGAAAAAACATTTGATAGTGATAAGAACGATCCGGAAAAAAGTGTTTCCCAAACAGAAGAAAAGCAGAAAAACAGGGATTCAAGATTCGAAAATATTAATGAAAACCGTATAAAAAGAAGAGGCACCGTTCCAATGTTTGCTCCCAACCTTTTTGTTGAGGAATCCGAAGAAGAATATGAACAGGATCATGATTCCAAGTTAAACACGGCCGATATTAGAACGGTCGGACGATTTGTGCCAAAAACAGAGTTACTTGGGGCATCGGAAGAAACAGAAAGTGAAGAAGGGAATCCAGGTGGACTGTTTATATCACCTGAGACAATGTATACAGATAAATCACCAAAATCTGACACACATAGCGCTGCTGGTAAAAACAGCGATTTGATGGAGAGCGTAAAGGCGGCAAGTTTAACTAAAGGGATATATATATCTCAAGGAAATACAGGCGAGAGCATAGTGTATCCGGTTGTGGGATGGCTTGTTTGTGTAAAAGGTGAAGAAAAAGGGAAAAGCTTTAATTTACGTAACGGACGTAATAAGATTGGACGCTCGGAATTAATGGATGTAAAGCTGCTGAGAGAAGCAACTGTATCGAGAACAGTACAGGCATCGATTATTTATGATTCAAAAGAAAGGGTATTTTCAATCGTTCCGGGGGAGAGCAATGGGTTATGCTATGTGAACGGAAGTGCTCTTTATGAAAGAGTAGTCTTACAATCTTACGATGAGATTCAGTTTGGTGATACTGAGGAAAATAAGTATTTGTTTGTTGCCTTTTGTGGAGAAAAGTTTAATTGGGATAAGGAATAAAAGAGATGATATGCAAGAAATGCGGAGGGGCATTTGATTATGATATTTCACGAGGAGTTTGTCCGTTTTGTGGAGAGTGGAATGCCGAGAAAGAGAAAAATATAATTATATGTCCAAGTTGCGGAAAGAAATATGATAAAAGTGCATCTAAAGGGGTTTGTCCATATTGCAACAGCCACAGTCCGGAAAAAGAGCAGAAAAAGCATATTTCCTATAATCCCAAATGGTTAATGCCTGGAACCCTTATACATGAACGTTATGAAATCATGGAACCGCTGGGCGCAGGTGGTTTTGGCATTACTTATAAAGCGTATGATCGCAATAACGGAATCACGTGTGCTATTAAAGAATATTTTCAGCAAGGTGTATCAAATCGTATACCCGGAACAAAAGAAGTACTGGTATCCGCACCTGCTTATAAAGAGCAGTACGAATATGGAAAAAAAAGACTTCTCCATGAGGCTCAGGTTGTTGCAAAGTTCCAGTCGCCAAATATTGTCAGAGTAATGGATTACTTTGAAGAGAACAATACTTCGTATATGGTGATGGAGTATCTTCCGCATCGGGATCTGCAGAGTATTGTTGAAAACAAAATTCAATTCAGCATACCTACGATTGTCGATATAGGAATCAAGATATGTGATGCTTTGGAAGAAATCAATTCATTTGGCGTAATACACAGAGACATTGCTCCGGACAATATTATTCTTAACGATAATAATGACATTAAGATTATTGATTTTGGTTCTGCCAGATTATCGGAAACGGATGTTGATGATCGATTAATTGCGTTCAAACCAGGATATGCCCCTCCGGAACAATATGAACCGATTGATATCAAACATGATAAACAAAAAGAATGGACTGATGTTTATGCAGTTGGCGCTACTTTATATGCGCTGTTGACAGGAACTGTTCCGGTTGAGGCAACGGACCGCAAAATTGAAGTAGATGGAAAAGATGGAAAATCGGGTATTGATCCTGTATGTTATCCTGCTGAGATAAACCACAATATTCCGGAAAACTTGAATAACACTGTAATGACAGCCATGGCGATAAATATACATGAGCGTTTTAAAAACGCCAAGGAACTACGGGCTGCATTAAAAGGTGAAAAGACAGTTGAAAGAATTGAAGTAGTTCGTAGAAAGAAGAGAATGAGGCGAACGTTTGGAATCTCAGGCGGACTGGTACTGGGCCTTATATTATTTGTTATAGGCAGTGGCATTTATCAAAACAAAAGAGCAAAATTTGATTTCCTTGAAAAAGCAGATGTATCTATCTGGTATTCATATGACGATAGCTCAGAGGATGATAAGGGAAAATCAGAGATGCTCAACAGCATAGTTGAGGAACTCAGTAAGTCTGATAAATATGCAAATGTAACCATAGATTTGATGCAAATCGATGCAAAAGAATATAAAGACAAATTGAAAGAGGCATATATAGAGGATTCTTTGCCGACAATATACGAGTATGAAGATACAATTAAAACGAAATTGGAGGACTTATCATCCGTAACCCAGTCATTGTCCAATTGCTATTTGGTAGATGAATTCCGCAAGAATACAATATCCACAGGGATCAATATACCCGTGGTATACATAAATTACATGGCGTTGGAAAATCCCGATGATGAGATAGAGGTGAAAAGTATAGACGATTTACTAAAACTGAGTTCAGCGGAAAACATCTCCATGAATAAACAGTTAGAATCGCAGTATAAAATAATTTTCCCGGATTTCGATGATTACGCAGATACCATTCAGATGGATATAAACGATTTTATGGATAACAAGTCGTTGGTATATTTGTCAGATACTTCAGAGATGGAAAAAATAGTGTCTGCAAATGCAGCTCAATATGGCATGATACCATTGGATGTGTCAAAAATTGAGTGTTCGTTTAAAGACTTTTGGACAATGAAAGACTGTGATGACGCAGAGGAGATTGCCGGAAAGGAAATACTTAAATATTTTCTTTCAAATAAAGCTCAAACTTACGGTTATGTAGAAGACGGAATACAAGGAATTCCGCTAGAAAAGAATACACTTAATGAATTCAAGGAAAACAGAGCGGTATTTAAAGATTTCGAATTTGATTTTAAAAAATACCAGGTTACTGTTGAGGAGGAGTAAGTGGACAAGAGCGCAAAAATCTGTTATGGATGCATGAAACCCTTGGACAAGGACTATGATGTGTGTCCATACTGCGGTTATACCGAGGATACGAGCATGATCTCGAATCTCCATATCAAGCCGGGA
>OCTX012291448.1_pt1 | contig 12210 bp, 7 predicted proteins | sample 1539691 | NCBI WGS metagenome assembly OCTX01 (sample SAMN02144231, study PRJEB22623) | gut metagenome | biome: sheep rumen | host: Ovis aries | place: New Zealand
TGCGGCAGAGCGTGCTGACACCACCGCTGCCGATTGTGACTACAAGCAGCTGAGCAGAGTCTACGGACAGATGGCAGATATCTTCTATCATCAGGGATTATATAAACAGGAACTGATTTACGATAAGCTGGCTGAGAAATTTGCATGGAAAGGGAAAGATACGCTTACAGCACTGATGAACAAGGAACAGGAAAGCATGGCATATCAAAAATTAGGGATGTTAGATTCTGCGATTGCAATTACAGAACAGGTGTCTTTTTTATATCAAAGATACGGATATTCCAGTTATTCTGCTATTGCTTTAAGTAATAGTTTCAGAACTTTGATTAGAAAAGAAGAATATGATAAGGCAAAGAAATATATGTCGCTATATGAACAAAAGTCAGGTCTTTTTAATCTTAACGGGAATATAGAAAAAGGACGTGAAATCTATTATAACATTAAGGGGTCAGTACTATATCATGAGCATCAACTTGATTCTGCGGAATTTTGGTTCCGTAAAGAAATAAGTGATGGAAAGGATTTCAATAATCAGAATGCTGGCGCTTATGGCTTAGCAATGGTTTATGGACAACGCCATCAATCCGACTCAGCAGCCAAATACTATCGTTATGCCTACGCCATGAATGACTCTATGTATGCACAACAGACAACATCGACCATAGAACGCATGCAGGCCATGTACGATTATACCCGTCATCAAGAACAAGCGCATTTGGCAACGGTGCGTGCTTCGAGAATTGAAAAAATGGTATGGATATGTATCGGCATAATCCTTTTACTGATACTGATAGGGTATGTGGTGTATGAGCAATTAAGCCATAGACGCCAAGAAATGGAAAGCAAATATCTGCGAAGCCTTGAGATTATTAAGCAGGCTCGTCAGGATATAATCTTATTAAAAGAGAGCCAAGCAGATAACGCCAAACTGATAGCTGAAAAAGAAAAGGTAATCTATGAGCAGAAAGACTATTTGAAAACACTGCCCATTGACTCCCTAATCTATAAACAATTCTCTATAAAGGGGCAAGAACCTACACAAGAGGAGTGGCAGCAGATAGAAGGACAGGTCTTCGAGTTGTTTCCCAGGTTCCGTGAGTTTATGGAGAATCATGCCGCCCTTCTTAACGACAAGGAATATAAGACATGCATCCTCATCCGTGCAGGATTCAAGCCCAAAAGTATTAGTAATATGTTGAATGTTGGCCCGTCTTATATATCCAATATTCGAACTGAGATGTTGAAAACACTATTTGGAATTGTAGGATCATCCAAAGTCTTTGATGAAATCCTTAAAGGAGTGAATTAAAAAGAGTATTTTATATTTCGCTGATTTACAAGCAGATAAGCGAGGTGAAATTTTTGGTGAAATTTCATCTCGCTCTTTTTTTGTCCAGCCGTGGTTGTTTGTCTAATTTTGCAGCCCGATTTTAAACAATAAAAACAATGAAGAAATTAGCATTTATTATGTGTGCCTTGTTCATGTGTTCTGTCATGCAGGCCCAAGAGAGAATTATGTTTAATGTAGGATGTCCCGAAGTAGATGACCAGCCAATGAACAACGGTCGTCCCAAATCACCCATGCGTCCGCCTGTAGTCTATATTGAGGACTACGTGTTAACTTTCGCAGCAGGACATCCCGACTATGAACTGTTCATCAAAGACGAGGATGGCGAGGTTGTCTATTCTACCGTTGTTACCTCTGCTGAGACTCTAGTTACTCTACCGTCTTTCTTGTCTGGTGACTATGTGATAGAGCTCACTATGGGCAATTGGAGGTTCACGGGCTGGATAGAATTGTAATAGGAATGAAAAAGGTATATTTGCTAATGGTGGTAATCATGCTGCCATTAGCATCTTTTGGTCAGCGGATATACTATAGTTATGATGCAGCAGGTAACCGTGTACAGCGTCAGATGGCATCAAGGGGTTCGCAGGCTCCTCGCAAAAAGAGTCTGGATACTCAAATGTCTGAACAATTTAGTCAATCCGTATCCGTGGGTCCCAATCCGACAAACGGACCACTTGATATACGTTTATTTCGATGGAATGGAGAAGATCAATGCCATCTGCTACTTAGTAATACGGCAGGACAGGTACTGGCAGACCGTACCGTGACTTCTGCCCTGACAACACTTGACCTCAGCACCTGCCCTTCCGGCTATTATCTTCTGCAAGTGGAGCTGAACGGTGAAACGGAAACCTATAAAATCATCAGGAAATAAAACAAAAAAGCAATATGAAACCAAGACTACTCTGTGTTTTAGTATCCCTGTCCTTCTCCATTCTGTGCCATGCACAGGACAAGCTGAGCGGTCAGGCCAGCGTCTCTCCAACGGGTGCGGCAGTCTATGCCGTCAGCGTCGAGGCTCCCAAGGGAGCCGGCGACCTGATGCCCTCCATCGGCATAGCCTATAACAGCCAGGCGGGCAACGGGGTTGCCGGCTGGGGTTGCAGCATCACGGGACTGTCCGTGATAACCCGTGGCGTGAAAGACATGGCACATGACGGTGCGATAGAAGGTGCTTCATTAAACGCTGATGCCGCCTACTATCTTGACGGCAAGCGACTTGTCTTGAAATCAGGAGTGGCAGGGACCAGCGGTGCCGTCTATGTCGTTGAAGGGGAGCCGCTGACACAGGCAGTATACCATGCCAACGGAAACACCACCTATTTTACAGTAGACACAAACGACGGGATGACCTATGAATACGGTCTGAACGGCGGAAGCGTTTCCGTGCAGTCAGGCCAGCAAAGCGCTAGCCTTCTATGGTCTATTAGTCAGGCCACCAACCCGTTAGGTCAGACGATATCCTACTTTTATCAAGTAAGCAATCTCTGCCTGTACCTGCAAAATATTACATACGGTGGGGATAACAGTGTCATCTTCACTTACGAGGACCGTCCTGATGTTGTAGAATTTGGGAGTCTAGGACAGAAAGGAAGGATGGCCAAAAGGCTTGCAGGCATCACGACCAAGGCGGGCAATGCCACTTACCGTACCTATACCTTCACGTATGATGCCACTTCCGACGGCTCCACGACGAAATTCTCACGACTGACGGATATCACGGAGACAGGCAGCGACGGGGAATCGGAACACCACCTTACACTTGACTGGAAATACCTGGCAAAAGGCTATCCTCAATGCTGGGATGCAAATATCTGCTGGCCTGAGATCCTCCCCTTCTACGAATATCTAAACAATATGTTTATAGCAGGTGACGTGACGGGTGACGGGATTAGTGATATCATTCAGATATCGTCAGTAATAGTGCATCCATATATTAACAGTGGGCAAAATGACTATCCTTCGACATTTACCCATGTATATAGGTCAGATGTCAATAACGGGCAGGTGTCCTTTACGCCACCCGTTGAATATGAAATTCGTGAAGGAGTCTCGTTTGATGACTGGACTTTTCAGAAAGGATGTTCGTTCATTGCAGACCTGAACGGTGACGGAATCAACGATCTGGTTTTCCCAAGTGGAAACAATGCTAATCCGAACGGAACTTTCGTCTTTGAATTCAAAATAGTATGGGGTCAACAGATAGTTTCAGGAGGAGGATCCCCTCAATCTTTCTGTACTGCTCTTTTGGCAGCAACGGAAATGCCACTTTATGCCATTGCAGACTTGAATAACAATGGAAAGAGTGACTTTGTCTTTTTAGAGAAGCAACCATACAACGGGAAATATGTCCTTCACCTGTCAGAGTATGTTGGAAATCAGAGTCCTGTACACCTTCTGCATCTGAGCCTGTCCGATACCCCTACCCGCCTTTTCACCGCCGACTACAACAACGACGGTCTGACGGATATCATGGCGGTATGTGACAACGGCTGCCGCATCCTCTATAATCATGGAGGAACGTCCTTTGCCGATGCCTTTACGGACAACAACAGCCTGAATTCCCAGATTTCATCACATGACCATTTGGAGCAAGGCGATTTCAACGGCGACGGAATTCCCGACCTGATATGGACAGACAATCTTAACAACAAATTGTTTTTTGAACTGGGCAACGGTGACGGCACCTTTACATGCACCGAGGCATATACGCTTCCACTAAACACCATGAGTCTGTATCATGGAACTCGGAACTTGATGATAGTCGATTTGGATCATGACGGGAACTCGGATGTTGTCTTTAATTCCGGAACAGAGATTGCTAGCCCCAAAACAAACACGCTATGGCTCTATTCCAACGGTACAACACTGTCACTCAAGCGTCATGCGACCTCCAATCGCTATGACGATGCCCAGCCTGGCCGTCTCTTTGTTGGTGACTTCAAGGGACAAGGACATTACCAAGTGGCTAACTACGGCTATAACTGCCTGACGGGAATTAATGCGGACGTGGATCCCGAGCTGCACTTCTATGACAGTGAATATGGCAATATCTCCGACGGTAAACTCAACTATGTAGAAGACCGCTTTGGTCGCAAGACATATTTCTCCTATACTCCCCTGACTTCCGACGAAGTCTATAGCAAGGGAACAGGCAGTCAGTATCCTATACAAGATGTTACCCCACCGATAGGTGTCATATCGCAGATAAAGGAGCAGGGCGCATCATCTGTCCAGACAACAACCAACTACACCTATGAAGGCCTACGTGTCCATATGCAGGGTCGTGGCATGCTCGGTTTCAAGGGAATGCAGGCCACAGAAACTAGCCAGGGAAAGACGGTGAGGACTGCCTACAGTAGCTTCGACCCCATCTACATGGTTCCCCGAAAGACTGCCGTAACGACAACGCAGGGCGGCTATACGGCAACCGTGGAGGACTCGCTTGTGCTCCAGTCCTTTGACTACGGAGGCTATAACAAGACCTTTATGCCCTACCACGTGTCCCGGACAAGTACTGACATCTATGGAAACGAGACCAACGTCACGCGTTCATATAACCAGACTGACGGAAGATTGCTGCAGGAAAGGACGGAAGATGACGGAGGCGACATGTACCGGCAAGTTTCCTACACCTATCCTGCAAGCAAGATAGCTGGGACGTGGTTGCCGACTGGTATCACACTGACACAGCAGCACGCCGATAGCAATACACCGTGTGTTGACCAGACGACTATTGAGTATAACGCCAACGGGCTGAAAACACGAGTCGTGGAACATGCCAACACGACACTGGCACTGGACAAGTCTTACCTATATGACAATAATGGAAATGTGACGAAAGAGACCCTTTCCGGATATGGCATAAGTACAAACCTGGTGACCAATTATCAATATGGTTCTGACGGTAAGTTTCTCGTAAGCAAGACAACGACTCCGGAATCCGCCACCACCCTATATACCCGCAACGCCTTTGGCGAACTGACCGCACAGACGGAGTTTGCCAACACTTCCAGTCCTGTAACCACGAGCTACACACTCGACGGTTTCGGAAGGGTCACAAACGAAAGTAAGTCAACAGGTGGGGGTGTCAGCTACTTATATAGCAAGTCCGCTTCCCATTACAGTGCCTATCGTATTGAAGCCCAGAGAGAGGGAGGGGAAATGACTACAACATGGTATGATGCCTTGGATAATGAGACCTATTCAGAGACAAAAGGAATCACGGGGGAGGATGTTTATACAGAAACCACGTATAACAACAACGGACAGGTGACAATGCACAAGTCGGTGACGGGTGACCTGACCGTTATCCAGACTTCAGCCTACGACTCACTAGGAAGGTTGTCGCAGCAGACTACGGGAGCCCATCAGGTATCGTACACATACGGAGACCGTTCCGTTACCACTACAGAAAACGGGCGCACCTACACGAAGACCTATGACGCATGGGGGAATATCCTGACGGCGGAAGATCCTGTTTCTTCCGTATCCTACAGCTATCATTCTAACGGTAAGCCCCAGTCGGTCACCTCGGAAGGTTCTACGGTCTATATGACCTACGATGCTGCAGGCAATCAGACCTCTCTCACCGACCCCGACGCCGGAGTCACCAGTTATGATTATGATGCCTTACACCGCATAGTCCGTCAGACTGACGGTCGGGGTAAGGAAACCAGTTTTGTGTATGACGGTGTAGGACGTCTGGCCTCAAAGACAACGGACAACATAGCAACCACCTATACATATGGGACATCGGACAATGCCAACCAGCGCCTTGTCCAGAAGCAGACCGCAGATTGTTCTGTTGTATATTCCTATGATGACAAAGGGCGCGTGTCTGGCGAGACCCGAAGTCTCAACGGACAGCCCAGCGTAACCTTCGGCTACCGTTATGATACTTTTGGACGTTTGATATTCAAAGACTATCCCCAAGGTGTAACGGTCCGCTACTATTATGACCATGAAGGAAACCATGTGGGCAGTGGCATCGGTGGACAGTGCGCAAGTGTTCTTGTCAGCGATAGTGGCAATGAGGAAATCCGTCTGTATGGAGGCAGTCTTCTCTTTGACGAAAAGGAAAACGTTTTGCAAGATATTGAGGAATGGCTGGCCACTGTATCAGGGCAACGGGGTGCCATTGACCCAAGCGAAAAGCAAGGAAAAGGAAAGCATAACGGTGGTAGCACAAGGGATTTAGATGATCCGGAAGAACCCGAGCCGGAAGAACCCGACGATCCTGACGATCCCGACGACCCTGATGACCCTTGGGGCATCCCCCCCTCTGGCAACGACCCAAATCTCGAAGAAGAAACGAATTTCATATATACCGTGGCCCGTCCGGCATTGGTACACCGTACGTACCGTGACAACAACGGATTTGTCACCAGGCATGTCTTAAACAAGTACAATACGGCTTTGTACGACATGAACTATGCGTTCAACAATGCCACTGGTAACCTGACGCAGCGCACAGGCATGCCTAACAGGGGAAGTGAGACGTTCACCTATGACGATCTGGATCGCCTGACCTGTTCGCAGACTCCCAATGCCACATGCTACAACAATTATGACGATAACGGAAATATCACCCTGAAGACAGGACTGGGCAACTATTCATACGGTGTCACCCATCCTCATGCCGTTACGGCGGTGGATAACATTTCGAGTACGATTCCATCAGCCATGCAGACTGTCACATATACAGCTTTTGGCAAGGTACAGACAATTGCGGACAATGGCTACCAGATGGACTTCACCTATGGTCCGGACGAAGACCGTTGGCTGACGGTCTTACGCCATGGCGGACAGACGGAGCGAACCACGTTCTATGCCGGAGACTACGAGCGGGTTACGGAGAACGGCGTGACACGTCATTTCTACTACCTTGATGGTGGGGTAGTCTATGTCCTCAACGGAAATGAGACGGAGGGCACATTCTATTATGCTTTTACAGACCACTTAGGCAGTGTCGTCGCCATCTGTGACAATATAGGCAATGCCGTATTCGAGGCCACCTATGACGCATGGGGTAGCCAGCAGGTCACCACCAACACCATCGGTTTCCACCGCGGCTATACAGGTCACGAGATGCTGCCGGAGTTCGGCCTCATCAATATGAATGGTCGTCTCTATGACCCCACCCTTGGCCGTTTCCTCTCGCCAGACAACTATGTGCAGATGCCAGACTTCAGCCAAAGTTTCAACAGGTACAGCTATTGTCTGAACAATCCGCTGAAATATACAGATCCGAGTGGAGAACTATTTGGTATTGATGATTTATTTATTATTGCTGCTGTGGTAGGCGCTACTATTAATGTTGCAACCAACTTTGAGAATATCCACAATATCGGACAGTTCTTTGGTTACATGGTAGTAGGAGCTGCTGCAGGTATAGCAGGTGCATATACTGGTGGACTTGTTTACGGTGCAGGTTTTGTAGGCGGAGCAGCAGCAGGATTTCTTGGAGGTGCTTCCTCTGGATTTGTTCTCGGAGGAGGAAATTCGATAGTCCAGAATAATGGCAGTTTCAGGGTGGCTTTTCAAAGTGCTGTATCTGGCATGATTATAGGTGGTGTTACTGGTGCTGTCATAGGAAGTGTCGCAGGAGGAATTGATGCGACTAGTCATGGACGTGATTTCTGGACGGGCAAGGTAAAGACAGTAGAAACACATCACAGATCAATTACAACAAAACCTGATTTGCCATCTACCAAAGCAGTTCCAGATCATAATCATTCTATTGATAAAGTATCTTTCAATAATGATATCGTACTCAATAGAGAAATTGTACCTTATTGCCCACCTAATGAGGGAGCATTAAACGGATGGACACAAGAGACATTAAAACCAGGTACAATTATTGATAGGTACGGTTCTCCCTATGGTCAGTATTTTTCACCTTACAACACACCCATCGAAATGAGAGCGTTACTTCCAAGTAATAATATGCAATATAATGCTTATATTGTCGTTAAAACTATAGATGTCCAAAAATCCATAGTTGCTCCAGCTTTTTATAAATTGGGCTACGGGATACAATATAAAACCCCTATAGACGCAAATACATTAATAGAATTTAAGTTTATTATTCCGTTAAAATAATGAATAGACAAGATTTAAAACACAAACTGGATGAAATGGGAATTGACGAGAATTATTACTCGTTGTCTGGAAATTTAGAATGGGATAAAATCATTTTGTATGAGAATTATTCTAATTGGGAGGTGTTTTATCTAAGTGAAAGAGGTACAAGAGATAATCTTCATGTGTTTCATTCAGAAGATGAAGCTTGTCAATATATTCATCAGGAATTTCAAAAATTACAAAATATTCAAAAAGCAACAGAAAAGGTCTCGGATTCCAAAGAATTGGCGATAGAACTATTGAAAGAAAACGGTTATATAGAGTCCCTGTCAAATACGGTAGATAAAGTGTTATTTTCAGATATATGTAATTGGTCTTTCTTACCTTTTCTTGGTCAATGTGTTGAAATCAAAAGAGTAGAAAGTAAAGAAGAATTGTTCTCACAATTAGCAAAAAAGTTGTGTATTCCTAATTTTAAAAACAATTGGGATGATTTGATGGTACAATTCCAAGATTTCCATTGGATTGATAATGCAAATATTTATATCATTCATCATGATTTAGGCTGTTTACCATTACAAATTCTATACCACTATTACGAAATCATAATTAATACAATTCGTTTTTGGAAAGAAAAGAAACAGCATAAGGTATATTTTGTTTTTTCAAAAGAAGAAAAACAAAAATTCCAATCAATATTAAATCCTGGATATCGACGCTGACAACAGCAAGTTAGATCAGGACGGTCCACTGATTTTTTCGATCATGGGGTCGGTTCTATTGATCATTTTATTAATTGGAAAATTAAAAAAATATTTGTACTTTTGCAAGGATATGACATTATTAAAGAAATATATTACATTTTATGAGCCCCTAAATATGGGATTGAAAAATAGAGGCTTCAAACAGAAAGGTAAATACCGATTCTTGCGTGAATATAACGAATGCATACAAGAATTTGACTTCGGGCATGCAAACTATGGCCCTGTCAAGAGTTTTGGCTTTTCTGTTTGCGTCAGTTATCCTCAGATACAGAAACTTGGAGAGGAATTGGGGGCTATTTCTGCTGGGTCAATTGGAACTAACATTGGATATATAACACCCGATAAGGCTTACAAAACATGGGATATCGATGCATCTATGCCAAATATTGATGAGCTAATGAATAATGTTGCCTGTGATATGTTCAATGATATTGAGAAATATGCAATTCCCTTCATGGAAAGATTTTCCTCAATACAAGAACTTATTAACGAAATTGAGAAAGGAAATCAGCTTGTAACTATAGGTTCTGATTACCAATTGCCAATATTATATTTCTTAAATAGCGAGAAGGATCTTGCATTGTCTTATCTAAAACGAGAATTGGAACGAAAAGAGGCTGCAAGTCATAGATATTACAATGACTACCCTTTTGCTGACGAAATGGATGACAAGTCCTCTTCTTCAAATGACCGTTTTCTTAAAGAATATCAGACATTTGCAAAAAAGTTTTTTGATATGTTAGACCAAGAGAACCCGGTCTAGATCAGGGGACTCTGGTCTGTTCTTAATGAAAAAAGTAGAAAAAGATGCAACGGTGTTCAAATATTTATGTACCTTTGTGCAGACAATATTAGAGTCCCGATGATATTTAAACCATCTATAACAAATGAATTGTATCTTAGTAGTGTTATATTTTAAAACAACAAGATTATGAATGAAGAAATGATGAGTCCTGATTCTACAGGACTGACAGTGAATGAAAGTATGAAGTCCGACTTGCTGTCTGCAGCAAAATGGGTCAAGTTCCTTTGTATTATGGGTACCATTGGAATGATTCTTCTGGTTTTAACCGCTGTTTTGATATTTATTTTTAGTGCTGTTCAGTCGGATGTGGTATCCGATATGCCGTTTGGGGCTTTTGCAGGTTTTCTATATCTGGTTATGGCAGCTCTTTATATTTACCCTATCGTTAAGGGTTTCCAATTTGCTAATGGGACGAAGGCTGCCTGTCTCACGGGCGATGAGAACGAGCTGGCTCGCGGTTTTGCGGGATTGCGTTCTTACTTCCGGTTTTTCGGGGTCCTCATTATCATCTGCATGGCTCTTTATGTACTGATTATCATTGGGGTTATCATTGTCGCACTTATAGCCAAATAAGTAGATGCTACGGTGTTCAAATATTTATGTACCTTTGTGCTATTAAAAAAAGAATAAAAGATAAGATAATGAGAAAAATTGTATTGACGTTAATCGTCGCCTTGGGTATGGCTGGTGGCTATGCCCAGAATGAAACAGGGAAGTTCTCCATCAAACCGATGGCTGGTGTCAACATTTCAACGTTTAGTGGCGGAATGGATGGTATGTACCATACAAAGGCTGGCTTTGTAGGAGGCGTTGAGGCAGAGTATGGTGTCAACCCATGGCTGGGTCTTTCGCTTGGCATGGTTTATTCGCAGCAGGGCGCTGACATTGATGGAAGCTTCACGCTTGTGGGTATAGATGAGCAAGGGATTCCGTTAATGATAAAGTCTACGCTCAACGGTACACTAAAATGTAACTATATCAATCTGCCCTTGATGGCCAACTTCTATATTCCTGCAGTTCGCGGACTCAGCATAAAGGCAGGCATTCAGGTAGGTTTCCTCACAGACGACAAGATGTCTGCTGATGAAGAGATTGTGGTTGTACGTGGGACACAAGCAACATCCTCGTTTGCTACGATAGATGCGGGTACAAGCCCTCAAACTCAAGTCACACGGGCTCAAGTCAACATGTCTAACGTCTGCAAGTCGGTGGATGTAGGTTTTCCCATTGGCCTGTCGTACGAATACAAGAATGTAGTTTTGGATGCCCGCTACTATTTCGGCCTGACAAAGATAGACAAGACGGAGGATGCTGAAGACTGTCGCAACCGCATGCTGTCTATCACCTTAGGCTATCGCTTCAAATTATAAAGGGTTGTTCCATTAGGAAGAAGCGGAAACGATGTTGCACAGACAGAAATATTATGAGTCCATAAGATAATCAGCAAAAAAGTATCGGAATGTGAAGGGAAATAAGTACCTTTGCACCCGAAGACATATAAGAAGAGCATCCGACAGCTTTCTTGAAAGTCTCTCGAATTAGCCATTCAACAAGACATTCGCAAGAAAAGACGGCTGCCTGCTCACGCATCCTACAACGGAGGCGTGGGCATTTGGCAGTAATGACAATTGCGAATGGGTCGGCTAAACCTGAGAGACTTTTGTTGTGACACCAAATACACCCACCCACGTCCTCCGTTTTTTCTCTCTCGCCTCACGGCGCATTATATGTGTTTATTATCAATAAGTAAACGGAAAACGTAAATATGAATTTCAACGACGACGAAATAGTCGGATTACTAAATCGCCTGCTTGAGATGCTGCACCAAGCAGACGGTAACAATCAAGGCAGCATAGTTTTTAACGTGTATAGTTCAGGAAGCCTGCATGTAGATCATGTGGATACTCAGAATTTCTACGGGGACGCTTGTACCAAAAAGAAGACCCTCCCCGACCCTCCCTGTGTAGGGAGGGAGAAAGGAGACATAGACACACCCACCCTACCCGCTGCGTTATGCACTGAACAGGCGATGGCGCTGTGGCGGAAGGCGCAGGCGGCAGGGTGGATAGATGACAACTACCAGCCCTTGCTCTCGCGGACGCAGGCGGCACTGTTGGCTAACTATATGGCGGACAAGTTGGGCATCAACGATAAGTGGAAAATTTTCGAAGCATTTTGGAATCGAAAATACATGAGTAGCGATT
>OCTX010287480.1_pt1 | contig 12201 bp, 10 predicted proteins | sample 1539691 | NCBI WGS metagenome assembly OCTX01 (sample SAMN02144231, study PRJEB22623) | gut metagenome | biome: sheep rumen | host: Ovis aries | place: New Zealand
GACATTGGCCCAGATGTCAGGCGTATAGAAGTGAGAATAGACTATAAGGCACGCTAGCGGAAACCTTATAAAGCTTATGATTTGAGAAATTGTACTGTTCATGTTAATCAGTCCTCAATTGTTTAATACCTGTAATACCCAAATTTAATCATCAACAATTTGAAATAAGCAATAAAATCGATCATGAAGTATAATCGTTTTTTTATACAATAAATAGTGAACTTTCTTTTTTTATCAATACCATCCATGGAACCCAAAGCCAAAGCGTCTTTAAAAATGCCATTGCGACTGATAACTTCCCTAAATTTTTTTACTCGTTGCGAGTATTTTTCTTCGTTATTTGGATTGAAATAAGTCGTTACCGCAATTGTAACTATTGCATATAGGGTATCCTGAAGCAAGGCTTGATGAAAGTCGTTCCTTTGATCAAACGTTTCAATTTCATTTCCGATTTCGGCATAACAATCTGCTAAATATTGAGCATTTCGTTCATCAATTATTTTGGTAATAGATGTTGGATTATACCTATAATGATAAAGATATTCGTTAATATAAAGACTTTTATGACAAGAGTAAAACGCTCTAAGACTATATTCGGTGTCTTCAGATCCCTGCCTTAATTTTGGATTGCTTATCAGATCGTTTTTTCGAGCATGATTTGTATTTATTAATTTCCCACATGCAGAACTTACTCCAGCGAGGTGGTCCAGAGTCATCTTTGATAATTCAATGCATCCTTCTCTGTCGTATGGTATTTCGTATTTATCGCTTTGAAGTTTCCATTTTCCTTTAATTGACTTTGATTCTAATTCTTCAATCATATTAAAGAAAACCATATCTTCATCAGGATGACGGTTAATCGCAGCAATCAATTTTTCGCATGTATTCAATTCAATCCAATCATCACTATCTACATACATATGCCAATCACCGGTCATTACATCAAACCCAGCATTTCGCGCAGATACAAGGCCCCCATTTTGTTTATGTACAACCTTGACACGCGAGTCTTTTGCGGCATATTCATCGCACATTATACCACTATTATCAGGCGAACCATCGTCCACGAGGATAATTTCAACATTCTTATAAGTCTGGCTTAGTAAACTTTGCACGCATTTGTCAAGATATTTCTCGACATTGTAAACAGGAACGATAATGGAAATAAGGGGGGTATTCATAAAATGTGCTAATTATTGATGTTTATTAGGGAAAACAGATTAAAGTTTATTCTTTCCAGTAGGCATTCTCCAAATGAGTATGCCTTTTATTTTCCGGGGGTAATTCCATATAATTTTTGTAAAAGTGCGTTAAATAAGCATCGTAATTTTCAGCACCCAGAAATTCAGTATTCTCAAACTTATATAATCGTGGCGTCCCCCATAATTCCTTAGGGACGATTTCCTTAAATTTATACAGTCCGTAATAGTTGGTCAAAAAATTGCCATTATCATACCGTTTGTTATTTTTTTCTACGTAATTTGACAAAAAATCGGGGCTAACAAGTCTTAAAATTTTCGCAAGTCTTACTAGTAAATTTTTAGGGAATGGTATATTGGAATCGTTAGAATATTCAAATGTGACAAGGCGAATCATATTGAAAATAAACGAGTTTCTAGAAAAGAAAGAAAGGCTTCCATTTCCATAGTCCAATGGGAATATATCGATGTTAATCCCTATTTTTTCCGTGGCAAGTTCGTTATGCTTTTCCTCAATGATTGTTCGAAAATCTTCCAATTTAAGCACATCTAAATAAATTAAGTTAGAGTTAAAACGACTTTTTAAACGATAAATTGGATTCAACTCTTTTTCTGCTACTGAAATAAATTTTTTAAAATATTTCCTTGGAATTCCAAAATCCATATCGTCATCCCAAGGAATAAAGCCTTTATGACGAATAGCTCCAAGCATCGTACCTCCTATCATAATACATGGAATATTGTGTTTGACGCAGAGACGATGCAATTCTTTTGCCAGATCAAGTAAAATGGCATGACATTCGTTAATATCTATTGTTTTCATACGCTTCTCAAAATATCTAAAGTTCTTTTTATTCCATCATTTATATTGTATTTCATCCCCCATCCCAATAGTTTTAACTTATCTCCACTCAGTCGAGCCTTAGATGCTTTACTGAAACCAGCCTTTTCAATTTCATTTGGTAAATTGAAAACCACTTTAGAACCACAATAACCAGCAATGGATTCAGCAATTTCCTTCAATGTAGAATCACCTTTCTTATCAGCGATATTATACGCTTCACCATTTTTTCCAAGCAATAGTGTATAAAGCAAGCCGGCAACAGAATCGCTCACATAGGAATAAGAAAAGTGCTGTTTTCCTTCACTTTTCAACACAATATCATCCCCATTTATTCCATTTCTTAAAAATTGCGTCATAGCTTTAGTATCTGACGACAATAACGTGGGGCCATACGATCTTGTTAACCGAGCTATAACAACATCAAGACCCTTCTGATGCATAAAAGCCTGACAAAGAGCCTCACCACAACGTTTACTTTCTGGATAGCCAGCCCTTAACGAGTTTGATGCAATATAACCGCAATAAGATTCATCAAAGAATTCTACATCACCCCTATTTTCACCATAAATTTCATTAGAAGATGAAAATAAAAAACGCTTAGCATTATGCTCTGCGGCAAACATCAACATATTGTAAGAGCCGATAACATTTGTTGTAATAGTTCCAATCGGATCTGTAGAATATGCAACTGGGTGAGTATTGCTTGCTAAATGAAGAACATAATCAGCTGATATGTTAAATTCAATTTTTTCATTTATATCTTGCGACACAAAAGAAAACATCGTTCCACTCAAATACTGAGAAAATCTTTTCTTTGCTTTTTCGCTATTACGCCCAATGCCAACAACTTTGCAGTTCAAACCGGAGTCATTTTTTTTCATTAACACATCGATTAAAAAACTTGCAATCAATCCATTAGCACCAGAGATGAGAATAGTCTTATCCTTCAGCAATATCCAAGGGATATCAAGATTCGCAACCCAGTCAATATCTTCCTGATAAAATCTGTTCTGTAATAAATTCATTTTTTACTTTAACCAATTTTCTTTATCTGATTTAAGATAGGCTTTGAACATTTCTAAATCATCTTTTGACGTAAGTTTGATATTTTTATCAGATCCTGCAGCAAAATACAACCGTTCACCAAGTTCAACCATCATGGTGTTTGTATAAGAAGATCCGTAAATTCCTATTTTCTTTTCAAAAGCCTCGTGATACGCCCAATTAAGTTTTCCAAACTTATAAGCCTGAGGTGTAGAAACCCTTCGCAAAGTCTCACGGGGAATATACTTAACGGTTGATACATCATCATCAACAATGAATATTTGCTCATTATAAGGAAGTGATGTTACAGCATTTCCATATTGTTCACACTTAACAATAACATCAGTCAAAACCGTTTCATCAACCATGGGGCGTATACCATCATGAATAATGATGGTATCATCACTATTGCAAAAATCAGCAAGATTATACACTCCATTACGGATACTTTCTTGCCCTGTTTCTCCACCAGGAATAACCCATTTTAATTTAGATATGTTAAATTGCTTTGCATAAGCCCAAACAACATCGTACCATCCTTCGATACATACAACTTCTATAGCATCAATTTGAGGATGTTTTTGAAAGCCTTCCAATGTATAAATTAAGATTGGTTTATCATAAACATTTATGAACTGTTTTGGGATATCCTGTCCCATTCTTGAGCCTTTACCACCAGCGATGATTATTGCAACATTCATTATATATCCTCTTTATAATTAGTGAACGGATGATTCTAATAAAATCTATTTTCCTATAGCAATAGAAATTTTTTCACTTAGTTCACGCATCAAGGCAACTTCGCTATAATGGGTTTCTATGTAGGTTTTAAGTTCCGGTTGAGAGAAGCCTTCTTCCATCGCTTTAGAAATACCCAAGCCAATTTCATCAACTGACTTTGGATTCACAAGGATTGCACGACCATCATAGTATTCCTTTGGAGCTCCAAAATTTGTGAGTACAATTTCGCAACCATACGCAGCACCTTCCAAAGCAACCATGCCAACACCTTCAAATAATGACGGCAAAGCAAAGACTTTTGCCCGTTTGTAATAATCTAACAATTCAGTCTCGGACACCTCACCTACATATTCAATATTCTTGGCATCTCCAATAAGCCCATTTAACCACGATCTTTCGGAATCTCCCATAAGATGCCCCGCAAGTTTCAAATTAAATCCGTATTTTTTTGCGGCTTCAATCAATCTTGGCACATTCTTGTTAGCAGACTTTAAACGGCTTGCATGAAAACAAAAATCCTCTTTTTGGGGAAAACCTTCTAAAAAGGGAATTCTATAATGCAGGGGAATTTTTACAATCTTTTCTTGAGGGATTTCAAGAGCGTAATTCACCATATGGCGTTCCTCTTCGCTCCGCACAAGCCAAAGGCGAGGGAACTTTCTCGCCAACCACAAATCATGGAATTGCGATGAAAGCCCAAGAAATCTTTTTGCACCCCAGTACTTGACAAAAAACTTGTAAACAAATCCAACCCATGGAGGATCAATAATTGGAGCCATCACCAAACGAGGATTTTCTTTAGCAAGTGATTTTGCAAAATTTGCAACACCGGGAGCATATCCAAAAATTATTATTGCATCAAAATAGGACCATTCTGGAGTATCCCAAGATCCTGCCATTGTTACTGAATGGCCGAGCTTTTCCAACCCCGCCTTCCACATTTCTGCTTGGACTTTTACGCCGCCTTTAGGCGAAATGCATTGATAAGGAATTACAAAGCAATATTTCATAAAATTACCTTATAAATTTTCTAACAACAAAAAAAATCAAACAATATACAATGACTGCTTGCCAACCAGTTCGCAACAAGGTCGATATCACACCGACAATTCCTATGTCATTATTAAAAGTCAGGAAAACCTTGAACAAAACAATTATCTCTGCTATAGGAATTATCACACCATGTTCTTGCGTTACGAAAATTTTGGACGATAAGAAATAGAACAATGCGTAATACAGGAAAAAAGCATATATGTAGTATTTGTACCCCCACAAATAAAGCCCTATGCCTGTATCGCCCGCCACGCGGTAACCCATATATTGTTGCTTTAGTCCAAGCCCTTCCGTAGAAAGCAAATCGCCTGGAGTGAATTTATTTTCAAACTTGTCAATTCGTAAACCTATGGCATGTATTATTGGCGAGGGCAATAAAAACAGAAGCCGATTTGTCATATATTTATGCATTCTCGGATTGTTGAGGCCAAGTTTGTTTGCGTAGAATAAAGTCGCATCACATACACGTAAATTGCAAAAACGGTCTAGAAGGATGTTGTCCACATAGTACTCGCTCCATCCATACATATTGTTTCCCAAATTGTCTTGAACGTTCATAGACATTTGGTACAAAAAATGAAGGCGCTCTTTGTCCTGATACACTTTCATTATGTTGTCAAATGTCTTTCCAGATGATGTTTGACCTTGGTTATCTCGTCCCAAGGCCATAGCCATGGCCATGTCCGCTGCAGGTCCAAAAACAAAAAGAACAGAGATTAAAAGAATAATTGCATTACGTATCGAGAATATCTGCTTATTTTGGGTAAAAACAGGAATAAGGTTGCATATAACCATTGTCATTATAGGACCCAAAATGGTTGTACGCTTACCAGTAGCAAGTCCTAGAGCAACAGTCAAGATAAAATAAAGAAATACGAATGTCTTTTTTTGATTTTCATTCTTACCACCATAGGTTTCCCTAAAAAGAAGCAAAAAAGGGAAAGCGCTAAACGGTCTTAAGACCCCGCACAACTGTCCGAAGGCTCCCAAATTTTCAGATTTACCACTATCGGAACCCTGTAGAAGCAGTAAATAAACAAACGCTGCCATCCCAATAAAGCCCATTACCCATATTTGCTTGTCTGTGGGCGGTATAAAGTATCCAAATTTACCCCACAATCTTTGAAGCCAATTATTCGTTCTGTATGTAGAAAGACAAAGCCTATATGCGGCAATCAGCATAATAAGATTGATTAGCTGATTGTTGAATGTCAAGTAAGGATTTTGAAAGCGAAAAGTCAAAGGCTTACTTTCAAAAAAAGTGGCTACAAGCGGCAACCAGAAAAAACAGATTCCCAAACCAAGCAAAGCCAAATACGGAAACAGGCATTTGTTACGATCGAATCCGTTGATTTGCAGGACAAAAATATAAAGTAAAACCCATCCGATAATAAAAATAAAACAGCCGTAAATATTTTCCGGCTGAGGAAAGAACAATATTTCCAATACCGAAAAAAAGAGTAAGGAAATCAGTATGAACAGACTGATTTTTTGAACATTGTCTTCAATATTATGAGACATGTTGCTATGCAGTCCCATTCATAACTCCAAATGAAGACAAGACCTTTTGCATGATTTGATTATATATATCCAACCTCTGTGTGGATATGTCCCTCACTTTTTCAGTAGGGAATGAGTCTAGCCGATTAACAATTTCTTGCGGTGTTATATCGCAAATTCCATTGTCAATAGTTTTTCGCCAATCAGCTATATCATATTGAGAAAGAACATCTTGAACCTTGCTACTTCCATTTTCAATTCTTTTACCCCAAAAATTGGTACTTCCCCAATTATCAATACTGAAACAGGGAACACCACAAGAAAGTGCAGATACTATCGGATGCATATTACTACCAACATAACCTGCTGAGTACTTTATCAGGGCAAACCAATCAAGCGGAGAAAGAGGTACTGAAGTTTCATAGGCAAAAGGATGATTAAACGCCATGGCTCCATCAATATTGAAAGCTACACATTCCTTATCTTCTTTCTTAAATTTTTCGTTCAACTCGTTCAGGAAATCCATAGAAAAAATCTGTGAACGCAGCCCCACTAAAACATAGTTTTGGGGCAATTTGAATTTGGAACGTATTTCTTTTTCCGTTGGAATCATATTTTCCAAATTTTGGTTTAGAGCAAAAACCGGATCAGGAGAAACATCTATCTTCAGCGAAGGGTCTGAAGCATTCATCATCTTCTTAGTCCATGCATCTCGCACTGAAATATATCGCATGTTTTTCAAAACCTTTTTCATGCGATACCTAGTAACAAAAGAAAACTTTTGGTATGGACTATTCTGAGATGATACAGCCATCATTGCCGTCGGAATCCTATTAGAAAAACCGACTCCCCAAAAAGGATTCGGGAAACGACGCTCCGAGGGAAAAGGCTCAAACCAATATGGCCTACGCAAATTAAACTTCAATGTAGAAAACAAGGGCCAATGCTGAGCAACTGCATCAGAACCAACAATAACAGCTTCAATTCGATTCTCTTTTATAGCCTTCAACACATCCGAGGATGAATATAAATTTCGAATCTGATTCTTTATATATGAATCAATAAAACGAAGGTGTTCTTCTTTTTGAATCAATCTTTTCTTAGGTTTATATTTTCCCTTAAAATCTGAAATCCATGAATATGTTGCCGTAACTCTAGATAGATATTCCAACATCACCGGTTCGTGACCGTGATTTTTCAAATAATAATATGTTGAAAGAGCCTGCAGATTAGCCCCGAAATTCTCAACTCGATAAAAGGTTAGGATTCCAATTTTCATATTTATCTTTTTCTAATGAAATTCTTCAACTTGGTAAAGCCTTCTTCACCTACAGCCTTAGTCAACACGGACTTAGCCATATTTTGCATCAGCTTTTCTGTAGATTTGTCAAGATTTCGGACACTATGCAGAGCTGTATTCTCATCATCTTGTTCCGTAAAAACTTCAAAAACAATCGGTCTTTCTCCAATTTTAGGCGAGAGGAACATTTCAATTTGATTCGAAAAATCCTCCTTGTTAGATGCGGTCATGTATTCAAAGCCTAAATTTTGAACATAATCCTTAACCAAGGATGCGGATTTATTTCCATAATGCCCACCGGCACAAATAAACTTGTCAACAGATTCATTGCTAAATTCGGAAGCTGGATGAGTATAGTTTCTAAATTCCATCCCCCTTCCATTATTCACAAGTAAAATTCGAATATTGTTTCCAATATGTCTGTTTCCAAAAACATTCATATCATAGAAAAACGCCAAGTCGCCAACAATCCCAAAATAAAGTTTATCTTGATGGCACAAGGAGGCCCCTACAAGAGATGAAATTCCCCCATCTATGCCAAAGCCCCCCACATTGCTGTAACCTCTTACAGATTTCGGCAATTCAAAAAAGCTCCATGCACGTAAAGAATTTAGAATGGCGAAATGCATGACGCTCCCTTCTGGGATTCTTTTGGCCATCTGCTTCGCCATCCAAATATTTGAAAGCGGCATATCTGCAGGAATTAAAGAATATAAGCGGTCATAATCGCAGCGACATTCATTATAAAAATCAACATTCTTTTTTATTGACATTTCATCTACGTAATTCTGGAAGAAAATATCTTCCTTCATAGCAAAAGTCTTCGACAAGCTACGTGATGGATCTCGGATTTCGCCGTCTTCACTTACTCGCCAAAGAGTTTTCGCCTTAGGAAGCATGCAATTTGATTCATAAGCTCCACTCACATCACCCATGTAAATAACCAAATCCATCTTGCATGCAGGGCTCAAATAATTATCCTGACATCCCAACAATGGAGCCATTATACCATAGTTTCCATGATAATTGCTGGTAGGATCACAATAGACAACCCCATTATGCTGTTCACAAAATTTATCCACCAGTGTTGTAAGTTTTTCTGAAAATTCGACATGCGATGCAACATATATTGCAATTCGACCTGTAGGAAGATCTGGGAACTTGTCGTATGGCGTTATATACTGTATTGGCCTTATCCCCTTAATTTCTTCTACAGAAAAATCAAAGTTACTTTCCGTTTCAAGATTTATGTGGACAGGGCCGCCACCATTTTTCTTTAAAGCAGCCAAAGCTCTACAAACTTTTATTTTGCAATCCCATTCTTCACGGCCGTTTCTAGCTAGAGGAGCAAAAACACTCAATTTAACTATATCGTTGGGAACAGTAGTACGGTCAATAACCTGAGCGGATAAATTTCCTATAGAGGAAAGAGGCCTCGTCGATGTCAACGCAATTATGGGAAGCCTTCTATAAAAAGCTTCCGTAAGTCCAGACATATAATTTCTAGAGGCTGTAGCTCCGGTACACGTAAGGATTACAGGCTCTTCGGATTCGGCGGACATACCGCAGGCCATATAAGCTGCTGAGCGTTCGTCAACACAGGAATAGATTTCAAACCAAGGATCACTTTGCGCACTACCAACAAAAGGAATGTTTGTAGAGCCAGGACTTGCAACAATTTTTCTTATTCCATTGGCTTTAAACAAAGCAATACATATTTGGACATTCCTTTCGACGGAATAATGAAACTCTTTCATAATCTAAACCTTACTTTTTAGGTTAAAAACCAATGTTTTTAGAAAACCATAAAACATTTGAGGAATAAAAAATCTGTAAAGCACATACTTTACTTTCTGTTTCCAATTAGGCAACTGATATAACGGAGTATATTCGCCAGATATTTTATCAAATATAGCTTGTTCTTCACCACCAACATTTGTAAACGAAGGATTCTTCAAAAAAACATTCAAGCATTTTTCAAGCCCAACCATTGTGGGCTCAAATGAACTTGTGTCAATGAAACGTTTTATGTTCGTGCAGTTAAAACGTCGATTGTAATATCTATCTACCAAGACCTGCCATTTTGAACCGGGTGATTTTATCCGATGGATTTCTTTCGTCATTTTCACTTTCGGATTAACACCATTCTTTTTTAGCACATCAATGTATAGATTGAAGATTTCCGCCCATGTATGGCTTTCATCAACTGTTATATGAAATGTTTGAGAAAGTGCGTCATCTTTCCCTATTATAGAGGCTATCCCCCGTGCAACATCATGGCCATACGTAAGAGTCGTTGTTTTATCCGCAATATCTTCTGAAAAAATGATAGTTCTTCCATTCATTGCACGAAATAGCCATCCCTCTTTCTCAAGAGCACCCAATTGGAGACGCTTCTCGCTATATGTTATATATGGTCTAATTATGGTCCAGTTTTTTCGACCTGATTTACGGAGAATATCTTCTTCTCTAGCCTTTGAAAGAGCATATTCATCCGTTTGCAGGAATTCTTCGTCCTTAAAAGAATCCAGCAATCTTGGAGAATCTTCCTTTATAGGATTTTCAGAATCGGCATAAACTCGCGAAGAAGAAAGAAATACGTATTGGTTAACTTTTGAGAGTAGGATTTCAACTCTTTTGGAAAATTCTTCCGTTCCATAAATCATGAAATCGACAATCACTTCATAATGCTGTTCATTCAATATTCTTTGCAAAAACTCGGAATTATGAGCATTCCCCTGTATATAAGTTACACCAGGACAAGTTCTTGCCTTACGACTTGTCACGTAAACATCGAAATCCTGATTCAAAAGTCGGGTTAGATGGTCGCCCATCGCCCCAGTTCCACCCAACAATAAAACTTTTTTTCGATTCATCAAATTTATCTCCTAAAGCCTTGAAATTTTTTTACAATCAAATTTTTTACCCTCTCTCTCTCGTTTCTTTCAAGACCAACAAAATAAATTACGAGTGACGATGTTGCAAAACTAAAGAGGCTTGTCGTAATCAATCTTATAAAGCCCTCTTCAATATTGACTGACAATAAATACGGAAGTAAGAAACACAAAATAATAACCGGTATAATTCTAACCATTACATACTTAAAAAAATATTTCAATGGCAAGTTCAACTGTTTATGTGTGAAATAAAGCCTTACACAAAAAGCAACACAGTATACTGCAACATAAACAAGGTAGGTTGATGCAGGGCCAAAATCTAGTTTGAAGAACAACCACGAAATTGGAAAAACTGAAATCCCCACAAGAGAGATAACTATCTGATATGTTTTGATATTTCCTGTCGCCATGATTGCCGTCCAAAAAGAATTTCCAAGAACGGAATCCACAAAGGTTCCCATAACAAGCAATCTAACGAATATCACTGTATAATCAGGGACATTTTTCAACCAAATACTTAACAGCGTTCGCGTTTCGAAAATAATCGGAACAGCCATATATAAAAAGAGGTATACACTAAATTTTGCTCCCCTACATATAAGCTGGTTCGTATAATCAACATCTCCGGCAGAATATGATTTTGTAATTTGAGGATTTATAGCCGTAGTAAAGCTACTTGTAAAAGCCCTTACCGCAGCATCCACTTGAGACGCTAACCCTCTTGCGGCATTTACAGCAACCCCAAAATAGATATTCATGAGCATATTTACGCCATGAGTATTCAAAATACCCGCCGAAGCCCCGAAAAAATTCCAACCAGCAAATTTTCCCATTTCCCCAAAAATTTTCTTGTCAAAACAAAACCTATAAGAACATTCTTCAAAATGTTTTGCACAATAGACCATGTAAACAACTCGCATAATTACAGTTTCTATCAAGAGAAAAACTGCATACGCCTTTAATAAATCAAACGGTACAATCAACAGCATATAGCCTGCAAGAAGTTTTAGTGAGACATCGACTATACTCACAAACGCATAAGCACTCATATGTTCATGTGCTATGATTTCGGCATGAAACGGAATATTCAAAAGATTTAGAACGAAAATCCCTATCGAACAATGCAAAACCCAGTTGGCTGCGGACATTCGTTCCACAGGTATATTCATTTTAGTGTTTAAGAACCAAATTCCAATAATTTCTGCGACAAATACAACAATAACAGACATCAAAAGTTGAATATTTACGCTTGTGCAAAAAATTGAATTAAGTTTTTTGAAGTCATTTTTTCCAAGTTCATATGTAATAAAACGTGATATCGCTGTAGAAAAACTGCCACTCAGCATCGTAAACATGGTGATAAAACCACCGACTACATTATAAATACCAAAATCTTCAACACCAAGAGCATTCAATACAACTCGGCTAGTAAAAAGACTAGCCACCATAACAAAAAACATCCTTATATACAGTAATAAGGTATTCTTTGCAATTCGTTTATTGTTTGAATAAGAGCCCATATTATTTAACAAACTTTTTTGCTACCGCATCCAAATAAAACTGTAGCATTCTATCGGCTTCGACCTTGGAATCAAAACCGGCATCGGCAACTTCCTTGGCATG
>OCTX012186412.1_pt1 | contig 12201 bp, 27 predicted proteins | sample 1539691 | NCBI WGS metagenome assembly OCTX01 (sample SAMN02144231, study PRJEB22623) | gut metagenome | biome: sheep rumen | host: Ovis aries | place: New Zealand
TCTCTAAAGGTTTCATTTAATGCTTCAAAAGTTAAATTTGTATTATTAAAAGCAAAAGTAGTAGAAGGATTTAATGAAGCCTTAGCAGTAGCCTTAGCTAATGCTTGTAATTCTTTTCTATCTAAAGCCATATCTATATCCTCCTATCTTATTATTGCACTCTCTGGAGTTTTACAGCGTACTGCATATCTCCAAGAGTATAATCAACACCGGTTGTTCCAATTTGTGTAAAATGCGGAACTACTTTAAAAGCGATACCAGATGCAGGTAATGAATCCGCCTTTTCAAGCCAACCAGTAGTTCCAACGACAACAATATTTCCAACTGCAAGAGTAGGTAAATTAATAACCTAATCTCCAGTAGATACTGTTTTAGGTGTAGCGTCAGTTGACTTAAAAGTATTAGTTGTGAAAATATCACCAACGTTTATCTTTAAAAGACGAGGATAAATAAGTTTATCAGTAAAATCTGTATTTTTCAGAACAAAATATCTGTGATTCTGATAACGCTCATCATATAGTTTTTCCTCATTAAATACTAACATCCACTCCCCTGCAGAAGCATTATTATCGCTAGCACAGCCTGCCGCATAGTCATATTTTAGAAATTGACCATTTTCAAGCTGTTCAATAGCATTGCCGTTTGAATGTTTTGCAGGTAACTGAGCGTAAATTTGTCCAGTATATCTAGCTGAAAGATGGTTCGGTTCAACTTGTCCGAAGCCTTTTCTTGTTTTTTCAACAGCCATATTAACATTCCTCCTAATTAAAAATTAACCATATTGGCTTTAACAGCCTTTACCCACTCGGGGTCTGGATCTTCTGTTTCTACAACATTGAAAGTAATAATACCCTTCTAATCTTTTTCATTTTCAGAATCTTCTTCTAAATTAAAATTGACCTTTTTATCAAAACAAATTACTGCTAATTTTGATTTGATTTCTTCAAGAGTATACTTAGACTTATTCTAAATAACATCCTTCTTATCTTCATCTGTTAACATAAAAAATTGATTAATTAAGGCATCCTTTTCTTTATCTTCAATGTTTTGTTTAAATTCTCTTAAAGAAGCAATTTCTTTTTCTAAATCAGAATATTTTTGAGATAAGATTTCGTAATCAGCCTGTAAAGCTGTAAACTTTTTCTTCTTATCTTCATTTTCTTCTTCCGCAGAATCCTCTTTATCGTCAGAAGAATCTTCTTTTTCCTAATCCTTCTTTTCTTTATCGTCTTTTGCGGTATATTCTTTCTTTTTCTTATCTTCTTCTTCTTTACCTTCTGTTGCACCTTCTCCTTGAGAATCAGATTTTTCTTCTTTCTTTTCTTCTTCTTTTTTCTCAAAAGAAGTTTCAACAAAAGTGTCCTTTACTTCTTCAGGAGCTTGATTTTCAAGTTTTGCCATTTCTGGTTGTCCTCCTTTTTCTAAGGCATATTTTAGATCTTTCATCATACTAAATAAAGTATTTGAAAAATCTTTATCTAATTTAAATGTACTAGAAGTTACGGATGCACCCTCAAAACAAGGCTACACATTATCTCCTAGAATACATAACTTTGAAAATATTGCGTCATTTATAATAAAAAATTCCATATTATTTTTTGAATTTTTTGCCCAATGACCTTGTAAACTTTTTTCATCTAATTCCATAGACTGAGGCTTTCCGCCGTCATCAAAGACTTGTTTAGCCTATTCAAATTGTCCTGTCCATAGATAGCCTGTTGTCATTAAATAAGTTCTAATAACATTATTATTAAACTCATCTGTATCTTCAAAATCTTGAAACCACACTTTTGCATCAGGAGACACAAAACCATATGGTTTAGTTAAACAATTAAAATGAAAACCTTCATCGTCTAAGATGACTTGATCGCCATGGTCTGCGAAATCTTCTTTATCTTTTTTATAATATCCAACAATAGGCGCGCCACGTAAAGTTTTAGCCATTTCCGTAGCAACCTATTTTGATATAAAACTACCGTTACGATTTTCTCCTAAATAAAAAACTTTAATCTCACAAGAGGACATTAGAGGATTTATATCTAAGGTTTGTAAGTTTATAAATTCAGGAGATTTAATAGTAGCAATACTTTGATGTGCTAATGCCATTATTTTTCTCCTTACATACTCTATTTATTCATTATTGTTTTCTCTGTTTTTTCATTATCCTGCTTTTCTGGGCGGCCAGCGCCTTCCGATTTATTACCAGAAGATTCTTTTCCACCACCAGATTGTCCATTTTCACCGCCTCTGTTTACCGCAGATCTTTGTTGTAAAGCTTCTGCGTTCATAACATTAGAAGTAAGCGGAGGAACAAAGACTCTAACAAGATCAAGAATATCATTTTCAAAGAACGCATTTGCTAATACTGAACTTTGTGTTTGGCCTAACGCAACGGGAGGAAGCATTTTCGTATAACCCATTTGCGCATGTTCTTTATATAATTTAGCCAAATCCTTATAATTATAAATAGTTGTAGGCAAGAATTGTGCTTGATAATAACATCTTTTAGGTGACTTGTTAAAAGGTTCTAACAATAAATTTAAGAAAGATTCGAACTGTGTTAATAAATTATACATAGATGCTTCATCGTTAGCAATGGAATTATTTAATGCTATATTACCATCACTGTTAAATTGTAATTGTGAAACACCCGCTTCATTATAAACTGTTCTCTATACTTTCTATAAATCATCAATAGTAGTTGTTGTTCCTCTATCGGACATATCCGCAACCTAAACATCCGCAAAAGTAGTTAAAATATCAACACCAATAGCACGACTAACCATTTGAACAGCATTATTATGCAATTCTTGTGCTTCATCAACATCAAAAATTAAATCACCATTCTTGTCTAATGGCATCTTTTGAATAATGATTTTTAAAAGTTTCTGTGCCATCTTTTTTCTATCTAACTATTGTGCGGCATCTAGGTCGATTATAGCGGGGATAACAGAAATAAAAGGAGGGAAATCTTCTTCATTAATATTAAATTTTACGGTACTTTTTGGATCTAATACATACCATCCTGACTCGTCTCCAGGGAAATCAGGTTTTAGCTTTCCGCCAATATATAATCTGTAGCCTTTTTGGAAATCTTTAGGAAAAAGTTTTAATATGCGATAACGCTGTGTTTCATCAGGATACGCATCTCTAAAATATTTCATATTAAATTCTACTACTGGACGATTTGAAATCTTAAACCTAGATCTACAATATTTTACTGGTAACTATTGTACAACTACTTTATTTCCTTGAGGTAATAAATACCCATAATAACTACCGTTTCTTATTACTTTTAGAGCAACCTCGCCGCAAAAGCGTTTTACTTCAAAAGCCTAAAAGAACTTTAATACTTTAAAGAAATTCTGAAATTGTTTCTTTTTCTCTTTATCCTATTCACTTGTCTATATACTACCTAATCCGCTATCAGGGTCTAATAAACCCTAACATCCTTTTACAAAAGGAGTAATAAACCAATCATATTTATATAGATACGCCATGTATCTACATAATCTTGCATAAATACCGCTAGTACGATAAAAGAAATTAGATATTTCTATCATCATAGCTTTATTCCCATTATTGATAGCTTTAAGTACCTATTGCTTGTCACCAAGTCTAGGATTAATTCTTTTAAATTCTCCTAAAGATACAACAGCATCTTGAAGAGTTTTTACACCTACTTTTATTTTTGAAAAGTCTAATGCGGGAGAGTATGTTTCATTGGTATCTTGTAAAGAAGGTCTCATTCTAAAACCTTTTTTCTTTATCTCTTCTTTTCTATTTACCAAAAAATCACCGCCTTCAATAGACATCAGCTAAGTTCATAATATAATCATAACTTATCTGATATTCATCCCAATACGGGATTATTACAAGTTTTATACCATGCTTTTTACAATACTAACGTTTCTGCATATCATAATACTGTTGTTGATTTAATCCAGACATTCCTCCAAAAATACTTTTTGCTTTATAATGTTGAATACCTTGATACTAAATTAAAAACCATAACTCACCATCATCATCAAAAACAGCAAAATCAAAACGTAAAGCATGACCGCCACGACCTATTAAATCGGGAAAACTATATTCTTCCTGAAAAACTAGACCTGCTTGCTATAAAATCTAACATATTTTTATTTCTGCACGAGAAGATTTCATATAAAATATATTCTCCTTTCTTTAACTATTATATATTAAAAATAAAAAAATCTTTTTGTTAAATTTTGTCCATTATTCATTAAAATTAATAAGGTGTAAATAAACACATTTTACTTAAATCTCTCTTTTTTCTTTTACGACTCCGCTACTCTTCTTGCTTAATAAAATATAATCCATAAACAAAAGCAGAAAATTTATCCTTTTTTATTCCACGACTATCTTGTTTTAAAATAATATTTACACCTTCGTTATCCTATACTAAATTTAACATTTGCTATCTTAATACTGTAGTTAAAACAAAAGGACGAAGATATTCATTTCTTTTATCGGGAGTCATATTCTGACCCGTTCTTGTCTACATCAATTTTGCTTTCGCCTAAGCCTAATCAATTAAAAATTTAATTTTTCCGCTTGACATTTGAGTTTGAGCATAAGAATAAGCCTAAGTATTAATTGGAGCATTAGCTTTTATTTGGAATATAGCATCTTTCTAATACTAAGATATTCCTTTAAAAATTTTTTTATAAATACCTTCTTCATCATTCTAAACACCAAAAGGTGGAAGATAGTCTCCATCATCCGTTTCTTGCGCCAGTACCATAAAGTCTAAGAGACCTACTCCAAGGCCGTTTGCATCCAAAGCTATCTTTCGTGCTTTATATTTATAATAAATTTTCTTTATATGAATTGCTTGTTGCTCAAAATGCTATGCTTCAAAAGTATAAAGATTAACTAATGATTTTATTGCTGCTCCTTGCGGCTGTGGGGTGCACTTAAAAACAGCAACCTCTGACGTACATCCTATACGACCAACGTCAACTCCTAAAACATAATATGCTGATCTACTAGACCTGCCGCTATATTCTCCTTCCGGCTGCCGCAATACTCTATGTTTATCAAAAACCTAAGATGAGAAGAAAGCGTTCTAAGCGTCTCCGCTCCAAAGGCTACGATACTATCTATCAAAAGAATCCTCATTAAAAGTACCAGATAATTTTAATTGCTATACAAAATCTTCATCTAACAATCCTTCTAATATAGGTGTTTCATAAGTTCCACCCATTATCATAACTTCATCTGGCTAAATCAAACTACGTATCAATAGCTAAATGAGTTTATCGTAAGCGAACGAATTTTTCCATCCTGCGGTAGTGATATATATTTGTGACTTATTAACCACTTCTTTACTATCACGAGTACCATCTGCTAATTGCCTATTAACATTAGTGGTTGGAATAATAACTTCATTTAACATAGTTTGGTCAATAAGAACACATTCTTCCATAATTCCGCCTGTTCTTCTTTGTCCTCTTGAAGATTCTTTTGCGGCAAGAATACTTATTCTTGAACCGTTTTTAAATACATAGTTTACATCATCTCTTGACTTTTTAGTTTTACCTCTATCCCAGTTTATCTAATTTGCAAGCGCGGGAATTAAACGGCAAATTTCTTCTATTTTCGCTACCGTAATAGATGCTGCCTGTTCCTTACCACCCGTAGTTACAAATAAATCGGCACCAGGATAAAGAACGCATCTAATCATCAACGCCATCATTGATAAAAATGATTTTGAGTACGCACGCGGGAACGTTGCATAAACATACCGATGCCGCATAACTATACGTAAGAAAATCCGCTGATAATATAAAAACTTAAAAGTCCCTTCTGGGCCTTGAATAAAATCTATAAATAAATCAGGATACTATCTAAAGAAAGCAATTTTATCTCTTATATCATCTATTTTCTAAAGTAATCTCTATTCTGATATACCTTGTTTTTTACCTTCATAAGCAAGAGAACTGTCTAATAATGTTTGTAAACTCATCCCTAATGTCCTCCTGTAATCTTTTCAGTTTCATCAGCCTATTGTCTTAAAAATTCTTTATAAGCTAATGTATCTTCTTCTGTTAGTTGAGGTACATCAAAACCTTGTTCTTTAGCTGTTTTAGTATCTTCTTTTTTCATTTGTTGTGCTCTGGCTTGTTTCAAATAATCCTAAACCTGTCTCGCAAGAGCAGCATCTTCATAGATAAGACTTCTATTATATGCTTTTAAGTCATCAATAATTTTATCAATAGCATCAGGTTGTTTTATCTAAAATCTAGGTATTCTTCCCTCATGTTTCTAACAAAAGGCAACTAATTCACCAACTGAATCAACGACGTCTCCTTTTTCATCTTTATTCTGCGCTGCTGTAAACTTTGCGGACTTCCTTAACATATCATAGGTTCTACTGTATTTACCATATCCTTCTACATCTCCGCAGTCTAAAGCCTAATTCATTTTTAAATAAGTCTTACAAATAAGAATCAAAGAATTTTTACTATCTGCGTCTTGTATATCAAACGAATTCGTCATCTAAACATATTTTTTCTAAAGTTCAATTAATTGATTCATTTTATAAGTGCGGCCCCACTTCATAACGAGATATTTCTTATCTTCTAACGTAAGGTCGGCCGCCAAATCAGGTAATTCTTCCTATGGGAAAAAGTCATTTTCATTAAAAGCATTATCTTTACCGATAGCATCTTGCTATGGAATCTTAGGCATCATTATATATTCATTTTGTTTTTGAAATTCAGAACTTACTAATGTTCTATATTGTGCCTAACTAATTTCACCCTTTTCAAGTTGACCCTTTAATTGTTCCTGACGGGCTTCCTATGCTTCTTTATCAACATTTTCTTTTTGAGAAACTTTTTTACATAATTCCTAACTTGTCTCCCACGAATAATCTTTATTTTGTTTTAATTTTGTCCAAGATAAATATTTACCAACGACAGAAGTACCTTTTAGTTTTCCTCCATGCTTTGCATATTCTCTATCTCTAATTTTATTCCATTGAAGAGGCACCCAAGGAGCATCTGCCTTTTTTACTATCCATAAATAAGTATCTTCATCAAAATTATCAACGTGTAGAGTTATACATTCTTTACATATCTAAAATTTATCACCGTTTCGATAAGAAAAGAATTTAACTTCCTACATAGTACGACCGCATTTCTAACATGTTATTTTTGCCATATTAATCTCCTTTATACGGTATTCTTTTTACTATTTTTACTACCTTATTCTTCTTTTTATTACGACAATCTTTACATATAGAATAAAAACCGTCTTTACTAGAGGTATTTTTAGAATAAAAGATATTATGTGCTAGTTTTATCTATCCGCATTTAGAGCAACGTTTCCATTTACCTTTCTCTTTATTAGTATAATACCATAAAAGATAATTTTTCGTTGCGGTTTCCGCAATCATTTTAGGAATTTTATTCCGCCAAAGAGAAGATATATACTATATAGAATAATGAACATCATGCTATTGCTACAAAAGAGATTGAATCTAAAGATTAGTCTTTCCATCTATTTTATAAATCAAGAGACTATAGTAAAGAGGAAAATCCTTTTCAAGGGTTTGATCTACTATTTTATCTAATGCTTCCATAAGGAAATAACCATCTGTATAAAATTTACCATAACAACTTTCTTTTAATCGAGAATAATTGCACAAAAGAGCAGAAATGTGTTTAGGATTCATAAAAGATATTAAACTTTTATCTTCTATTTTTCCATTCTTTATTGTTATATTATCATCAAAATTAAGAGAATAAAAATTTTTAATACCATTTAAACAATTTATAGGTTGTTTATAAGAGTTTTTTAAAACGTATTGGTCTTGACGTAATTGAATTAATTGTTGTTTTAATATAAAACGTTTTCTACCTTTAGCTTTTTTCTAGCGGGCTTCAGTTTCCGCTATGGCTTCCTGTAACTGTTTAAGACCAGGAATTGTTTTTACATCTTCTGCCGTAATAGAAATTTTAGGCGTAAAAATAATATTTTTATCATTTGTTATTAAATTATATATTCCATCTTCACCGTTCTAAAATTTACTCACTAACCCCTAAAAAGATTTTTCTCTTTTATTTACTGTTATCATTCTATTGCTGGTATTTATTAATTTATTTTTTCTCTCTTGTTTTGTCATAGCAAATATAATATAATCTGACATAACTTCTAAATATTTTTTTGTTATTTTTTCAGGAGGTAGAGAATCTATTATTTCTTGCACTAAAGCAGTTCGCGCCTATGGAGACTAAATAGTATAATCTAACTTTAAATTTTTTGAATCTTCCATTTATAAGATTCTCCTTTCTTGACCTTATATTTTTAGTATATCAAAATTTTTTGTACAAGTCAAAGTAGCTTAAATAGCAAATTGACTTGTTTTTTTGAATTTTTTTTGATATAATATTTTTAGAAAATGAAAGACAAGAGAAAGGAAGAAAAATGATTAAATGTAACGATTGTAACGATTATATATTGACATGGCATGGTATTCCTGTAGATTCTTATAATTCTTTTAAAACATATGCAGAAGGAGACCTCGTTGAATTTAATGGAGATATTTTTATGTCTCTTCATCCTCAAAATTCTATTATTCCTATTTATAAATCTGCTTGGAAGCAATTAACAAGAAATGCAGAAGAAATAGTAGAAGAATGGAAGGAAGATACACTTTATACTAAATATGATAAAGTAAAATATAAAGGTCTTATTTATGTATGCGACGCTGGTAGACTGAACGGGTCTACCCCTCCACCTGAATCTATGTGGTGGAAAATATGGGGAAATGCTGAAGAGGATTCCGATAAAAAATCTACTACAATTAAAGTAAATAATGATAGAGTAGGTGATATAACTGGTGATAATGTTGTTATTTACGGTAATCATACGGGAGACATTTCCGCCAATGGAGGAAAATCTGTTGTTGTAATTTTTGGTGATGTAACTGGTGATATTACTGCAAACCAAGTAATCCGCCTTGATAAGTCAAACATGGAAGCAGGAAAACATTTAATAACTGATATAGGTGAATAAAATGAAAAAATTGACAGTTGAAGATTTTAGTGAACTTGGAGTTAGAGAAATTCTTCTTTCTTTTGAGGAATTTACAAGAGAAGGAAAAGATATGGAAATTAATTTAAGTTTCTGTGCGGAACCTGCCCGTGATAATGCATGGTATCAAATTAATATCGGTGAATGTCTTGAGGATGAATATAAAGATTTAGAGGAACACCGCTTTAATAGTTTGAAAAAGGCTATTAAATGGTGGAATAAGTATTTTGAGGAGGAAGAAGTATGAATTATGAATGGATTCCAGTAAAGGAAAGATTACCAGAAACAGATTATGAATTATGGTCTGATCCTATACTCGTAACAAGAAAAAGCTATTATCCAAATGGAGAAAAGTGGTATATAGTTGAAACGGCAACATATTGTGAAAAATTATTATCTTCAGATGGTATTTATCGTGATACTCCAGGCTGGGCAATTGGAAAAGATGTTTATAATACTAAATGTATCGTTGCATGGATGCCGCTTCCTGAACCTTATATAGAGGATAAAGCATGATTGATAAAGAAGTTCTTATAAGAGGTGAGAAATAAGATGATTAAAAAGAGTATTGTAATATTAATGATAATAGCTATGTTAACTGGCTGTCATGCAGCTACTAGAAATTACGGTGGAAGTATGACCTTAGAATTACCCAAAGGACAGAAGTTAGAAGAAATCACATGGAAAGATGATTCTGCTCTGTGGTATCTGACAAGACCGATGCGTGACGATGAAAAGCCGGAAACACATACATTCAAAGCTGATACGGAATGGGGAGTGTTTGAAGGTACAGTAACGATTATTGAAAGTAGATGATGAAAAAAGAGAGCGGAGGACTCTAATGCCTGACTGTACAAAATGCAAATATGCAATATGGGGATATGATACCTATTACGGCACACGCAAGAGGCAGTGGTTTGTGGATGGGTGCAAAAAGGATTTAGATGAGACGGACTGTGAAGAGTTTGAGGAGGTAGAGGATGGATAAATGGCTGTGGTTCATGGCAGGAGTGCTTTGCGGAACGGCTTATATGTCTATAGCGTGGTGGTTATGTGAATAAAGAGGAGTGAGCAGGATGGATATTATATCAGTGATTGTTTCTCTTATCTGCATGATGATTCTTTTTGCCTTCGGCTTCTTTCTTGGCTACAAAGAGGGCATGGCAACCATGAAAAGGATCGATGATAACATTATTGAAGAGGTGGAAAGGACTATATATGGAGAGAAGTGAGAGCATGGCAGATGTATTTACAGTTGTTTGGGTAATATCCGCATTTATTTTCGAATTTACACTTGGTTATAAAACTGGGAAGGAGTGAGAGCATGAAAGGAGAAGCTGTTTTAATACTGGTTCTTTTAGCAGGTGTGGCGGTTGTTGGATTTGCTATTGGGTATTCGTTTTAAGAGGTAGGAAATGGAACAAAGAAAATTTTTAAAACTTACTAAATATAGTACTGGTAAATGTATTTTAATACCAATTGATAGTATCGTAGCAATAGAAGAGCAAGACGTAATAGAAAAAAATACAAATCATGCTGTAGTAAAAGTTGGTTTTCAATCTTTTGATGATATAAGATATGTTTTTGTAAAAGAATCTATTAAAGATATTACTACTCAAGGTTTTGTGTTTGTTATATTATAAAAGGTTAAATAAAGAATGAATTGGGACGCTTTTATTGCGGGAATATGTTCTGGGGCAATCTTTTTTAATATAAAAGATTTTTTTAATAGTGATATTAATACAGAAGATGGGAATATTATTTTTAATATAATCATTTTAATGATAATATTATTAATATCAATAAGGAGAATGATAATTGATTAAAAGAAGAATTTATCCTAAATTAACTTCCCGTGAAAATGAAAACTTGCTGCGGACCGCATATTGTCTTAACAAAGATGATGTGCGGGAAGCCTATCAAAAATATATAGGTTTTATTAATTATGAAATAAAAGGTAGTACTGATGAAGAGATAGAGGAAATGGATCACTTTTGTGATTTATATGGATATGAATATGTTATTACATCAATGACTGCATATAATAAAACTTATAGGAGATATGTGCAACGATGGAAGTGGTTAGATGGAAAACCGCATAATTTTCTTTGTTGAGGGTTAAGTAAATGACTTTAATAATAATTTCAGTGTTTTTAAGCGGTTTTGCGATAGGTTTTACATTAGGAAGATTAATATAAGAAATGAAGGATTATGTTGATAAAGAAAGAATTTTAAATTTCCTTCCAAGACCTGATGATTGTGAGACAGGAGATATTTATGATTATAGGGATATGGTTATAAAAAGTATTGAAGATATGTCTCCTTCTCCTGTTTTATTTTATACCTTTAAAAAAGGAGTATTAACAATTTCAGTTCCTTCTGGAATGGAAATTGAAGAGGTTCATGCGGAAGAAGCTTCAGGATGGATGGTAGAAAGGTTAAGTAGATTTTTACCTGCGGGAAGGATTGGTTTTTAAAAACTTTTGGTAATGGTGTAAAAAATAATGAAAATTCTTAGTTTTATAATAGTGATTGTTAGTTTTATTTTTTTTAGTGCATGTATAACTGCCGCTTTATATCCTTTTTTTAAGAAAAAGGAAGAAGAAGCAGAAATTCCATTTCCGCCTTTAGCCTGTCCCGCAACTGGGAGTTTTATAGGTTGGAAATGTGCTGTTGATGAATCAAATCATTATGCTTTAATAAAATTAGAAATTCCTGAAGATGCAAAAAGAACTAGCGGATTAGATAGTAAGAAATGTAGATGTGATAAAGCTAAAGTATTAGAAATAAGAAATTTTACTGGAGAGTTGAAAGAGGCTCATTCTATATATGACTCTACTTTTGTTTATAAGGTTGGAGAAGAAGTTTCTGTAAAAGATTTTTGTGATAATAGACTGTTTATATGTGCTCCTGGGATTCATTTTTTTATGGAAGAAGTAGATGCTTTAGATTATTATAATATATTATATTTGAAAACTTAAAAATTTTTGGCGCAGGAGTTGTCGATAATGGTTTTTATATTATCCCGTAATTTTAAAATTTAAAAATTTTTGGTACGTTATTTGAAAACTTAAAAACTTTTGGTACGGGGAAGAAATTATTTTTTTTCGTTATTTAGAATTTTAAAAACTTTTGGTA
>OCTX011710626.1_pt1 | contig 12197 bp, 6 predicted proteins | sample 1539691 | NCBI WGS metagenome assembly OCTX01 (sample SAMN02144231, study PRJEB22623) | gut metagenome | biome: sheep rumen | host: Ovis aries | place: New Zealand
ATGCCATCAGCATTCATGGTGGTTCTGGTTTCATCATGGAATACAAGAGCCAACGCCTATATCGCGATGCCCGTATCTTCTCCATCTATGAGGGAACGACACAGTTGCAAGTGGTAGCAGCCATCCGCTACATCAGCAACGGTACGATGTTGAACAACATCAAGGAAATGGCCAGTTCCGTATGTTGTGACAATGTCACAACTAACCTAACCACCCTAAAAGCCCGCGTAGAAAAGCTCATCCCCGTTTACGAAGATGCACTTACTTACGCCAAGGAATTAGGCAACCAAGACGCTTTCGACTTCCTTGCCCGTCGTCTGTACGATATGACTTGCGAACTCGTGATGTCTTTGCTCATCATCCGCGATGCAGCCAAGGCTCCCGAATTGTTCGAGAAGTCTGCTAACGTATATGTTCGCATGGCAGAAGAGAATGTGATTGGTAAGGCAGCATACATCAAGAACTTCCACGTAGAAGACTTGGAAAGTTTCAAGGCTGCTGAAGTTCCTGTAGAAGCATAAAACAATCGACACAGATAAGAAATCCGATGAGCAGAAAACTACTCATCGGATTTTTCATATTCATACATAATGACGCTAAAGATATTACTTCATCTTCACCTTTGCACTCAAGGCACTCACTCCCAATTCTTCATTTCTTATTGAAGGAGCGGCATTAGCCACCGTAAAGACATATTCGCCACGAACAAGTTTCGAACTGCCGTCTTCTTGAACGGTCATCAATCGTTCAACGGGAACATCGAAACGCACCTCCACACTCTTTCCTGGTTCTACGGTCACACGTTGGAAACTTGCCAATTGTTGCAAGGGAGCCGAAACGCCTGCACCTGGGGCAGACACATACACTTGCGGAATCTCCGTTACGCTCCATGAAGAGTTGTTTGTCAATGTCACAGACACGGTAGCACCCGTTTTCTTGTTGGCGATAACCTTCAAATCGCCATATTCCACCTTTCCATAATTAAGTCCGAAACCAAACGGATAGAAGATATTATCTGTCATATATTTATAGGTGCGACCTTTCATCGAATAATCTTCAAAGTCGGGCAAGAGTTTACCATCTGCAGGGAAAGTAACGGGCAACTTACCAGAGAAGTTTGCATCTCCGAATATCAAGTCACCAAGTGCATAACCTCCTTCTTGTCCTGGATACCAAGCCATGATGATGGCATCTGCCATTTGTGATATTTCCCTTACATCAACAGGACTTCCTCCCGTCAGCACCACGATGATGCCACTCTTCTTGAGCGCATAGATATCGCGCAAGAACTTCATCTGACTCTCTGGCAAACTGATTCCATCACGGTCACCACGTTCGGAGTCAATGGCTTCGCCTTCCTCTCCTTCCAAATTATCGTTGTTTCCCATCACTACGATAGTGTAGTCTGCTCCAGCTGCTTCATCTACCGCCCAATTAATCTTATTGCGCGTAGGCGTACTTTCCAACACGCCAGGACGATAGTTAACTGCCGTTCCGTTGCTTACTTTAGACACGATTCCTTGCAGATAGGTACAATAACGGTCGGAAATTCCAAAGTAGTTGCCCATCAACCAAAATGCGTCAGCAGCACCAGCACCCGTTACGAACAATGTCTTGATGTCTTTCTTCAAAGGCAACACACCATCGTTTTTCAATAACACCATACTCTCCTCGGCTACTTTTCTTGCCAAGGCAATATGTTTTTCCGAACCAATCACGCTCTCGTCCATGTCATTATATGGACATTGTTTATCGGGTTTTAACAATCCGAGTTTCAATCTGGTCATCATCAGCGGCATCAAGGCTTTATCTATATCTGCCTCAGTCAAAAGTTGTTCGTCCAAAGCAGTCTTCAATGCCTTGAAGGTAGTACCGCATTCTACGTTCAAACCCGCTTTTATGGCAATGGCACAAGCCTCTGCTTCGGTCTTCGCTATCTTATGTCCACTATAGATATCGGTCACCGCGCCACAATCGCTCACGATGTGTCCCTTGAATCCCCATTGGTTGCGCAATATATCCGTAAGCAGGAACTTACTGCCTGATGCACTTTCGCCATAAACACGGTTGTATGCTCCCATAATGATTTCCACCTTGCCTTTCTCAACCAACATCTTGAATGCAGGAAGATAGGTTTCCCACAAATCGCGTTTCGATGGTTCTACGTTCACCGAATGGCGCGTGGCTTCTGGTCCTGAGTGAACGGCATAGTGTTTACCGCAAGCAGCAGCTTTCAGATAGACGGGATCATCACCTTGTATTCCTTGTACGAAAGCCGTTCCCATCGTACCTGTAAGATATGGGTCTTCACCGTATGTTTCCATTCCCCTACCCCAACGTGGATCCCTGAAGATGTTTATGTTCGGGCTCCAAAATGTCAAACCCGTATAACGTGCGTAATTCTTGTTCTTTCGCGCAACGATGTACTTGGCACGTCCTTCCGTTGCAATGGCGTCTCCTACCTCCTTCACCAAGTCGGGGTCAAACGTAGCTCCCATGCCAATAGGTTGCGGAAAGACCGTTGCCCTACCGCTTCGTGCCACCCCATGAAGAGCCTCGTTCCACCAATCGTATGGTTCTATTCCCAACCGACTGATACCAGGGGTTTCGTTCATCATTTGCGAGAATTTCTCTTCCAACGTCATCTGTTTGATGATGTCTGTTGCCTGTTGCTCAAGTTGGCTCAAGGCTTCTTGGGCAGATGCCGATACTGCTGTAGTCAACATAGTCAAAAAAATAAATCGTTTCATAATTATAGTGTCTATATTTTTATCACGTTAATAGTTTGGTTACAAAAATACACATAAATCATGACATTATACTTATCAAACAAAAATAATTTATCTTGAATTCTTTTTTTCATCACATTAATTGACTCCTTTTTACACAAAAACACTATCTTTGCAGCATCAAGTATTCATCAAAAACACCATATTATCATAAACCATGAAACAAGACCAACAACTATCCCAAGAAGCTATTGAAAGAGTAAGCAGGATGGAAGCCATGCTCAACCAAGCATCAGAAGCCATACAGGAATTGTCGTCTGCACTCGACAAATACGAGAAAGCCAACGATGCTATCATTGCATTGGACCAATATTATGGTGGTGATGAATGGTTAAGTGACTTCGAGGCTGATGAAGCAGGATTGTTTCCACATGACATGAAACGCGGCGTATTGTCTGAAGATGCTGCATGGAACGTGCTTTCCGACTACCATTCCCTAAACGTTCGTATGTTGGAAATGGTTGCAGCTATTCTGAAGAGATAAACCACGTGGATTTGCAAAGTAATCAATGTTTTTACGGGCAATATGTAAAATACACAATTAGTTTACATGTTTTTAACATGTATTCTTTTCTTATTAACAGAATTTCGTAGAAAACACAAGGATAGTAGTGATATTTATCAGTAACTTTGCATGCGTATATCATTACATTTCATCATGCGCCACATTTTACTGATTCTCCTATTGGGAATCACCACTATACACATTCAAGCTCAATCACAACGTAATAATCCCGTTATTACCGGACATCTGACAGATATTGATTCAAAGGAACCTTTGGATCAAGCCACCATACAACTATTTTGGATAAGCGACAGTTCTTTCGTAGGTGGAACCATCTCCAACGAAAAGGGCAATTTCGCCGTTGAAGCTCCTTCCAATGGTACGTTCAGATTGAAAATCACATCGGTAGGTTATCAATCACTGGTTCTTGAGGTGTCTGTACGTAATCTAAGAGACGTTGACATGGGGGATTTAAGATTAACTCCCGATGCCGTGATGCTTGAAGGAACGGTGGTAACTGCCAACGTACCGCAAGTGGTGGTAAAGAAAGATACCCTCGTCTATAACCCTGAAGCATACCGAACACCAGAAGGTTCTGCCATAGAAGAACTCATCAAGCGTATGCCTGGTTCTGAGATTGACGAGGACGGAAACATCACCATCAATGGCAAGCAAGTAAAGAAAATCATGCTCGACGGAAAGGAATTCATGTTGGGCGACATCGAGTCGGCATTGAAAAACTTACCTGTCTCCATCATACAAAACGTGAAATTCTACGATAGGCAAAGCGACCAATCACGTATCACGGGTATTGAGGACGGAAACAAGGAAACGGTGCTCGACTTCACCGTGAAGAAGGGCATGAACCGTGGATATATGACCAATATGGACATTGCTGGCGGAACTAAGAACCGCTATTCGGGCAGGGTGACGGGAAGTAGTTTTACCGATAATACCCGACTGGTCATCATGGGCAATGCCAACAACAAGGAGGAAAATGCAGGATGGTGGAACCGACGTGGATTGAACTCGCAAAAGATGTTGGGAGGTAACATCAACTACGACGATGGAAAGAAACTGAAAATCGACGGAAGCATCAGATGGAACCATCGCGATGGCGACAACCAAAACGAAAACTCCAGCGAGAACTTCTATAGTCAAAGTCATCGCACATTTTCTAATAGTAAGTCGGCCAACTTCACGCGTAGCAACAACTGGAACGGAAACTTGAGACTGGAATGGAAACCCGATACGCTAACCAATATCATGATGAGGGCAAGTGGTAGTTTTGGAACCAACGACGGAACGAATGCCTCTACCTCCGCCACGTTCTCCCAAGACCCCTACTTGCATGTGCAAAACCCGCTCGACATTGAAGACATCAACAAGATGAACACATTGGGATTTGCGGTGAATCGCAACCAACAAACCAGTATGAGCTACGGAGAAAACAAAAGCGCAAATGCCAGCATTCAATTATACAGAAGACTCAATCCCCGTGGCAGAAACATTACCGTGAGGTTGGAGGGAAGCATCGGTGACAACAAGAACCGTAACGTCAGCAACAACGACGTACACCTCTTTCACATCAAAAACCATCTGGGACAAGACTCTCTCTATTTCACCGCACGGTATAATACCACTCCCTCCAACAATGGCAGTTATACATTAAGTGCCACTTATAGTGAACCGCTATGGAAGGGAGCGCATCTGCAAGCCAACTACGAACTGCGCTACAACAAGAACAAGAGCGACAGGAATACATACGATTTCAGTCATCTTCCCGTCAACGTGTTTTCAGGTGTCAAGGCTGTTTATCGTGATTGGGATGCGTGGCTCTCTCCCATCTACGATACCATGGAGCAATATCTCGACCGTGATTTGAGTCGCTACTCAGAATATGAAAACTATACCCATAACATGCGACTCACTCTCAGACACTGGGAAGAGAAATATGACTATAACGTGGGATTCTTGATTCAACCTCAACGTTCTAATTTCATACAAGACTATCGAGGGATTTACATTGACACCATCAGAAACGTCACCAACTTTACGCCTACTCTCGACTTCCATTATAAGTTCAGCGACCAAAGCAACATCTGGTTTCATTATCGGGGAGACACGCGACAACCTGACATCACCCAACTGCTTGACATCACCGACGACAGCAATCCTCTATATATCACGCAAGGTAATCCTGGATTGAAACCGCAATTCACCAATAGCCTGAATGTCTATTACAACAATTACATCAACCGTCATAAACGGTCAGTAGTGGTATACGCCAACTACAGGCACATACGTAATAGCATCTCCAATCTCGTGAGATATAATGCCACGACGGGAGGTAGTACCTCACGACCAGAAAACATCAATGGCAACTGGAATGCAGACGGAGGATTTACCTTCAATACCGCCCTTGACTCCATCGCTCATTGGAACATAGGAACAGATACAAGGGTGAGATACAACAACTACGTGAGTTTTGTGGCACAACAAAAGGCGAACGCGGAAAAGAACAACACTCGTAGTGTCAACCTGAGTGAACGACTGAATGTGAGTTTCAGAAACGACTGGTTGGAAGTGACTTTGGATGGTTCGTGTACCTATCAACATACTCGCAACAAGTTGCAACCAGACAACAATCTCAACACATGGCAATTTAGTTGTGGTGGACAGATGCTTCTCAGACTACCTGCTGGATTCGAGGTAAGCACCAACCTTCGCGAACATAGCAGACGCGGTTACAACAATCCTTCCTCTAACACCAATGAACTGATATGGAACGGACAAATATCCAAGACGTTCCTCAAGAGCAAGACACTCATCGTAGCGCTCAACTTTTACGACTTGCTCGGACAACAAAGCAACTTTGAGAGATGGGTAGGCGCAACGGGGCGCAGCGATACGCAATACAACAGCATCAATAGTTATGCCATGTTGCATGTGCGCTATCGCCTCAACTTGTTCGGCGGTAAGGTGGACACGGAAGGACGATACAACAGCAAATGGGGTAATCGTGACCGTAGGGGATGGTAATACATTTAAATCATATACAACCATGAAAAAGAAATCATTTTATTCGGCTCTATGCATGATGATGTTGCTGATGAGCCAACCAACGATGGCAGGTAAGAAGATGGGAGCCTACCTGTTTACGTTTTTCAATGATCCCACACATAGTTTGTTCATGGCTGTAAGCTATGACGGATATACGTTTACCGCCGTAAACGATGGCAAGCCTGTGATTGGTGGTGACTCGATAGCCGCGCAACGGGGTATCAGAGACCCACATATCTATAGGGCACCTAACGGAATGTTTTATATCGCCATGACCGACTTGCACGTGTTCGGTAAACAACGGGGACTACGCTCCACGCAATGGGAACGCGAAGACAAATACGGATGGGGAAACAACAGGGGATTGGTGTTGATGAAATCGAAAGACTTGATTCACTGGACGCATACGGAAGTGTTTGTCAACGAAGCGTTTCCCGAAAACTTCGGTGAACTGGGATGTGCATGGGCACCACAGACGATTTGGGATCCTGCCGTAGGCAAGTTGATGGTTTACTTCACCATTCGCCAACATCCAAATGGCAGGACTAAGCTTTATTACAGTTATGCCAACGATGACTTCACGGCTTTGGAAACAGAACCCAAACTACTTTTTGAATATCCCGACGAGAAGATTCAAGTATTAGATGCCGATATTTGTCCTATGCCTGATGGTCGTTACTTTATGACCTACGTTTCACAAGAGAATTCTGGAGGAATCAAATACATGATTTCCGACCGCATCAATGCCTACAACGACTATCACCACGAACAGATTGATGCCGAACGGAGTGGTTGCGAGGCTCCCAACACTTGGAAAAGAATTGGAGAGGATAAATGGGTGGTGATGTACGACATCTATAGCATCAATCCCCACAACTTCGGCTTCGTGGAGACCACCGACTTCAAGACGTTTACCCCATTGGGAAGATTCAACGAGGGTGTGATGAAAGCCACCAATTTCGTTTCTCCCAAACATGGTAGCGTCATTCAGATTACCAAGAAAGAAGCCAAACGATTGGAAAAGTATTGGAAGAAGAAATAGAATCATTGTTGTCCGCTAAACGGCGGTCTGAAAGACCAACAAGCTTAAAGCTCAGGGCAACGCCCTGAGTAATAGTGTATGATAGCCAACGCCCTGAAAGGGCAAAAGCACTGACAATCAGACTCTTTTGCCCTTTCAGGGCGTAATTCATTTGTGTTCTTACACCCAGAGCGTTGCTCTGGGCTATATGCTCATTAGCCTTTCAGGCTGCCAGTAAGCCCATATATGTTAGAACATCATTGAATGGTGTGTAAGCAATGTTAGTTCAGACTATAATGAAAAGATTTAGCGAACACCAATAAAATAGTAACGACTCAGCACCCCTCCTTTACTACGAACAAAAATCTTCAAAAATCTAACAATAATGATGATCCTGTACTGATTCCAGTACAGTTTTTCGTAAGATTATTGAAGATTATTGAAGATTTTTGTCTTCATGCCATGGGGTGCTGAGCTGTTACGTCAAATAGTATTCTTTTACATTCAACGAGGGATGCCATCTGCTCTCGCCCTTGATTTCGTGACAAGCCAGACACCCGTGAATACCAAGATAACGGCAAGCGCATGGGTGGGTTTCAACACACCTATACCCATCAGCAACGAGGCAAACACCGACACGATGGGTTGCACGTAATTATATACCGACACCACCGTTGGGCGCAATGCTCGCTGACCAATCATCGTGAGAATGTAACAAAAGAATGTGCCTACGCTCACCACATATCCCACTTCCAACCATGTCTTCATGGTTAATCCACTATTCACGGTGGCAAACGTCTCACCGAAAGTGAATGGCAATAGCATCAACGAGGCCCACGAAAACATATACTTATTGATGGTAAAGACGTTATAACGCTTGATGAGCGGATTAAACAACGAGAGGTAAAGCGCAAACGAGAATTGTGCGAAAAGACAAAGCAAGTCGCCCCGTATATTTCCCACTTTATCACTTACGTGCGCCGCCGATGTCAATATCAACATCAATGCACCCGAACACCCCATGAGCACGCCTATGGCTTTCTTTCCCGTGATGGGTTCTTTCAATATCAATGCCGAAAGCAACATGGCGAAGATAGGCATGGAAGTTGTAACGATACTGGCATTGATGGGCGATGTAAAACTCAAACCCAACGTATAGCAACATTGATTCAGTAACAACCCAAAGACGGCTGCACCAGCAAACATGAGTTTATCATTCCAAGGCACGCGTTCTTTCTTGGCAAACAAGGAAGCAACCAAAAAGAGCAAGCAAGCTCCCACCACGCGAAACGTCACCATAGACAATCCACTTACGCCATGCGACATCGCATCTTTGCCGACTGGTGCCATCAATCCCCATCCAGCACAAGCACCGAACATACTCAAATGAGCAATTATCGACTTGTTATCTTTCATACGTTCCATAATCGCCGACAAAGTTACATCATTTTGCGGAATTATGCCACAATTCCCATCACATATATCTTTACGCCCCGTAGATAGTGTAGTTATGAGCGTGGGAAGCGTAGTTAGAGAGCGTAAAATTAGGGAGACCACTGCCGCAAATCATCAGTATGGTCTCCCTAATAATTTTCTCATTCTTATATCTGGTAATACTATGCCACCCGTCCAATGTCATGCAAGAACTCGGGCGCAAGGTCGGCACCGTTGGCCCACTCAATGGTATAACCAGTCAATCCATATTGCGTGAACTTTTCCAAGTCAAGTAACTCACCGAAAACCTCACCCGTCAAGTAAGGCTTCAAGTCAACCAACTTGCGTGTTCCGTCGTTGAAGGTGAGCAACAACTCGTAATCCTTCACATAGTCAGCATCTGTTACTTTCAACATATCGTTCTCCTTTCTTATTTTAACGGTTCAATTCTTCCAAGTTTCTCACCTTTTTGTGCTTTCTCCCAAAGAGTAAGAATCTCATCTTCGTGCAAGTCCATCCATTCGTTCACTATATAATGCAAATATACAATTATTTATCTAATAATCACTATTTCTTTCAAACCTTTTTAAATTTTTAGTTTGAAACTATTACTTTCTGCCATTTTATAGTTCCATACAAATTATTTTGAGTAAGATGTGAATTACTAATTGTGAATTGTGAATTACTAATTGTGAATTGTGAATTACTAATTGTGACTAGCCGATTCTTCATTCTTCATTCTTCATTCTTCATTCTTCATTTTATATCTACATTCTTCATTTTTACCCAAGACCTCCCGTTGTTTTTCATAAACACCTAAGTATTAAGGAGTTGTAAAACGGAAATGCTTTCAAGACCTCATGTAACACCTCATGTAAGACCTCACCTAAGACCTCACCTAAGACCTCACACTCTGAATAATGTTGAGTGTTGAGAGATTACCTTCATTTTTCTCAATTGTGAATTGATAATTGTGAATTGTGAATTAAAAAATCATGAGGTCTTACATGAGGTCTTAGGTGAGGTCTTACATGAGGTCTTAGGTGAGGTCTTACATGAGGTCTTACATGAGGTCTTACATGAGGTCTTACATGAGGTCTTACATGAGGTCTTACATGAGGTCTTACATGAGGTCTTGAAATTGTTAAATCGCTGATATATAACGAATTAACCTAAAAAACGGGAGGTCTTCGAGAAAACCACTAAATTCCCGTTTCTTGTATTCGAAAAAAACTCTTCATTGTTCGCTTATTCACTCATTAATCTGCGTAAAGCTATGCTCTACGTTTATAACTCAATGCTCTGCATTCGTAAAGCATTGCTCTACGAGCGTAAAGCTATGCTTTAGCACAACCAACCCAATCCTTATTACCATTCTAACATAACATAAGCCAAACTCCCCCCTCATATTTTTTCAACTGAGCCAGTTTTATTTCGTATAATGGCAATGTACGAATGGTACATGGCCAATGTACGAACCGTACATGGCTAATGTACGGAATTGAAACCGCTTTTTGACATAGCCTCTTGATAAAGATTATTATCAACGTAAGCTCCACTTGCTTTAGTTAGAAGGAAGAAATGCTATTCTCTTGCTTCTTGCTTCTACTTTCTTACTTTCATAAAATAGGTGAAAAGACGGTTACTAAAAAACACTTAACTGTTTTAAAAGTTTTAGTTAAGTGTTACTAATAGCTGACATTTTTGATGCAAATTCAGGTCTTTTTGACCACTTATGAACGTCAAATGTTGAGATGAATGCGCTCGTATACTTCCTCCTCATCATAATAGGGAAGATTGGATAATAAATCTGAAATGCAAAATCATGGACAACTTTTTGTTGCTCAAGAACTTTAAAGATTATTAATTAAAGTGCTACGGAATTTAGGATATATGAGGATATCACACTATTTGGCTATTTAATCAGTTTTTCCACAAATAAAACTTTTCCATCCTTTTTACACAATCCTAAAAAATAATTTGTATATTTGTAATCTGATATGCTGAGCAATAGTTACATGGTATATTGCCAAACATTTCAACATGAATAAGAAAACATGAATGTGAAATATTTAATCCTTGCGCCTATGAGTAGATAAAGCAATAAAGGACAAAAAGATAAGACTGAACGTCCACTTTTGATTCTTGCATTTCGATAATTGGGGAATTTAAGAAATCATCAAGAACTGAAGTAGATGGTTCACGCCTGATGGCGTGGGCTTTTACTCGTTTAAGATGATTAGGTTATCCCCAATACCTCGGAATGCGTAGACGAAGTAAAATGTCCACGTTTTTTATGTCCTTTTATTGATATAATTCAAACATTAAAATACAAATTATTATGAGAAAACAATTACTATTAGCCCTATTTGCGCTATTCATCCCTTGGAGCGTATGGGCGCAATCGTTTACCGCAACGACAGTGGAAGGAGTGGAGATGAGATTCTCCATCACAAACTCTACGACAAAAGAATGCAAAGTTTATGGAACTTCTTCTTCCCCATCAATTCCTAAAAACTACTCAGGTACTATCACCATTCCAGAAGAAGTTAATGGGTACAATGTGACAAGCATAGGAAACTATGCATTCTACTATTGTAGTAGTTTGACATCTGTAAGCATACCTGAAGGGGTGACGACTATTGGCAATAATGCATTCGGTGACTGTAGTAGTTTGACATCTATAAGCATACCTAAAGGGGTGACGACTATTGGCAATAATGCATTCGGTGGCTGTAGTAGTTTAACATCTATAAGCATACCTAAAGGGGTGACGACTATTGGTAGTTCTACGTTCAATTATTGTAGTAGTTTGTCATCGGTAAGTATACCTGAAGGGGTGACGACTATTGGCAATAATGCATTCGGTGGCTGTAGTTCTTTGACATCGATAAGTATACCTGAAGGGGTGACGACTATTGACAGTTATGCATTCTATAATTGTAATAGTTTGACATCGGTAAGTATACCTGAAGGGGTGACGACTATTGGCAGTAATGCATTTTATAATTGTAGAAATTTAAAGAAAGTTATAGCTGCTAATATTCAATCATGGGTAAATATTGATTTTAATGATTATAATGCGAATCCACTATCTTACGCTGGTCATTTATACATCAATGACCAAGAAGTTATTTCGGTGAACGTTCCTGCTGGAGTGACAGCAATCAAACCTTATGTGTTTTGTAACATGAAAGATTTGGTGTCTGTAAAGATTCCGAAAGGGGTGACATCCGTAGGTAGTTCTGCGTTTGATGGATGTACGGGGCTTGTGTCCATTTCGATTCCAGATGGTGTGACATCTATTGGCAATTACGCATTTTGTGACTGTACGGGGCTTGTGTCCATTTCGATTCCAGATGGTGTGACATCTATTGGCAATTAC
>OCTX012177436.1_pt1 | contig 12197 bp, 8 predicted proteins | sample 1539691 | NCBI WGS metagenome assembly OCTX01 (sample SAMN02144231, study PRJEB22623) | gut metagenome | biome: sheep rumen | host: Ovis aries | place: New Zealand
CCGGTACGGCATTTCTTCAGTAGTTCTTCAGTAGTTCTTCAGTGCGGCACTGAAGAACTACTGAAGAACTACTGAAGAACGGCCGTAGGGACTCCGTACCGGGGCCGAAGGGGGGGCCGAGGAAAAAGGACACGGCGGAGGGTGGCGGAAACGCACGGCTGGCGGGGCACGGCGGCGCGGCGTGGAGAAAAAGTTATTTTTTTCGTCATGTCGCAAAAAAGTTGTATCTTTGCAATTTATAAAAATAGGATTATGAACAACATTATAACGGCGACGGTGAAGCGTTTGCCTCTGCTATACAAGGTGTTAATAATGCTGGTGACGGCGGTGGCCATCGTGGTCATTTTCCCGCATACGAGCCACGGACTGCACTACGACTACAAGGTGGGTGCGGTATGGCGCGATGCGGACCTTGTGGCCCCGTACGATTTTGCCGTGCTCAAGAGCGCCGACGAGATACGCGGCGAGGAGGAGAGCGAGCGCCACAAGGCCATCCTCTACTACCGCGAGGACTCGACGGCGCGCGCCACGGCGCTGCAGCGGCTGGAGAGCGGCCGCTGGCGGCTCGACGGCAGCGAGCGCCGCCGGCTGAAACGGCAGATGGACAGCATATACCGCAGCGGCTACATAGCCATGCCCGAGGGCGTGGGCTCGCTCGACGGGCGCGAGGTGGTGCTGCTGCAGGGCAACGTGGGCAGCATGCACAAAGGGAGCGACTTCGTGAGCTTCGCCGACCTCGACGCCGGCCTGCTGCGCGACAGCCTGCTGGTGCCCAACCTGGTGCCCGACGAGGCGCGCACGGCCCTGGAGCTCGACAGCCGTCTGTCGCAGATAAGCTACAGCAGCCAGATGGTCATGGCGGGCGACCACATAGTGAGCAAAGGCGAGGAGGTGAGCGAGGAGAAAGCGCAGATAATACGCAGCCTGGAGGCCGAGAACGACCGCCGCTTCAGCGACAGCTTCAGCCTCGCTGGCCAGATGGCGGGCCAGCTGCTGCTGGCCATCATAGCCTTCACGGCCCTCTACATGTTCCTCAAGAACACACGCCACCCCATACTGGAGGACAACCGCAAGGTGACCTTCGTCATGCTGACGATACTCCTGATGTCGGCCATCGTGGCGCTGGTGACGAGGGTGAACCCCGACTGGGTGCTGCTGGTGCCGCTGTGCATAGTGCCCATCCTGATGCGCGTCTTCTTCGACATGCGCGTGGCCCTCTACATACACCTGACGACGGTCATCATACTGGCCAACCTGGTGCCCAACGCCTTCGAGTTCATCTTCTACCAGCTGATAACGGGCATGATGAGCATCATCGCCGTGCGCGACCTCGAGCGCCGCAGCCAGTTCTTCGTGCTGTCGCTGGTGATATTCATCAGCTACTCGTTCATCTACACCGCCGGTGTGCTCAGCCAGGACACCAACCTGCACGCCATCACCGTAGACCGCTACCTGATGTTCTTCCTCAACGCCCTGCTCACCCTCATGGCCTACCCGCTGATCTACGTGTTCGAGAAGTTCTTCGGCATCACCACGAGCCTGACGCTGATGGAGCTGAGCAGCACGAGCCACCCGGCCCTGCGCGAGCTGAGCCAGAAGGCCCCCGGCACCTTCCAGCACTCGGTGCAGGTGGCCAACATAGCCGAAGACCTGGTGGGCGAGATCGGCGGCGACTCGCTGCTGACGAAGGTCGGCGCCCTCTACCACGACATCGGCAAGGTGCGCAACCCGTTCTACTTCACCGAGAACCAGAGCTCTGACTTCAACCCGCACAACGAGCTCGACTACGCCGAGAGCGCCCAGATAATCACAGCCCACGTCACCGACGGCCTCGAGCTGGCACGCAGATACCACCTGCCGTCGGAGGTGCAGGACTTCATACGCACGCACCACGGCACCACCTACACCGGCTACTTCTACGCCAAGGAACTGGAACGCCACCCCGACGGCAACTTCGACAAGAGCCTGTTCCGCTACCCCGGACCGCGCCCCTACAGCCGCGAGACCGCCGTGGTGATGATAGTGGACACCGTGGAGGCCGCCTGCCGCAGCCTGAAGGTGCACTCCAAGGAGGCCACCGACGAGATGATAGACCGCCTGATAGACGGCAAGGTGCAGGCCGGACAGCTCGACAACTGCCCCCTCACCTACGGCGACATCGCCAGTATCCGCAAGTTCCTCAAGGAGAAGATGATGAGCATCTACCACGTGAGGGTGGAATACCCGACGGTGAAGAACTGAAGGGCTGGTGATTCTGAATTATGAATAATGTTTTTTGAATTTTGAGTTACACGATAAGAACTAAAGAGACTAAATCTATGAAGAAAAGTGTATGGATTCACGCAGGACTGGTCGTCGTCATGCTGGCGGTGGCTATGGTGTATTTTGCGCCCGTGCTTAGCGGCAAAGCGGTGATGCAGGGCGACATACAGAAGTTCGAGGCCATGGCCAAAGAGACCAAGGACTACCACGCCAAGACCGGCGAGTATGCCCGCTGGAACAGCGCCATGTTCAGCGGCATGCCCGTCTACCAGATCGGCGGCAACGCCCCCATGAAGAGCATCTTCACGCCGCTGCGCCAGCTGACGAACCTCGAAATCGTGGGGGCCAGCCGCGACATCGGCGTGCTCTTCCTCTACCTGCTGGGGTTCTATGTGGCGCTGGTGGCGCTGGGCTGCAGCCCGTTGCTGGCACTGCTGGGCGCCCTGGCTTTCGGGCTGGGGAGTTACAACATCATCATCGTCGAGGCAGGCCATATAAGCAAGGCCTGGGCTTTGGCCATGATGGCGCCGATTTTGGCGGGCATGATACTGTGCCTGCGCCGCCCCAAGGAGGGCGACAAGAAGTGGGGCGACTGGCTGTGGGGAGGGCTGCTCTTCACGCTGGCCCTGGGCTTGCAGCTCAACTTCAACCACATACAGATAACCTACTACACCATCATAGGCGCCCTGCTGCTGGGCTTGACGCATTTCATCTATGCCGCTGCAGAGAAGCGGCTGCCGCGCTTCATGGGCGGCGTGGGCATCCTGCTCTTGGGATGCGCGCTGGCATTCGCCGGCAACGCACGCGCCCTGATGGTCAGCCAGCAGTATGCCAAATACACCATGCGCGGCGGCAACGCCATCACGGTGACGCCCGAAGACCTGTACCATGACGGCGAGCCTGCCTCGATAAGCGGCAAGAAGAGCGGTCTGGACATAGACTACGCCTTCTCGTGGAGCTACGGCATCGGCGAGACCTACACCCTGCTGGTGCCCGGAGCCATGGGCGGCGGCAGCGGCGAGCCCGTGAGTACCGAGAGCGCCTCATACAAAGCCTTCCACCAGCAGCAGATGCCGCTCTACTGGGGCAACCAGCCCTTCACAAGCGGCCCCGTATACTTCGGGGCCATCGTGATATTCCTCTTCTTCGTGGGCCTGATGCTGGTGAGAGGTCCCGAGCGGTGGTGGCTGCTGGCGGCAACGGTGGCAGCCATCCTGATGTCGTGGGGCCGCAACTTCATGGGTCTCAACGAGTGGCTGTTCAACACGCTGCCGCTGTACAATAAGTTCCGCACCCCAAGCATGAGCCTCGTGCTGGCCAACGTGTGCATGGTGCTGATGGGTATGCTTGGCCTCAAGGAGCTCTTCTCGGCCAACGTGGAGCAGAAGCGCAAGAACCTGGCCCTGTATGTGGGTGGCGGCGTGACGGCGGCGATGCTGCTCATAGGCCTCCTGCTGAGCGGCAGCTTCAGCTACAGCGGTGCCTCCGACGCACAGATGGCCGGACAGTACGGCAACCAGTGGCAACAGATACAGGACATCTTCATCCAGGACCGCAAGGCGCTGTTCACGGCCGACTCGTGGCGGTCGATGCTCTTCGTGGCGCTTGCCTTTGCAGCGCTCTGGCTGTACAACAACAAGATGAGCGGCAAGAAGAGTGCACCGGCGATATTGGCGGCGGTGCTGGCGCTGCTGGTGGTCATCGACCTGTGGGGTGTGGACCGCCGCTACCTCAACGAGAAGAACTTCGTATCGGAGCAGCAGATAAAGCTCAAGCCCGACCAGTGGGACTACACCATCGACGAGATGGCGGCACGCTTCGGCGACCAAGACTACCGTGTGCTGAACATGGCCACCAACACCTTCAACGACAGCAAACCGGCGGCATTCCACCACCAGATAGGCGGCTACAGCGCCGTGAAGATGCGCCGCTACCAGGACCTCATAGACTTCTACCTGAGCCGTCACATCAACCCGGGGGTGCTTAACATGCTCAACGCACGCTATGTGGTGATGCACGACGGACAGGTGCAGCGCAACCCCGGGGCGCTGGGCAACGCCTGGTTTGTGGAGGACGTCAAGACCGTGAAGGATGCCAACGAAGAGATACTGGCGCTGAACACCATAGACCCCGCCAAGACAGCCGTCATCGACGGCTCCGCGTTTGCGACAGACGGCATAGCCATAGTGAGCGACAGCACGGCGACGATAGAGATGGAGCACAAACGCCCCTACAACCCTGACCACAGGGTGTACAAGAGCCATGCCGCCACGGAGCAGCTGGCGGTGTTCAGCGAGGTGTACTACGAGCCCGACTGGCGCGCCTACATCGACGGCAAACCAGCCGACTACATGCGCGCCGACTACATACTCCGCGCCATGGTCATACCGGCCGGCGACCACGTGATTGAGTTCAAGAACGAAGCGCCCCTGTATTTCAAGATGAACATCGTCACCATCGTCAGCTCCATAGTGCTGGTGGTGCTTGCCGGAGGCGCCATATTCATGTACTACCGCAAAAGAAAGAAGGCCTGATGCTGAGCGTTATACTATGCACATACAACCGTGAGCGGTACCTCTACAACGTGCTGCACAGCGTGGCGGCGGGCACGTTGCCGCCGTCGGAATACGAGATTGTGCTCGTAGACAACAACAGCGACGACGGCACTGTGGGCGAATGCGAGCGTTTCAAGGCCGACCACCCGCAGGTGACGCTGCGCTACTTCATGGAGCGCAACCAGGGGTTGTCATACGCCCGCAACCGCGGCATACGCGAGGCGCAGGGCGATGTGCTGGTATACGTGGACGACGACGCGCTGGTGGACCCCGAATATCTGCAGACGTATGCCGAGTTCTTCAAGCGCAACAAGGAGGCCGTGGCGGCCGGGGGGCCCATCATACCGCAATATGACGGATGCGAGGAGCCCGACTGGATGAGCCACTACACACGGCTGCTCATCACGGGCAAGCTGTATCTCGGCAAGAACGAACGCGAGTTCCCCGGCGAGGTGTTCCCCGGCGGCGGCAACGCCGCCTACCGCAAGAGCGTATTCGACACCGTGGGGCTGTTCAACACCGAGCTGGGCCGCAAGGGCAACAGCCTGATAGGTGCCGAGGAGAAGGACCTCTTCGACAAGATGGTATCGCACGGCATGCGCTTCTACTACCTGCCGACGGCAATACTGTATCACCTAATACCGCCCAAGAAGCTGACGCAGGACTACTTCGACCGCCTCACCACGGGCATCGGCCAGAGCGAACGCTTCCGCACCAAACGGATAGGGCAACGGAAGTATATGGTACGTCTCCTCAAAGAGGCCGTGAAATGGGGCGGCACCCTTGTTCTCTGGACGGGCTTCGCACTCAAAGGGCAGTTTAACAAAGGGAACAAACTGATAGCCTTCCGCCGCAATGTGACGCGGGGGCTGCTGAAAAACAACATCCAACAATGAACAAAAAAGCTCTCATCATAGGAGGCAGCAACGGCATCGGTCTGGCCATCGCCACTGTGCTGCACGACAATGGCTACGACATTACCGTCGCCGACCGATGCGCCCCAACGCTGCCCAATGCCAAATTCCTTCAGGTGAACCTTGTATGCACCGACTACAGTTTCCTGAACGAATGCAACGACATCGACACCCTCGTCATCACCGCCGGTTTCGGCCGTGTGGCCCCCTTCGAAACCATCACTTCGGCCGAAATCGACAACAGCCTGGCCGTCAACACCACCACAGTATTCAAAGCCATCCACCATTTCTATCCGAAACTCAAAAGCCAGGAGTCCTTCCACTGCGCCGTGATGGGCAGCATCGCGGGTCTGGTGTCGTCGCCGCTCTTCGCCCTCTACGCCGCCACTAAGGCATCCATATGCCGCTTCACCGAAAGTGTGAATATAGAACTCGAAGCCTCCGGCAGCCACAACAGGATTCTCAACGTCAGCCCTGGCAGCATAAAGGGCACCCGCTTCAATGGGGGCGACAACGACCTCGATGCCACCATCCCGCTGGCAAAAGAAATTGTCGCCCACATGCAACAGCACGACACCCTCTTCATCCCCCACTTCGACGACACCTTTGCCGGTGTCATCAATCGCTACCAGACCGATGCCCACCAGTTTGGCATGGACAGTTACCGATACAAGACCGAATGCGGACGCATGAATCTCAAACCCCAGGTGAAAATCGGCTACATGAGCGGCACCTTCGACCTCTTCCACATCGGCCACCTGAACATCATCCGTCGCGCCAAGCAACTGTGCGACTATCTGGTGGTGGGTGTCCACAAAGACGGCTCTCACAAAGGCAAAGAGGTCTTCATCCCCTTCGAAGAACGTGTGGATATCGTCCGCAACATCAAGTATGTGGACCAAGTCATCCAGTCCGAACGTGAAGACTGCGATGTCTACCTCAAAGGCATTGTCAAATACGACCGCCTCTTTGTCGGCTCCGACTATAAAGGCACCGAGCGCTTCCGTCGCTACGAAGAGATTTTCGCTGACAAGGGCGTAGAAATCATATACTTCCCATACACAACAGGTACCAGCAGCACGCAACTGAGAGCATACCTATCCAAATAAAAAACTGAGCCATATGACAATAAACGATATCATAAAGACAGTAGCGGCACACGTGTCACAGAATAAGACGCTGACCACAATACTCCAGAAACCCTATAACTTTCTCTACTACAATCCCCAACAGAAAAAGTACCTCAAAAACTTCCGCGCTCACGGTCTCGAGGTTCTTAAGGAATTCGCCGACTGCATGGACACCCACAACCGCCCATACGTAATGTTTGCAGGATCGATGCTTGGAGCCATTCGCGAGCACGGCTTCATAAAACATGATCTCGACATCGACACTGGCATGTGGATCGACGACTTCTATCCGGAGATTATCGATGAGTTGGCCGAGGCCGGTTTCCGTGTGCTGCACACCTTTTCCATCGACAACGACAAACTGGGCAAAGAACTCACATTCGAGCATCTTCGCACCAAGGTCCACATAGACATCTTCTTCTTCTACCCGCCCTACGACAAATCGCCCTATTTCTGCGATTTCATCCAAGAGCCGGGAATGAAAGTGCACGAACGCATGCCTCGACGCATCGAACTTCCTTTCATCAAGGGTCGACGCAAAGTCCCCTTCGAGACCATCGAAGTGTATGTCCCCGCCAATGTCGAGGAACTCTGCGCACTACGCTATGGACCCGACTACATGACACCCAATCCCAACTGGAACTGGAAACGCGCCAAGGACAGCACCGTGGAGTGGCGTGAGATGATTCCGCTCACTACACATATACGCACTCCCAAAAGGGGCAAGTAAAACAATTTAGATATCCTGAGGGAATGTAATCTTTCTGTTCTGCTCCTCCCCTTCCACGACGGCGATCTTCACGCCCGGCATATAGCGGCGCACCACCCCGCAGTCGTCTGTGGCGGCGAACTGAGGGTCTTGCAGCGCACGCTGGTAGGCGTCGCGTATCAGCGGCAGCCTGAAAGCCTGCGGCGTCTGTGCACGCCACATGAGGCGCCGCTCGGGAATGCGCGCCACAAGCCTCGGTATACCCATCTGTATTCCAGACATGTCGGCACTCATATCGGGATGCACCTCCCAGACGGTATCAATGCTCGGCACCGCCACACCAACGGCCTCGTTGCTTTGCAGCGCCGCCACAACACGGTCCACAATGGCCGACGTGACAAACGGCCGCGCAGCGTCGTGCAGCAGCAGGTTGGTGTCGTCAGGCTCGTCGATATATGCCATGATGGCATTGAGGCTCGACATGTAGCGTTCTGCGCCGCCGTCGATCACCTTCTTCAGTTTCTGCCACTGGTTGCGGCCGACGACAGCCTCCAGATCTCCCCTCCAGTCGGGGTGCACCACCACGGCCACCTCGTCGATAGCCTGATGCTTGCAGAACATGTCGAGCGAATACTCTATCACCGTGCGGCCGCCGAGCTGCATAAACTGCTTCGGCACCGGCGAACCCATACGCTTGCCGACACCACCGGCCAGAACCACAGCAACATTCTTCATTTCAACGCTCAAGCCTTTCTAAACAACAAAGCGAACAAGCAGCCCCAGAAGAGAACTACGGCCAGCTGCAGCCACAGGTCGGTGCCCACAAGCACTGCCGGGGCCACAACGACGGCTTTCAGGCCATAGTATACCACCTTGCCGGCCACGATAGCCGTCAGCACGGCAGGCAGCACCTTCCATCGGCGCGACAGCACGCTGAACAGCGCCGCCACGGTAGCCAGCTCGGCCACCATGCACACCATCTTCGCCGGAGCAGGCATACCAGTGAGCAAACTGCTCACCAACGGGAGCAACACCGCCAGTACAAGCGCATTGCGAGTATCCTTACCCAACAGCATACCCACCAGCAGCAAAGCCAGCATCGGGTTGAGCATATACAGAGGCACAACCAGCAGATGCGATGCCGCAGGTATCAGACAGGCAAAGGTCAACAACACCGCATCCAAGGCGGCAAGTCTGACTATACTATTTGATTTTGAAGTTATTACCATAGTAGTTTTAAGAATAATTGAAATGCAAATATACAATTTAATTTTGAAACACCAAAATCAACGAATCAACGTCACCGTACCGACCCCATTCTTGACGTACCCATAGGCATACTTCGCGTGCCAATGGTATACATAAGCTCCCTGAGGACATGGCTTGCCCTCATGGGTACCGTCCCATGTGGCCGAAGGATCAGTGGTGTGGTACACCAACAGCCCCTGCCGATTGTATATGTGCATCTCAAAAGCGACAATCTCGTATGTGACCGTACAACCAAATCGATTGTTCTGCTCTTCGTCGGGAGTGAAGACGTTGGGCCACCATATCGACCGTATCTTCTTATGAATACTGAAGGTAGTGTCGGCACAACAATGGTAGCGGTTGCAAGTCTGCAATGTAACAACAACACTATCGGGCAGTGGATGATTGAACTGTCGGCGAGAGTAAGCGCCATTGAGTGTGATGCCGTCGTCGAAGTACCATGTCGAGGAGGCGCCACCCTCCGAACAATCGGTAAAGTACACCGTTGGAGAGTCGAAGTCAATAAACGGAAGAGAAAGTTCCACACATAATGTCGGCGGAGGTTCTACACCCACAACGATGCAGTCTATCAGATCCCCACCCTCGCTGGAAAACAGGCAGTAAGAAGTTGTCTGTTGCGGTCTGACGACAATGGGGGTATGTCCCTGCTGGGCAACCAAACTTGTGTCAGGAGGGGTGGCACTCCACCATGGGGAAAGGGTGCCAGCGGCGTTAAGAATCACCGAGTCGCCAGGGCAGATGCCGTCGGTGCTGGCCGTGAGGATGCTTTCTTCGTATTCAAGATGGAGCACAAGCGTCGAGTCACACCCGTTGGCAGCGGTGAAATGGTAGCTGTAGTCTCCCCTCTCGGTCAACGTGTCACCGTTGTATATGAGCGTATCTCCCATGACAATAAAAAAAGTGGTTTCGGCCAATGTCACAGGAAGGACAGTCAACCGCAGGCAGTAGAGACGCAGCGTGTCCCCAAAACTGTCATAGTATTCCGATGAGCCGGCGGTCTGCGTGGACGTGATAGTAAATCCATGTCCTGTGTAGACACCATCTTGACAAACGGTGTCATAATACACCACGGTGTCCTTCATAAAAGAAACGTGCAATTTGACAATTGAGTCGCATCCGTTCTCACCGGTGAGCGTAAAGGTATAGATCCCAGCGGCGGTCAGCGTGTCGCCATTGTAGATGAGCATGTCGCCTCTCACTATTTGTCTGACAATGTCTGTGTCAGTGGTAGGCTTGACGGTGAGCGATAAGTGATAGTGGCGTACACTGTCGACACAGTCGGAAGAGACTGTCTCGCAACGCCAAAATTCCAATGTGTTGTCCGACGACGTCTCAACATCACGGATGCAGAATCCATATCCGTTGTAGGAATGGCCGGCACATACTGTGTCTTGGTATTCTATTGTGTCTTGCAGAATGTATCCCACAAATGATCTACCCAAGATGTTAGCATAGCCAGCTTGACTGCCCAATCCATAGCCGTCAACCATAATTGGCCCCAAGGGACTCTCCAAAAGGTGAACGTTCGGACTCACGGAAATCCGGGCAACGCTATAGGCTGTATCAAACGTGGAGGAGAATTGGCTACTGATGCTATAGCCATCTAGGGTGATGCCGGAAACGAATGAATGATGGGCTACAATGTTGATATAATAACTACCGAAATCGGGATAGCTGAGAATCCCAAATTGAATGATTTGCAGCCCCTGGTTGACGGGAGAAAGTATTACTGAAGCAGGGTCTCCTGGGTTACCCCCCGACGAATAACTGCGCAAGTAGCGGCCAACACATATTTTCTTACTGCCACTGTAGTGTTTGGCACTTCCACCAGTTACAAAATCCTCGTAGGAGTCTCCTTTCTGGAGTGTACAAAGTAGAGCCCCATCGGCATAGACGGCACAGTCGTTTTCAGAAGAGGTAATCCTAACCTGGTCTCCTGTCCGTCCAAGGGTCGACACAACCATATACTCTTTTCCCCAGTAAGTTGTAGGCACTGCCTGTTCATATAATAAATCAGCGCCGCCAGACCCTGCAGGAATGTAAGCGGCCCTGTTTCCTTGAAAGGCGGCAAATGGTTTTCCGTTGGAAGAGACTTCCATCCCTGAAAAAGAACCCGGTGCGGTGGCAATGAGTTGATAACTCTCACCTTGCATTAGGTCAATTGTTAGCGTGTCTCCGCTAATCAGAGTATTGTTCAATAAGTTGCATGGGAGCGTCATTGTAAGCACCGTATTGTCCTCGGTAGCCACAAAACCCACTTCGGCACCCGCAACTGCAGTATGTGCCACATCACCCTGATAGTCCTGCATAATATAGTGTGTACCAAGAGCATTAGTAGGATACACCATTGTTATATCGTTGCACTTAAACCGATAGTTACTGGCGTATAGAGATATGGATGTGGTTGAGGTAACGTGTATCCCCAGTTTTTTTGTTTGTGCAGTATTTGATTGTAGGGATGTCGATGAGGCTAAAGGGATAGTAATTTGAACAGACTGATTGGCAGTCAAACTAGCTGTTGTGCTCCATCCTGTTGATGGATTTGACACAGTGATGGTGGCGTTGCTGTCGCCAACAGCAATCAATGTGGTCTGGTGAGGGGTTTGGTCGCCATTGTTATACAGAAACATCACCCAAAAGTCTGTTCCCTTGGAGGTCATTGTAGGGCAAGAATCAACACTCTGGGCCCGAAGCGAAACCGAGACCAGCAACGCAAGCAACAGATATGTTACCTTGTGCTTCATGATGCAAAAATACATCTTTTTTTCCACATGCTAAAATAAATTATATAAAAGCGCGTTATTCAAACAAATAATAGCAAGCACAACAGGATGAAAAAATCAGTATTACTCCTCGCAGCCGCCATGTTGCTGACATCCGTCGGCGCTGTGGCGCAGAACAAGATTGACAAGCAGGGCCGCCGTCAGGGCCACTGGGTGCGCACAGACAAAGACGGCTCGAAGATCTACGAAGGCACCTTCGTCGACGGTCAGGAGACCGGCACCTTCACCTACTACTACCACGACGGCTCGGTGCGCATACGCAACACCTACAGCGAGCCCGGGCGCGTCTGCCGCCACGAGGCCTACGACGAGCAGGGCCACCTCCTCGCCACAGGCACCTACAACCAGCGCAACCGCGACGGCCTCTGGAAGTTCTACAACGAGCAGGGACGCCTCGTCAAAGAAGCCTCCTACAAGATGGGCGTCAAGCACGGCCCCCACATCATCTACACCTCCAAGGGCGACACCGCCGAGGTGGCCAACTGGGCCGACAACCACCGCCACGGCCGCTGGTGGAAACGCATCGGCGAGCGCGGCTACATCACCGGCGTCTACGTCCGCGGCGGCCTCGAAGG
>OCTX011751855.1_pt1 | contig 12195 bp, 10 predicted proteins | sample 1539691 | NCBI WGS metagenome assembly OCTX01 (sample SAMN02144231, study PRJEB22623) | gut metagenome | biome: sheep rumen | host: Ovis aries | place: New Zealand
CAGACGGTATTGCAGGTTTTGGCATATCCGGAAAAATTAAGTTATCAGGATTTGAACACACTAAGCAGATAACTTATGATACTGGCTTGGATATTGTGGACTTTGGCGAAAATAATAGTTCTTTAGTAATACTAAAACCTGATAACAAAAAAGTTCCGGATTCTGTTTCTGCTGATATCAGAAGCGGTAAAATAGAATTCTATAAAAATGGATTCTATAGAAGAGATAATGACTTTTACTATTATGACGAAAATGGCAATAAGATCAAAAATATAGATGATAAAAAAATAGGTGATACTTATTATTCATTTGATTCAAATGGAAAAATCAAGCATGGCATTGGTTGGTTTGTTATAGATGGTAAGTATTATTATACAAAATTAGATAAAAATGGCAAGTAAACATTAAATAAATATTGTTGGGATTATATTGACGGAAATTGGTATTATTTCGATGAATCTGGTGCATATAAGACTGGTTGGTGCAAGTATGGAGATGATTATTATTTCTGCGATATAAATGAAGGTATGATAGTTGATAAATTTATTAAGGTTGATAATAGATACTATCATTTAGATAGCACTGGCAAAAAAGAGGTAAACACTAATGTCTCATGGAATGGGAATACATTAACAGCAGATTCAGAAGGCGAACTTGATCTTAGCGAACTTCCAAATGATGAATGGGTTCGTTTTGATAATGAAGCAAGCAAATATAATTATTAATATTGGTAATAGCGAGTCAGTAAAAGCTGGCTCGCTTTTTCCTATTTAAAAGGGAATTTTAATGTGAATCGAGACTTTGGGCATTCTGTAGAAACGAGCATCCGGGTTTGTTGTGCATAATGACGATATTTAACTTTAATATATTGTTTTTTAAGAAACATATTGACAAACACAATTTTATGTGATAAAATACCATTGACGTCACTATTTTACTAATTTTTACCATATGTTGTACAACAATCTATCTATTAATTCTAACAATATTGCAATTTATAAGGAGTACATTATGAAGAAAATATTCGCAACACTTTGTGCACTATCACTCGTTACAGGGGCTGCACAGATACCTGCTTTAAGCACAGTATCAGAGCACGTTCTTACAACAAATGCAGCTTCAGCATCATATACATTCACTAAAAACAATGTAAAATGGACTTATACATATGCTAACGGCGTAAATAAAAGCGGCGGCTATAAGATCACCGGTGCGACTATAGTAAGCGGTACAGCAGTAAATGTACCTGCAACAGCAACCGACGGTACTTCTATCGTTGAGATCGGCGATAATTTCCTGAAGGGTAACACTGTAGTAAAAACTGTATCTACACCTTCATCAGTTAAGAAGATCGGCGGTTATTTCTGCTATAATGCTACTAAGCTCACATCTGTAACACTTGGTAATAATACAGAATATCTTGGCGATTATGCAATGTACGGATGCAGCAGCATGACAAGCCTTTCATATAGTGGTTCAAGCCTTTATCACTTCGGATACGGTTCACTCTGGTGCAATAAGTATGCTGATACATACAAGGCTAATAATCCTTCAAAGAGTGCTCTTGTTATCGGAAATATGCTCTATCGTTACTACGATAAGGTAACAAGCATCAATTTTGGAAATACTATCAATGGTAAATATATAACCTACATCAACGACTATGCTTTCTCTGCTGACAACTATACTTACGGTCCTAACCTTACTTCTGTAAACCTTAAAGGCGTAAAGTATATTGGTCAGAGAGCGTTCTACAAGTGCAGCAATCTTGCAAATGTAGGTCTTGATGACAGATACTTCAACACTGGCAATATAAATGGAATTTTCCATAATAATACACACTGCTGGTTCTATACCGATTATGGCACACAGGGTTGTATAAACTCTGTAGTTTATAATGGCAGCAATACTTCGCTTAGTGTACCTTCAACTTTGAACGGTAAATCTATAGTTGCGATCGGTAATGCTTTCCTTTCAGGAGATAGTAAGTATACCGCAGTTTCTTTCGGCAACGGTATCAAAGAAATCGGTAATAGCTTCGGATGCGATTCAACCGAACTTAAATCTGTGACCCTTCCGGCATCTCTTGAAAAAATGGGAAGCTATACTTTATATAATTCAAAACTTGAAAACCTTAGCTTCAGCCAGTGTGCTAATGTTAAGGAGATAGGTGACGGTTCATTCTGGTGCTGCCCATGGAATGATAATTATTTCGTAAATAATCCAAGTGAGAATGCTATTATATTCGGTACATACCTCTATCGTTACAACAAGAATGTTACAAGCTTAGACTTTTCACAGCCGGTTTGTGGAAAAATGATAAATTATATCGGTTATGATGCTTTGAGTTTTAATGCATATAGCGGCAAAACAGGTATCAGATCTGTAAATCTTGGCACAACAGTCCAGGCTATCTATGGAAGAGCATTCTCAGGCTGCACAAATCTTAGAACTGTTACAGGCGGATCAAACCTCAATACTATCGGCAGCAATGCTTTCAACAGTACAACTATGTCTGCAATTGAAAGTGCTTATGGAAACAGCAATTATGTTCTCCTTGGTAATGCACTTCTCAAATGGAAGGCATCTGGTACTTCAGTTGATCTTGCTGTTATCAATAACGGAAATCTTCGTGGTATAGGTTCTGATGCTTTTGCAGGAAAGAATGTAAAGAAGCTTTATCTCCCTACACATGGTGATTTCAGACTTGCTAATCTTACTATCCCTGCATCTGTAGAGCACGTATACTATGGCGGTGCAAATAACAGTCCGCTTGAGTATAATTATACAAACATAAATAACAATTCTCAGATGAATGCACTTTTCTATCCTTCACTCAATGCATTCTCTGGAACAAAGGCTATGAAGGAGCAGATACTCAGACCTCTCGTTGAACAGATATTTGCAGCTAAAAATATCACATATCGTGGAAATGTTGTAAGTTCAATTCCAGAGTATGAACAGGTTCGTATTGCTGGAGCTCTTTATAATTACCTTAGAGATAATACAACATATGCAAGTATCTTTAATAGCGGAAGCGGTGAACAGACATTATTGAAACATCAGGGACAGTGCGGCGGATATGGTGCAGCATACGTTATCCTTATGGAAATGGCTGGAATCGATGCTGAGTTGGTTGCTGGTCCCGGACACGCATGGGCAACTGTAAAGATAGGCTCTAAGTGGTATCACGTTGATCCTACATGGGCAACACAAAATCAGGACTTCTTCCTTGAATCATCAAATCAGATAAAGAAACGTGACGACGGATGCCACGGTTCGTATGGTGTTGGTTCGAGTGATCCATATCTTCTCAGATACGGTTTTGCAACACCTGCTAATGCAAATCTTACTTGTACAACTGTTATGGGTGATTACAACGGAAATGGTCTTGACCAGAACGACATTTCAACACTTGCATCTTATATTGGTCAGTCAGGTCTTTCAGCTCATATAAGGGCTATCAGCGATATTAATGGTGACGGTGTTATAAATAATGACGATGTGAATGCTCTCACAAGACGTTATTCAATGGGTATTGTAAACAAATAATCGAATTATAGATCGACCTCGCTTGAAATACAGCGAGGTCTTTTTATATTTGTAATGTTTTAACTAAATACAAAAATCTCAGTTATATATTGCAACATTAAAAATCATATGGTATAATATATAATGTATGCAAAAAATATGAAGGGAAGAATATTTGTTATGAATATGAATTTTAAATGCAAACTCCCTATACCACAGGAAGTTAAAGCACAATATCCTGTATCTGAGGAGCTTAGCCATACTATTGAGGCAAGAAACAAGCAGATCGCAGATGTTATCTCCGGAAATGATGACAGACTTATGCTCATAATAGGACCTTGTTCAGCTGATAAAGAAGAAAGCGTCCTTGACTACATCTGCCGACTTAGAAAGGTTCAGGAAAAAGTTAGCGACAAAATACTCATTGTTCCGAGAATATATACTAACAAGCCAAGAACTACAGGAAAAGGCTATAAAGGTATGCTCCACCAGCCTGACCCTGATAAAGAACCGGATATGTATAAGGGTATCGTAGCAATAAGAAAAACACATCTTCGTGCTATACAGGAGACCGGTTTTACTTGTGCTGACGAGATGCTTTATCCGGAAAATCACCGTTATCTTAACGATCTTCTTGGCTATGTTGCTGTCGGAGCTCGTTCTGTTGAGAATCAGCAGCACCGTCTTACAGCAAGCGGACTCAATATACCTGTTGGTATGAAGAATCCTGTAAGCGGAAGTATAGCAGTAATGATGAACTCTATAGAAGCAGCTCAGTCCGGTCACACATTCCTCTACAGAGGCTGGGAGGTAACTACAACAGGAAATCCGCTCGCACACGCAATACTCAGAGGTTATGAAAACAACCATAGTCAGAGTATGCCTAATTATCACTACGAGCAGCTTCAGTTTGTATATAACCTGTATAAGCAGAAGGGATTTGCTAATCCGGCAGTTATCATTGATACTAACCACTGTAATTCCGGAAAGCGTCCTCTTGAGCAGCCGAGAATAGTTCACGAGGTGCTCAACAGCCGTGACTACAACGCTGACATCCGTAAACTGGTAAAAGGATTCATGATAGAGAGCTACATCGAGGACGGTGCTCAGAAGATAGACGAGCATATTTATGGAAAGTCCATAACTGACCCGTGTCTTGGCTGGGAAAAGACCGAAAGACTGATATATGAAATTGCAGACAGACTTTAATTATTATTTGAGTGACATATTATAAAGGAAAGAAAGTGTTATAATGGATAGGATCGCATTTTTCCGTGATCTTGCGATCATAATTGTTTCAGCAAAAGCAGGCGGACTTCTTGCTCAGAAGTTAAAAGCACCACAGGTAGTTGGTGAGATCATCGCCGGACTTCTTATTGGACCTGCTTGTCTGAGCTTTGTAAGTAATTCGGATGCAGTCGGACTCCTCGCTGAAATAGGAGTTGTAATGCTCATGTTTGAGGCAGGTCTTGAGACTGATCTGAAAGAACTTATGCATACAGGTGTAAAAGCACTTATAGTAGCTTGTGTGGGAGTTCTCGTACCGCTTATTGGCGGAACTTTGCTGTACAGCTGTTTTTACGGATTCCATAGTATAGGTTCTGATGAGTTCTTCAGAGCGGTATTCATTGGTACTATTCTCACAGCAACTTCTGTCGGAATAACGGTGCAGACGCTTAAAGAGCTTGGAAAGCTCAAAGGTACTATAGGCACATTGATAATGAGTTCAGCTATAATCGATGATATAATCGGTATTATAGTACTGACATTTGTTATAGGATTCAAAGATCCAGATTCAAAGCCTTCTGACGTTGTTATCCATGTCGGATTGTTCCTTGTGTTCAGCGTAGGTATGGGATTTGTTACATATTACCTTTTCAAATTCCTTGATAAGCTTTATCCTCACCAGAGAAGAATACCTATACTCGGACTTGCATTATGCTTGTTCCTTGCTTTTGCTGCTGAGGAGTACTTCGGTATCGCAGATATAACCGGTGCTTACGTTGCCGGACTCATACTTTGCAGTCTTAAAGATTCAGAGTACATAGCACGTAAGGTCGATATAAACTCTTACATGATATTCGGACCTGTATTCTTTACGAGTATCGGTCTTAATACAACATTCAGCGGATTTACTCCGTCACTTCTTGTATTTTCACTTGGATTTGTGCTTGTCGGACTTCTTACAAAAGTCATAGGCTGCGGACTTACAGCAAAGATCATGAAGTACAGTTTCAAGGATAGTCTGAAAGTCGGAGTAGGTATGATGACAAGAGGTGAGGTAGCTCTGATAGTTGCCAAAAAAGGATTATCCGTAGGAATGCTTGACCCAAAATACTTCGCATCTGTTATACTATTAATAATCGTATCATCTATTTCAACACCAATTATTCTGAAACTTCTTTATAAAGGAGAACCTGACGATGCAGCAGTACCTGCTGCTGCCGGACAGAACTGAGCTGTCAAGGAGGAAAAATGAAATACGGACTTGTACTTGAAGGCGGAGCTATGCGTGGAATGTTTACCGCCGGCGTTACTGACGTTTTAATGGAGAACGGAATAAAATTTGACGGTGCAGCCGGTGTATCTGCCGGAGCTGTATTTGGCTGTAATTATAAATCATGGCAGCCGGGCAGGACTATAAGGTATAATACAAGATTTGCACATGATAAACGCTATTGCAGCAAAAGGTCGCTGATATGCTCAGGCAATCTTTATAATGCTGAGTTTTGTTATCATGTTGTTCCAAAGAAACTTGATGTATTCGATTTTGAAACATATGAGAAGTCTCCGATGGCATTTTATATCGTTTGTACAGACGTTGAAACAGGCAGACCTGTATATTTCAATTGCCATAAAATGGACGACAGGGGACTTGAATGGATGCGTGGTTCTGCGTCACTTCCGTTTGTTTCAAAAATAGTCGAGGTAGACGGCAGAAAGCTTCTTGACGGCGGTATATCCGACTCAATACCTCTGAGGTTCATGGAGAAGAATGGCTATGACAAGAATATCGTAGTACTTACTCGTCCGAGAGATTACAAAAAATCTCCCGCTAAGATGAAGGGACTTATGCGTACTGCATTGAAGAAGTACCCTGAGCTCGTTCGTGCTATAGAAAAAAGACCGGCAATGTATAATTCTCAATTGGAGTATATCCGTAATTCTGAAAAAGAAGGCAGGGCATTCGTGATAGCTCCTGACGAGCCGCTCCCGATGAAAAGAGTTGAGCATGATCCGGATAAGCTCCGTGAAGCTTACCGATTGGGAAGACTTGCTGCGAAAGAAAAACTTCAAGAGATAAAAATGTTTCTTGATATAAAGTAATTTGAAAGCTTCATGACCGCTCTGTATAATCAGCAGGCTCATGAAGCTTTTCACATATCTATCACAATGTTTTCAATAATTACTGATGTAAAAGTCTTTAAAAAGTGGTATAATAAAATATTATGATATTTCAAATACAGTGAGGGGTAAAACTTAATGAAAAATGGCATCGTAGAAACAGAAACTACAAGTATCATCAAGCGAATACGAGCGGATATTGATACTGGTCTTACATCTGAGCAGGTAGCTCAGCGTAAAGATGAGGGTATGGATAATAAGCCGGTAGAGTCGCCGTCCAAAACAGCAAATGAGATAGTAAAAGACAATGTTTTCACTTACTTTAATATGCTGTTTGCCGTACTTTCAATACTGCTTATCGCTGTAGGCTCTTATCGTGACCTTACTTTCATGCCGATAATCATTGCAAATACTCTTATAGGTATAATACAGGAGCTTCGCTCTAAAGCGGTTCTTGATAAACTGACAATGCTGAACGCTCCGGTAACTAAAGTTATCCGAGACGGCGAAAGAGTAACAGTCCCGTCTAAGGAACTGGTACTTGACGATATAGCGGTATTCAGTGCCGGCGACCAGATAAGTGCGGATGCGGTAGTGCTTGGCGGACACGTTTCGGTCAACGAGTCACTGCTCACCGGTGAATCGGATGAGATAGTCAAGAAAAAAGGCGATAAGCTTATGTCCGGAAGCTATATAGTTTCCGGCTCATGCCGTGCACGGCTTGAAAAAGTTGGCAAAGCCTCATATATCTCACAGCTGACCTTACAGGCTAAGAAGTCCAAAAAAGGCGAGCAGTCCGAAATGATACGTTCGCTGAACAGAATAGTAAAATGTGCCGGTATTATAATAATCCCGATAGGAATATTCATGTTTGTGCAGCAGTACAGTCTTAATGACAATATAAAGACAAGTATCCAGTCAATGGTCGCATCAGTCATAGGCATGATACCTGAGGGACTTTTCCTGATAGCAAGTGCAACTCTGGCGGTAAGTGCAATGAGACTTGCCTTCGGAAAAGTACTTGTACATGACATGAAATGTATAGAAGCATTGGCAAGAGTAAATGTTCTATGCGTTGACAAGACAGGTACTATCACCGAAAATACCATGTCAGTCAACAGACTGTTACAGGTCGATGACAGCTTATCCGAAGATGAACTTCAGGGTATTCTAAGCGACTTTGCGGCAGCTCAGTCAGCGGATAATGAGACAATGCGTGCAATGAAGAATTACTTCAAACGTCCGGCAGGAGAGCCTGCATTAACTCACACAGGATTTTCTTCTGAGTTTAAATACAGCAGTGTAACTTTTGAGGATGGAGCATATGTGCTCGGAGCTCCTGATTTCATACTTGATGAGCATTATTCTGAGCACCGCAGTCTTATCGAGTCCAACAGCCGCCGAGGCTATAGAGTTCTTGCTTTCGGAAAGTATGACGGCAAACCCGACGGCAAGGCATTGTCCGGAGGAATAGACCCGTTATGTTTTGTTATACTTTCAAATCCGATAAGAAAGGATGCTCCGGATACATTCAGGTACTTTGCTGAACAGGGAGTTGACATAAAAGTAATATCCGGTGATAATCCTGTTACCGTTTCAGAGGTAGCGAAGCAGGCTGGAATAAAAAATGCCGAAAATTATATCGATGCTTCAACTCTCACAACAGATGAAACTATAAACGACGCTGTGATCAGATACACTGTATTCGGACGTGTTACTCCGGACCAGAAGCGAAAGTTTATAAAGGCATTGAAGAAAAACGGAAAAACAGTCGCTATGACCGGAGACGGTGTAAACGATGTGCTTGCACTTAAAGATGCTGACTGTTCAATAGCGATGGCATCGGGAAGTGACGCCGCTTGTCAGGCTGCACAGCTTGTACTGCTTGAATCTGATTTCTCTAAAATGCCTGATGTAGTACTTGAAGGACGAAAGGTCGTTAATAACCTTGAAAGGTCGGGAAGTTTGTTCCTCGTAAAGAATATATTCTCGCTTATACTTTCTGTGCTGACTATCTGTTTTGGTATAGCATATCCGCTGAAACCATCTCAGATATCGCTCATCAGTTTATTCACCATAGGTATACCGGCTTTGGTACTTTCGCAGATGCCTAACAAGGAGCTTATAAAAGGTAAGTTCATCACAAATATACTCCTGAAGGCACTTCCAGCCGGTATCACAGATACTATTATAGTTGCAATGATGATGTACTTCGGCAACATACTTGGAGTCAGCCAGACTGATATAGCTACGGCATCAACGATACTTCTTAGTATTGTCGGACTTATGATAGTGTTTGAGATAAGCAAGCCGATGGATGTATATAAAATGTGGCTGTGGATAATATGTGCATTGGGACTTATCTTCTGTATGGTATTTGTAAGTAATTTCTTTGATATAACAGCAATGTCCAAGAAATGTGTATTGCTCTGCATAAACTTCTCTATAGTAGCTGAGCCGTGTATGAGGTACCTTACTATGGGAATGAAGCAGATACAGAATTTCTTTATCAAGGATATTAAAGAGGTAAAAGAAGAGCCTAAGAAAGAAGTAATCAGGAAATTATAATAAAAAAAGCTGTTGCACTTACGCAACAGCTTTTTCGTTGTAATCATTTTTTTCCGAAAAGAGAGAAACCTTTCTTTTCGTAAGGTTCTGTAGTAATACCGAGGAATTTGTATCCGGTTTTTTCAACAGTCTCACGGAGCTTAGCTTCGTCGAGTTCGTTTTCTGAAATGATCTCGGTCTCACATTTTGAATGAGAAGACGAAACTTTCTTGACAGTGAAGTTATTTCGTATAGCATCATTCATGTGAGCTTCACACATTCCGCACATCATTCCTTCGATCTTTACAACAGTTTTAATCATTTTTTGTTACTCTCTCCTTTGCGTACTCTTTTGTCTTTACTGTTAGATCCTCTTGAAATACAGCTGTTTGCAGCTGCCGCAGCAAGCACAGCAGAAACTGTGACCCAGAAATCAGTATTATTTATCAATTCGTTCATGACGAACTCCCTCCGAAATCCATCCTAAAAACAGTGTTCAGCACAATTATTGACTGATAATTAGATTTTATACCTTTTTTTTATTTTTGTCAATGAACGAATTGTGAACAGAAATAAAATGTTCATATTATCGTGTGTTATGTCGGATTTTGACATAATTGTCGAGATTAATTTGTGGGTGTTCAATAAAAAATAAGCCCTAAAAAGTAAATCTCAGGCAACATAAATCGGTCGAAAAGGGAGTTGTCTGAGATTTAGTAATATTATTTTCTTTTTTATTGATCTTTCAAAGCTCCGCAGTGCGGACATCTTTCAAGCGAACTCATATAAGTTCCGTCACAGTAGCGGCATTTTACCGGGACAGGCTTTGGTTTCACAGGACCAGACATATTATTTAAATTAGAGCATATAGGGCAGTTTGCTCTAACTGCGAAATAAGCTGAACCACAGCTCGGGCAAGTAAAGAGCTTATCTTCTTCCGGTGCCGGAACAGCATTTCTGTATTTAAGTTCATTAAGCCCAAGCATGAAATAAGCGTGGAAAACTATGAAAGCAAGCACGAAAAACGGCATACCAAAGGCTGATAATCTTATCTTGCTGCCGTCCTTGACCTTGTTGTTGATACTGTCAAATGCTGCGGCGATCGCATATGAAGGTCTTGTGTTATCGTTTGAAAGATCATTGTGGAGCTCGGCAGTGAATTTTGATGTTATAGATTCAGTAAGTATAGGATCGGTATCGTCTCCCTGCATACCCTCCCAGAACCAGTCATTAAATTTAGGATCAGGCTCAACAGGCTGTGAATAAACTATGAGCCAGTGCATTTCGTCGTCAAATTCCATTAAGTATCTGTCGTAGGCATAGGATTCAAGGTCACTGTATTGTCTGTTCCAGTCCTCGTTATTGACCGTTATCACCGCCGGAGTTATACCGCTTTTATCATGAAATGTTTCCAGAGTATCATAAAGCTCAGTTGTATCTCCGAGCACCTTTGCCTCATCGATTATTTTTATTTCATGGTCGCTGTACTTCTTTGGCAGAGCTGCCTTGCACATAAAGACGATTGCAATAAGAAACGGGATATAGAACAATCCGATAAACAGACGTGATTTTGAGATTTTTCCTGGTTCTTTCTGAGTGGTGTAAAAATAGCGTGGAGTACCGTGTTCGTAATAGACATATCTTCGTGAGCCCGGGAAATAGGTGCGGCTGTAGGTGCTTCGGCTGCCGCCTCCGCTATGATGTGATCCACCGTGCGAACCTCCGCTGTGTGAACCTCCTCCAGATGAATGTGGCATAATTTTATCTCCTTATATCATTATTGAGAGCATAAATTTTGAAATATCACTTTTTACCGTCGATCTTGGTATCGTATGAAATGCCTGTTCCCGGCAATGTTGCGGTCAATTTCTTTTTGTCATTTAGAGTAACTTTAAGTTTTTTGCCCCCGATAGTAACGCTTTTACTCTTTTTATGGAAATTGAGCTTGAATAGTTTTCCGAGTTTGATGCTTTTAGTAAATTTAAATCCCATAGGTTCATCTCCTTAAATAAAAATAGTAAATAAATGCTCTCTTACTGATAATTATATCATTATGCAGAGCGGCTGTCAATCCCGAATATTGACAAGAACACAAATAAAGTGTATAATCGGATATAAGGAGGACTGACTATGCTTGATCTTGATAATATTGAACAATATAAAGAAAATAACCGTATAGAAGCTAAAAAAGCAACGGGAGGTCTTCCGGACAGCTTGTGGGAGACCTATTCAGCTTTTGCAAATACGCTTGGAGGAGTTATACTTCTCGGTGTGGAGGAGCATCCTGACCGCTCGCTTCATCCGGTCGATCTTCCCGACACGGCGTGGATGCTGAATGATTTTTATGATATAATAAATGATCCTAAGAAAGTGAGTATAAATATACTTTCAAAAGATGATGTAACGGTGCATGAGACTGAGGGAAAACACATTATAGTAATAAATGTACCAAGAGCCGACCGCAATAATAAGCCTGTATATATCGGAAGTGACCCTTTTTCCGGTACTTACAGAAGAAATGGTGACGGCGACTATAAATGCTCCCGTGAAGAGGTTGAAGCACTAATCCGTGAGAGTAAAAATTATGACCCTGTTGAGGATACAAAGGAATATAAAGATGTTGTTGAAGCGGCTGATATTGCTGCTCAGACAGAGCTTGAACAGACTTCATTGGAAAGACGTGACTCTGAGGACGGTATCTATTTCAGCTGGTGTTTCTCTTTCTGGAACATAAAAAAGCGGATATTGCGTGAAAAATACAATATAAACTGG
>OCTX012087883.1_pt1 | contig 12191 bp, 14 predicted proteins | sample 1539691 | NCBI WGS metagenome assembly OCTX01 (sample SAMN02144231, study PRJEB22623) | gut metagenome | biome: sheep rumen | host: Ovis aries | place: New Zealand
TATTGGAAACAGCATGCCCAGAGCATTTTGTTCACACTGGAAGAGGCAGGCAATACGGATATTGGGAAAAAATAGGTTTTGAAAAGACACAAATTCACAACATTTTTGTTTTATATAAACAGCAGGGAAAGCAGGTGAAGCGGTGCGAAAGATCATCATGGCAGTCATTGTATCCGTCAGCATGGTGCTGGGAGTGGCTGCGATCACGGGTAATACAGCACAGGCGCAGCAGACAGCGGCTGCTGTGCAGTCAGAGGGCAAAGCCATCGATACGCAGGCTGCAGTTGTACAGCCAGACAGCAAAACTGCCGATGCGCAGGCTGCAGATGTGCAGTCAAACAGCAAAACTGCCGGTACAGAGGCTGCAGATACCGCCACAGCGGAAGCAGAAACGAAATATCCCGTAACGGAACCTGTGGCAGGCAGGGAAGATGTAGTTGCTTTTACTGATGCCGGTAACGGATTCCGTGTATTGATCCCGGCGGAACTGCAGCTGTACCCGCTGGGTGTCAACCCGGTAGCGGTGCTGCGGGGTGAAAACAAGGAGAAAGGCCTGCGGCTGGCCATCGACGCATCAGCCATCGACAGCAGAGGACCGCTGATGCCCTTTCAGGTGGATGCCTTCCGGGAAGACTTTCTGCGCCTTGTGAAAAGCAGTGTAAAAGACAGCGCCAATGATAAAAAGATTCTGACCAGCGGGGAAGTGGAACTGGCAGGACAGAAGGCAGTCCATGTTGTATCCACCACGCTGACGACAGACGGAAAGCGCAGGCTGCTGCGGGATGAATACGTATTTGTTACACAGAACCGCATGTTCGTGGTGATGTATATGATGGATGAGACGCGCTATCCGGAATATAAGGAACGGATCCCGGAATGGATGAACAGCGTGGAGATATCCCAGGTCTGGAAGAAGATCAATGTGCCGGGTACATCGCTTGCCACGGAAGTGCCGGCCTCCTGTATCAGTCTGAAGGATCCATCAGAAGTCAGCATGAGCATGGAAGTTTACGGGAACGAAAGCATCATGGTGGGTCTGGTCTCGTATCCCGGTGCACAGTTTGCCTTTCTGCCGCCGTCCCTTGACAGTCTGCAGCAGGCAGAACAGACCGCGGTACTGGAGGGACTGAAGCAGAAACTTGCTGCCGACACGAAAGGTGAAGCAACGGGTTACCGGGGCGAGTTTATAACCGTCGGAGGCCGGAGCTGTGTGAAAGGAAGCTATGAAGTCAACGGCAGTAAAAATGAAAGTTACACCTTTGTCAGGGACGGTCAGGTGATTGAACTGGGCTTTGTTTACAAACCGGAAAATGAAAAAGCTGTCCGGCCGGTCATCACACGTGCCATAGAAAACCTTCAGATATAAGATTCTCAGTTTAGTTTTATAAAAAAGCGTAAAGAAAGATGTATAACGATGCAGAAACGCATCCGGAATCGTGCTGAGCTAACGTAAAGGAGGACTCTGTTGCAATGAAAAAAGTATTTGCGATTGCATTAGCGGTTGTCATGCTGCTGAGCGTTGTTCTGGGCTGTACCGGCAAGAAAAAAGAGACGCCGCCGGCAGCACCAGGGACTACGGTCACACAGAACCAGGAGAACAGGAACGGCAATGTTGCCGGCGCTTCGGATAAAATTCAGCAAAAAGACAGTAAACAGCAGAAACAAACTTCCGAAAAAATAAATAACCCGGGAGATGCCGGCAAAGCATCTGAGGCCCGGGTAAAGGTTGAGAAGGGTAAAGCGTATACCGATAAGGAGCATGTGGCAGCCTACATCCATGTGTACAAGACACTGCCTCCCAACTATATCACAAAAGGACAGGCCGGCAAGCTGGGCTGGAAGACCAAAGGCACGCTGGACAAGGTGGCACCCGGCAAAAGCATCGGCGGGGACCGTTTCAATAATTATGAAAAAGTACTGCCGGACAAGCAGGGCCGCACCTGGAAAGAATGTGACATCGACTACGTAAAAGGGAACCGGAACGCCAAACGGATCTGCTTCTCCAATGACGGGCTGATCTATTACTCCGGATCCCATTACCGCGATTTTGTCAGGTTGTACTGATGGAAGCCAAGGAGGTTCAGCATATGGAAATCGTATTGGATGAAAAAAGATTCAAGGGCAGATCAAGAGCCCATGCCTATTTAAAGGAAAAATTGAACTTCCCCGATTATTACGGTAAAAATCTGGATGCGTTATATGATTGCCTGGGGGAAATCATGGAAGAAACGGTCATCGTGGTGCCGCGGATCATCCGCAACAACGAATACCTGGGCGACTACGGGCAGACCATGCTGCAGGTATTCCGGGACGCAGCAGAAGAAAATCCCATGCTGACCGTACGGTTCAAAGAGCCTCCCGGAAAATGACACAGCTTTCCGCTTCATGCCGGGCTGAACGCACAACCGCACGCCGGACGGGAAAGTCAGTGTGTAAGCAGGAGGAGACCGCCGATCAGAGGCATGGAGATCATCAGATAACGAAGATATTGTTTTGGAATCAGATGAGTGAACTTGGCACCGATAAACGAACCGATGGTCAGACCTGACAGGGTCTGGACGAAAACTCCCGTATCCATCATACCGCCGGCCAGATAGCTCAGACCGCCTGCTGCGGCAATGGGGACGATGATCATCATGGTGGTGCCGATGGCATGATACAGGGAGATGCCGAAGAACAGCATCAGGCAGATCTGGATGAAAGCAGTGGCCCCTATCCCGAACGCCCCGGAAAGGAACCCTGTAAACAGCCCGATGATGCAGCTTCGCAGATAGAACACCCCGCCGGAAGCCGTTCTTTTATTCCTGGCCACATAGTCGGCAATCAGATGGGAACGGAAGAGCTGCAAATACAGCAGGACCGTTGTCAGCAGAAGCATGATTGCGGTAGCAGGGGACAGCCACTTCGCTGGAATCAGAAAGGCAATATGGGTTCCGGCTATTGCTCCTGCAATTCCGGCCGCACCGGTTACCGCACCCAGTTTTACAAGGACCTCGCCTTCACGGTAATGACTGAGAGCCCCGGATAAAACGGTAAAGGTCATGCAGGACAGGGAAACCGCGATGGCGCTGTGGATCGGCACGGCAAACCCGACAGTCAGCAACGTGATGGTAAGGCCTGCGCCGCCGGCTCCCACACATCCCAGCAGCCAGCCTAAAACCAGCATGGCAGCAAAAATCATAACAGACACCAGATTTCTTTTATATTTTTAACTGTATTATTCTACCATACGGATATTCAAAAATAAAGATACTATCCTCTGAGAAGTTGCTTACAGTTCAGGGAAGACAGCAATGCGTAAAGAACTTGATTATTTCTGGGTAGGTGAAGAATACGGGGGCAGGCAGAGCCTGTTGCCGGACGTCATCATGCGGTTTGCAGGATGCGCCGCCCTTACCGCCTGCGACAGCCTGATTTACATGACATTATACAAAAACAAAAAGGCCCTTTGCCCTTTTTCCACATACCAGCTGCGGGGCAGGGACTATGTGAAATTTTTTAAGACGGTGAAACCCTATCTCCGTCCCCGTCTCATGGGGATCAACCGGCTGGACATTTTTGTGAACGGTTTTAAGAAATTCCTGCAGGAACATGGGCCTACCCTGTTGGACGTACTGCCCTGGTCCGGGGATCACAGCGAGAAGAATACGGAAGAGGAGATCAAACGTCAGATAGACCGTGGGTTCCTGATTCCGTATCTGCTGCTTCATCACCGGAACCCGGCCTTTGAAAATTATGAGTGGCACTGGTTCCTGCTGACCGGGTACGACGAAATGACGGACGGACGCTTTCTGGTAAAAGCAGTGACATACGGTTCCTATGAGTGGCTGGATTTTGCCAAGCTCTGGAATACGGGTTACGACCGTAAAGGCGGTCTGATATTACTGCGGGAGAACGGTTTGTAAAAATACCCTTATATGGTATAATTTAACCGGAGATATTCAGTATAAAAAGAGCAATATGATAAAAATTAAACCATTGTGTAAGACGGAATGCATTGGGTAAGGAAATACTGATCCGGATGGAATGGAGGCGCAGCTATGAAAAAAATCACATTGTTGTGTACGGCTATGATTCTCGCATTGGGCGTTTCTGTGTGCAGCGCGCAGCATAACAGTATGGCTGCAGAGCCTGCCGGAATCCGCTGTAAGGATGGCGTGTGTGAATTTGTTCCTGCTACTGCCGGAGTGGAAAGGACTTCGTTTGCAGTCATCAATCCCTATAACAACGCTGTGCCGGATATCGAAGGGCAATGGGAAAGGGATGTCAGGCAGCTGGGGCCTCACGACATATTTATTGCCGGGCAGTCGGATCCGCAGACAGGCGTAGTGTTTACTGCTAATCATCCCATAAAGAATTTCAAGGTACTGTCACTGCACTTCAAGGATTTCAGCAATGGCAAACCGGTCTTTCTGGTAAAGGAACTGTACACGAAAGAGGTGTTCCACCCGGACCGTCAGCTGCTGGTTAAATTCTCTTTCTTTGGATCTATCCCCAATAACGGAATCTCCTACACGGATCCCACAGGCAAAACCAGATATTATGCCGTGGATATGAGCGGGATGGACGGCTCGCTGTTATTTACTGAATTCTGATATAAAAAACGCTGATTAAATACATTTGTATGACGACCGGAAGACTCTGATGCAGTCAGTCACAAAAAGCGCCGGCCGGCGTGCAGACGAATAAATCCATGTTTCCCTGACATACTGTAACGAAATGTAACCGCTGCCAATCAACAGACTGGAGCGGTTACGTTTTTTATATTTAATGCTGTATGCAGGCTTTGGCCGGTTACCGGCCATATGCCACAGTTTTGTCAAACATCTGACGCAGAAAAAACGTGATTGCCTGCCATACTTTATAACGAAAGCATAAAGCGTTTCAATGTGAAAAGATGAGTCACACAGTATAGAATTATATAGCAGGAGGTACGCTATGAAAATTAAAAAATGGCTGCTGGGAACCGTCCTTTCTCTCTGCCTGCTGATGAATACGCTGGCGATGCCTGCCGCATCTGCCGGAGCCCTGGAGGATTTCGCAGGAAAAAATTTCCCCACTATCATGGCCCTGCAGGAAAAAATGGAAAACCGGAATGCGCTTCAGGAAAGCCTGGAGTATTTTGCGCGCTGGCATGACCTGGTGGACCAGGGCATAGCTAAGCTCGGCGAGTGGGGCGACATGCTGAAAGAAAAAGGCATGACTCTCGCGCTGGATCACTTTTCCGATAAGATTAATGAGTATGTGAACGAAAAGGCGCCTTTTAAAATCGAAAACGGACACGAAACGAAGATCGTGCCCGTTGTGACTGTTGGCAGCAAAGGATATATCGGAGCCGCCCAGATCTGCGGTCCGAAAGAACAACTGGATAAATGCAAGGCAACCCTGACGGTGGAAGGACAGCTGGCATCCGGTGCAGTGCGGGTGCAGTATCTGGTACCGATCGACACAGACAGCCCTGCCAGTCTGGAAAATGTGCACAGGGTGCAGGGCGTTGGCGTCAGCGCCCGCTTGGATCTGGGGTTCCCCGGGTGAGTGGACTGCGTGTCTCCCTAAAAGCTGTGATTAAAACCTAACGAAAAGCCGAAAGCGTGATGCCCCGGATTTTTCGTCCTCATGCCGTTGGAGCTGTGGCTGAACATATAGCCGAGGCTGATAGAATTGTCTTTTGTGTATTTCCACGTAAGCCGGGGCCCGATACGCCACATAAAGCCCCAGGGGCGGCCCTGGGCCGGAAAGGATTTGTTATAAATCAGGAAAGAACCGGAAAATTCCAGATCGCCGTACAGCTTGCCGCTGATGGGGCGTTCCCAGCGTATCATGCCGGCAGGACCCAGTCCCACGGCATTGCTGTTCCGTCGGATATCATCTTCCGTCGTGTAGCCGTGGGCGCGGGTCACAGTAAGGCCCCGGTGAAAGGTAAGGCCCGCGTGTTCATGGGCTTTCTGGAAAATATGAAGATTATAGTTGTCGATGAACCGCCTGGCATAGATGCGGTGTATCAGGTAGTCCGCCTGGACTTCCGTATTCGCTGCCTTTGCATGACAGACAGACTGAAAGACGGTGATCATCAGGAACGCGAACAGGATCGTTGCGATACAGACTAGTTTGCTGGACAGTTTTTTCATAAGAGCCTCCGGATCAATTAAGCTGTACCTCATTAAATGTAATGCAGCATGATTTGTGTGCGGAATACGGTGCACGGGTTAAGGGAACCGTTTAAGCAGCGTCTCCTTAAACCTCTTTCAATATTTTAACAGAATTCAGTTTGCTGTGTAAATGTTTTTTGTTTTAAGGAAACACATCCTTAAAAACTATTGCAAAATCGGACTGTTTTTTTTACAATTACAGTAACCGATATTATTTTAGCGAGGCATTTCAATTGGAAAACCAGTTTGCCCGGACGGAGCTGTTATTAGGAAAAGATAATATGGAAAAGCTGGCTGCCGCCCGTGTCTGTATCTTCGGAATCGGCGGGGTAGGCGGTTACGTGGCAGAAGCCCTGGCCCGCAGCGGCGTCGGGCATCTGGAACTGGTGGACAATGATACCGTCTGCCTGTCCAACCTGAACCGGCAGATCATTGCCACGCACCGGACGCTGGGGCAGTACAAAGCGGATGTGATGAAGGAACGGATCCTGTCCATCAACCCGGCGGCGGAAGTGACAGTACACAAATGTTTCTATCTGCCAGAAACCCGGGCACAGTTTGACTTTGCTAACTACGATTATGTGGTAGATGCCATCGACACGGTAACCGGTAAAATATCCCTGGTACTGCAGGCGGAAGAAAGCGGGACACCCATTATCAGCAGTATGGGGGCGGGGAATAAACTGGATCCCGCTGCGTTCCAGGTAGCGGATATCTACCAGACCAGTGTCTGTCCCCTGGCGAAAGTGATGCGCAAGGAGCTGAAAAAGCGGGGCGTGAAAAAGCTGAAGGTCGTGTACTCCAAAGAGCTGCCGGTGACAGTGCAGCGCAGCATTCCCGGCAGTGTGGCGTTCGTACCTTCTGTCGTGGGGCTGATCATTGCGGGGGAAGTGGTAAAAGATATTCTCGGCATCCATGATTCCATAAATTGATCCATTATATCGTAAATTAATCCACTATATATAGTGGATTATCTTTTTTTTCAGGCATATCTGTGCTATAATGAACTATAAAGTAACATTTGGAAGGCGTGTTGTTCTGCCGTTTGTCAGAACTGCAGACGACCTGCTTTCATGCAGCTTTATGACAAGGAACTGCCGAAGAATAAACTGACGGTTCTGAAGGAAGGAGACGTTTTATGAAAAAGATACTGGTTATGCTGGCAATGCTGCTGTGCGTTGCTGCATCCTGCTTTGCCGCGGAAGAACGTACGACGAAAGACATTTTTGCGGACACGACGATCGCCGATGTAGTGATCACCGGGGACCAGCTGCGCGTGCGGACTCATCCCGACCTGGATGGTTATATCATTAAAAAACTGAACAAAGGCACTGTGTGCAAATTTATGAATAAAGTAGAAGATAAGAACGGAACGGATTCCTGGATATACATCATCATGGAAGACGGTACCGTGGGCTGGGTGTTCGGTGCCTATGCCCGCATTGAAGGTACGGTAGAGTAATTTTTCCGGTTTACGGAAACAGGGATTCCTGTGACAGCGGACCTGCCGTACCGGTAACCGCCTTCACCGGCAGGCCGGATCGCGCACTGAACTGACAGGAATTATTGAAGCAATGCAACGACTTGAAAATTTCTGAAAGAGGGGAAAGAGTATGAAACTTTTAAAAAAGATGATTGTGGCCGGTGCCTTAGGTGTTTTAGCAGTAGCCGTGGCCGGCTGCGGCGGTGGGGATAAAAAGGCTGACAATGCGAAACCGGATGCGAACAAGCCGGTCATCGTAGGCGTGAATCCGGGGCCCCATGCGGTCATCATGGAAAATGTAAAGAAGATTGCGGAAAAGAAAGGCCTGAAGATCGAGATCAAAGAGTTCAGCGATTTTGTTACGCCCAATTCCGCGCTGGCTGCAGGGGAAATCTGGGCCAACAGCTACCAGCATGAGCCTTTCCTGAAGGCAACCATGAAGAAAGAACCGAAATTCAAACTGGCGAAGGCGTTTAATACCGCTTTGTTCCCTATCAATATTTACTCGAAAAAGCTGAAACCCGGCGACAAGATTCCCGACGGGGCCAAGATCGGCATTCCCAACGACCCCACCAACGGCGGGCGGAGCCTGTTGCTGCTGGCGGCCAATAACCTGATCAAAGTGAAAGACCCGAAGGATATCACCACCACAGTACAGGACATTACCGATAATCCGCATAAGTTTGAGATTGTGGAACTGGAAGCGGCGGCGATTCCCCGCAGCCTGGACGACCTGACCTGTGCGGCCATCAACACCACCTATGCGTTGAATGCCGGCCTGAATCCGGCAACGGACCCGATCGTTAAAGAGACTGCTGATTCACTGTATGTGAACATCGTGGCGGTACAGGAGAAAGATCTGAAAGACCCGCGGCTGAAGGTGTTCCAGGAAGCATACCAGTCCAAGGAAAACGGCGATTTCATCAAGACAAAATTCCCGGGCTCCGTATATCTGGGATGGAAGGAATAAGCGGACGCTGTGTTGTGTTCTTGCGAGTGAGTGCATTACCGGCAACGGATGCACGGCAATGAGCTGAAAGGATAAATCAATAATGGATATCAGGAAACGGATGGATGTGTTCTGGCCTTACCTGCACGCAATTCCCGAGCCTGCGTTCTGCGAAAATAAAACCTCCGCCTTTGTTGCGGAGGTTTTGCGTAAAGCGGGGTATGAAGTACAGGAAAAGGTGGGCGGAACGACGGCAGTCGTTGCTGTGCTGGAGAGTGGGAAACCGGGTCCGGTGGCTGCCCTGCGCAGCGACATGGACTGCCTGCTCTTCAAACAGGAGGATGGAACGGAGAAAGCGGTGCACGCCTGCGGCCATGACGGTCACATGACCACGGTCCTCACCGTGGCGGAATGGCTGGCAGAAGAGGGGCTCCCCTGCGGGAAAATCAAAATATTGTTTCAGCCTGCCGAGGAGATTGGCAAAGGAGCGCTGGCGATGATCGATGCCGGCGTGGCAGACGATGTGGATTACCTGTTCGGCCTGCATGTAATGCCCCGGGATATGGCCCGTAGCGGGGAAATCATTCCCCAAATCCGCTGGACGGCCTGCACGCTGATTGAGGCGGAAGTACGGGGTAAAGCGGCTCACGGATCCCAGCCTCACCTCGGTATCAACGCCATCGATGCCGGTGCGGCCATTGTCAACGCGGTGAACGCGCTGCATTCCGATCCGCTGCTGGGCGGCAGCGTGAAGACGACGCGATTCCAGGGAGGAAGCGGTTCGCTGAATGCCATTTGCGACAAAGTAAATCTGGGCTTTGACCTTCGCAGCACATCTAATGAGGAAATGCTGGGGCTGCGCCGGAAGGTTCGTGACATTATTGCCAACACAGCAATGGTGTACGGGGCGGAAGCGGAAAGCCATATTGTGGGCACCTGCCCGGCGGCAGATGTGGACGCGTCATTGCTGCCACTGACTCAGGAGATCATTGTTTCCGAGTTGGGGCAGAAGGCATTGCTGCCGGTAAAAGCAATCACGGTAGGAGAAGATTTCAATTTCTTCAAACAGGAACGGCCGCATCTGAAAACTGTGGACATGGGCGTAGGCTGCGACCTGACCCCCTGCCTGCACGACCCTGCCATGACATACGACCGGTACGCACTGGAAGGCGCGGTGAAGGTATTGCATGAGCTGGTGCTTCGTGTATTAAAAGAAAAACCGTAAGCGCGTAAAAATATGTTATAATAAATTTGATGCAATTCACTCTCACAATAAAATTACAGGAGGCTTTGCCATGGAATTTAAAATGTTGCGTTTTGTTGTGGAAGATGCGGTAGCGACCATTACACTGGATTATGCGCCGACCCTGAACGCGCTGGATATGAATCTGGCGCTGGAGCTGGAAGCTGCGCTGAAACAGGCAGAAGAAGACGCCGCTGTCAAGGTTGTGGTGCTCACCGGCGCAGGCCGGGCGTTCTGCGGCGGCGGGGATATCCGTTTCATGAAAGCCCATTGTGAAGAACCGGATTTTGCGGACACTTCCATGGGACCGCTGGCAGGCAAGCTGTCGGAAATCGTATTGTACATAAAGAAAATGACGAAGCTGGTCATCTGTGCCGTAGCCGGCGCGGCGGCAGGAGGCGGCTGCAATCTGGCCCTGGGCTGCGACTTTGTGTTTGCTGCGGACAATGCAAAATTCCTGCAGGCTTTCGTTGGTATTGCCCTGATTCCGGATACCAGTGGCGGTTACATGCTGCCCCGGGCTATCGGTACCCATCGCGCCATGGATATGTTTGTGACCGGCCGGCCTGTATCTGCACAGGAATGCTTTGAACTGGGCCTGGTGAAGGAAGTTACCACTGCGGAAGAACTGATGCCGAAGGCAATGGCTTTTGCGAAAAAGCTGGCTGCCGGTCCCACGCTGGCTTATGCCAACATGAAAAAGATGATGTTCGTCAGCATGTACCAGGGCTTTGAAGAGTTCATCAAAGCGGAAGTGGCGCTGCAGAATGAATGCGCTAACAGCGCGGACTTTAAGGAAGGCATCACCGCATTCCTGGAGAAGCGGAAAGCGAAGTTTACAGGAAAATAAATTAAATTCGGAAAAGATTCAGGCGTGCAAGGTTTCGCAAAACCGTACGTGTTTGGCTCAATCCTTGCACGCGTTCTTTTTTCCAACATAGCAATAAAAAAATGAACATTTCTTCTTATTTACAAAAAGAAAAACTGAATAGGGAAGATATCGTTTTCCTTCTTGGCCGCACTGCACCGGATGAATTGGAGCAACTGTACCGGGCAGCGTACGAAACCAAAAAGGAATGGGTCGGCAATGTAGATTATTACCGGGGGCTTCTGGAATTTTCCAACCGCTGTATCAAGAACTGCTGCTATTGCGGTATCCGCCGGGACAATAAAGAGGTGGAACGCTTTGACACGCCCCGGGAGGACATTCTGGCTATGGCCCGCTGGTGCTATGAGCAGCAGTACGGTTCCATTACGCTGCAATCCGGGGAACGGCAGGACGAGGCCTTCATTGACTATGTAGAGGAACTGCTGCGTGATATAAAAAAGATTGGCGATGGGGCTCTGGGTATCACCCTTTGCGTGGGGGAACAGACAAAGGAGACGTATCAGCGCTGGTTCAACGCGGGGGCACATCGCTACCTGCTGCGTATTGAAAGCAGCAATCCGAAGCTGTACGCTACACTGCATCCCCGGGACGGGCACCACAGGTGGGAAGTGCGTAAGGCCTGTATCGACGCGCTGGCGGAGATCGGTTATCAGGTGGGAACCGGAGTGATGATCGGCCTGCCCGGACAGACGCTGGACGACCTGGCCAATGACATTCTGTTTTACAAAGAGCAGAATATTGCCATGATCGGCATGGGACCCTATGTGGTGCATCACAACACGCCACTGGGGAAAACGGTGTGTGAAGAGGGGCTGGATACACCGGAAGCAAGAGCGGAACGCCTTCGCCTTAGCATCAACATGGTAGCGGTAACACGCCTCTTTTTAAAAGATGTAAACATTGCGGCTACAACAGCGATGCAGACGCTGCATCCCTTGGGAAGGGAAAAGGCATTGCAGGCCGGGGCCAATATCCTGATGCCGCTGGTGACGCTGCCCCAATACCGGAGCCAGTATCAGCTGTACGACAATAAACCCTGCCTGGAAGACGGGCAGGAACAGTGCCGCAACTGCCTGAGCGCGCGGGTCGCTTCTGTGGGCGACACCGTAGGCTGGGGCCAGTGGGGCGACTCACCGCACTTTTTTAACAATCTGAAATAAACAAAGATTCATTTATCATCTTTTTCTCAGATTTTATGTACTGAGAAATCAAAAAGACACAAGCAAAACATCGGGGACGGTTACGTAATTCCATGAGATGAAATTCGTCGTCGTGGCGAGACTGTTTGAGAGGCGAAGCCTCGAGTTTCGAAGCCACAGACGAATGAATCCATGGAATAGTAACCGTCCCCGGTTTTGCGGTATCTTTTTGATTTCAAATTACTTATTGGGAGGAAACGTTTATCAGTGCCCGAAAATCGCGATGTACCCGTTCACGAAGATGTACAGTACGATCAGCGGGAGGATGTAGGTCAGGTA
>OCTX012259468.1_pt1 | contig 12187 bp, 8 predicted proteins | sample 1539691 | NCBI WGS metagenome assembly OCTX01 (sample SAMN02144231, study PRJEB22623) | gut metagenome | biome: sheep rumen | host: Ovis aries | place: New Zealand
CCTGCCGTACTTCATGTTTGGCCACTCGATGGGCTCCATGATCGCCCGCGACTTCTCCGCCAAGTACGGCGAGCTGCTCCAGGGCGTCGTCTACTGTGGGACCACGGGCGTCTTCGAGGGCACGGCAGAGGCACGCAAGATGGCAGACGACCTGGTCCAGGCCGGTAAGGCTCACGAGAGCGACCCGGCCATCACTATGGCGCTCTTTGGCTGGATGTTCGCACGTTGCGAGGAAGGTGCCAAGCTGGGCAACGAGTGGATCTGCCACGACCCGTGGGTTCAGAAGGACCACGCCGAGGATCCGTTCGATGCGTTCACGCATCCCACGCACAACATCAGCATGCGCGACTTCATCGACATGATGTTGTGCATCGAGGGCACCGAGTGGGCCGAGAAGGTTCCCAAGGACCTGCCCATCCTGTTGCTTGCAGGCGACCAGGACCCGGTGGGCAACTTTGGTGCGGGCGTCTATCAGTGTGCCAACTGGCTGCATGACACAGGGCACGACGTCACGACCCAGCTGTGGAGTGGCTACCGTCATGAGATCCATAACTACGACGACATCAAGTTTGACGTCGAGGAGACCCTCATCGAGTGGCTTGATCTGCAGCTCTAGATGCAGGAGACATGAGTCTTTGGGCTTGTCGGGCCGTCGACCGGGTGTCGGCGGCCCCTCTCTTGCTCATTTCCCGAAGAATGGCGGGGAGGGGCCCCTTGGCGTGGGGTGACAGTACAATTACCACTTGTCTGACTTGACCATGATTGCGTGCGGAGGCGCGGTGACACAGGAGTCCACAAAGAGGACCTCGCCCTTTCTCGAGGGCGTGCGCGATGGCATTCCCATCGCGCTGGGCTACTTTGCCGTGGCCTTCTCGCTGGGCATCGCCGCGCGCAACGCCGGCCTCGACGCCTGGCAGGCCTTTGTCGCCAGTGCCATGAACCTTGCGAGTGCGGGCGAGTACGCGGGCTTCTCGGCCATTGCCGCCAACGCCAGCTACTTCGAGGTCGCCTTCGTCACGCTGGTCACCAACGCACGCTACTTCCTCATGGGTGCGTCGCTCGCACAGCGCTTCGACCCCAACGAGAGCACGCTCAACCGCATCGGCGTGGGCTACGGCATCACCGACGAGATCTTTGGCATCGCCATCGCACGACCGGCCCCACTTGTGCCCGCCTATTCCTACGGCGCTATCGCCATCTCCATGCCCTCCTGGGCAACGGGCACGGCCCTTGGCGTCATCGCGGGCAATGCCCTGCCGGCAAACGTGGTGGCGGCCCTGTCGGTCTCGCTCTTTGGCATGTTCCTCGCAATCATCATGCCCGAGGCCCGCAAGAGTCGCGTGGTCCTGGTCTGCGTGATTGCGGGTTTCGTCTCGAGCTACGTCTTTGGCGTCCTGGTGCCACTCACCACCGCCTGGACCCCCGGTACCCGCACCATCATCCTCACCATCGTGATTGCTGGCATTGCCGCCATGGTGGCGCCTGTGGGCGACGACAACCGCCCTGCGGGGGAGGAGGCCAACGATGCCCGATAGGATCTGGCTCTCCATCCTGGTCATGGCTGCCGTCACCATCACCATCCGCGTCACGCCGGTCACGCTCATGCGCAAGCCGGTCGAGAGTCGCTTCATCAGGTCGTTCCTTACCTACGTGCCCTATGCCACGCTCGCCGTGATGACCTTCCCGGCAATCCTCGACAGCGCGGGTACGCCGCTTGCTGGTGCCGTGGCGCTTGTGGTGGGCATTGCGCTTGCCTGGTATGGGGCCGGCCTGCCGGTCGTGGCCGCGGTCTGCTCAATCGTGGCCTTCCTGCTGGCGCTTCTCTAGCTGGGACAAAGGGACGGAGGATTCGTCCCATTTCGAAGGGAGTTCGCATGATCAAGGAGCTGGTACGCGACGAGGCCATCCTCTCGACGCCATGTGAGAAGGCCACGGCTGAGGACGCCGAGCTTGCGCAGGACCTCATCGACACCGTTCAGTCGCTCGATGACGGGGCCTGCCTGGCGGCCAACCAGCTGGGGGTGGCCAAGGCCATGTTCGTCTACCTCGATGACAACGGCGGCGCACACGTCATGCTCAACCCGCGCATCCTCATGGGCCTGAATGCCTCTCGGGTGCAGGAGGGCTGCCTTACGCGCGACGGCATCGTCACCGTGCGTCGCTTCTCCAAGATCAAGGTCTCCTACGACGAGCTGGTCGACGGTGCCCTCAAGTCGCGCAAGCGTGACTTCACCGGATGGGTGGCACAGATGATCCAGCATATGGTCGACCACTGCGAGGGCAAGCTAATCTAGGCGGGCTGCGCCGTTCCGTCTGGGTACGGCGTGCACATCCGGAGCCATACCGGGTACAGCTCGCTTTTATAGAGCCGTATCCGGCCCAGAGGCCCAATTATCCCTCTCGAGACCCGGTACGGCGTGCACATCCGGAGCCATACCGGGTACAGCTCGCTTTTATAGAGACGTATCCGGTGTTTAGTGGGGTGTTCGGGCTGCAATCAGTTCCGAAGTAGCCAGCAGCGGTGAATCTTGGGTGTGCGTTCGAAGTCGTGGGGGATGGTGCGTGCGGTCGCGTCCTCGACGGAGAGGCCGGGCATGTCGGGTATGGTCGCATGCGGTCCACCGACAAGAATCACCGTCCCGCTCGGTGCGAGGAACGTAGTCAAGTCGGTCACACCCAGCCCGGCAAGTGCGGAGACGTCTGCATACACGAGGTCGTAGACGGTATCTGTCAGCAGCTTCCGCTCGAGGCGGTGACGCTTGCCCGCAAACCCATTCGTCTTGAGGTTGCGCTCTGCCCAGTCGAGGTAGGAAGACGCTCCGTCAATCGTCGTGGTGCTCATGGCTCCGCCGGCAGCTGCATACGCAGCGGGCACACCGGCGTAGGATCCCAGGCTCAAGAATCGCTTCCCAGCCGCTCGCTCACCCACCATCTCGCGAACAAACCGCAGGTCAAGGGGCAGTCCTGTGTCCTGGCGCGCCGCGAGGTTGACCTCGAAGGCAAGGCTGCCCTCACGTGCGCGGATGACGCGCGCATCTCCACTCGGTGTCACCACATGGGAGCGGTCCACATCGAGCACGGCGGGAACGATGGCAAGCGCATCGGCCAAGCGGCGTGCCGCGCGGTCGGCATCGATGGAGGCCGGTGCCGGTCGCTCCTCCACACGCACGAAGCGCTCGCCCGTCTCCACATCGACGAAGAGGTCGACCGAGACTGCGTAGTCGGGAAGGTCGGCGTCATAGATTCGGTAACAGGTGACATCGCCGCGACGCGCCCATTTTGCCCGTTCCTTCGCGACCTTGCGCAAGCGCGCGGCGAACTGCTCGCTATTGCGTTCTGCGACGGCAACGGTGCTCTGTCGGCCAGAGAGCGAGGTCGCCGTGACCTCGGTGCGCTTGGCACGCACGCTATCGTAGAGTCGCACCGAGGTTTCGATGGGTCCGTTGAAGCAGGGGATGGTCTGGCTTGCGGCCATGCCCAAGGCGGTGTCGAGACCAGCGTCAGGTGTGATGATGGCCATGCGCCAGCCGACAGGAAGGTCGGCAAGGCCCTCCTCGAGCGCGGCGTAGGTCGCAGGGAGTTGCGAGGCCTCTTGGAGACGATGGCCGTAGGGCGGATTGGTTGCGACGAGTCCGCGCTCGGGCATGGTTCCGCAGATCTCTGTGAGCCGCATGCCGAGCGTGGAGGCATTCGCCACGTCGATATGGACCAGATCAGAGACACCCGCGCGCAGCGCGTTGGCGCGAGCGATGCCAACGGGGCGACTGTCGAGGTCGCCACCGAGAAGAACGCAGGCACATGAGGCACGTCCCCGCTCGGCCCTCCTGTGGGCATCGTCGAGAAGGTCCTTCCAGATGGCATCGTCATGGCGCGCCCAGCCATGGAATCCCCAACGCTCGCGCAGGAGTCCGGGGGCAATGTCCGCGGCGATGAGGGCGGCCTCGATGGGCAGCGTGCCCGAGCCACACATGGGATCGACAAAGGCAGCGCTGTCGTGTGCGAGCCTGTCCCAACCGGCGGCGAGCAACAGTCCTGCCGCAAGGGTCTCCTTGAGTGGGGCCTCGGTCTGGACGCCATGCTCACGGTACCCACGGCGATGCAGGGACTGTCCGGAGAGGTTGAGGTAAATGGTTGCATGGCTCTTGTGGAGCGAGACGTCGATTGCGAAGCCGGGGTCGTGGGCATTTACGTCCGGTCGCTTCCCGCGCATCTGCCGTAGCCGGTCGCAGAGGGCGTCCTTCACCTTGAGGGCGGTGAACTGGGTGTTGCGCAGGCTCGGGTTGGTCCCGTGCGCCTGGACCGCGATGGTGGCGCCAGCTTGCACGTGCTCCTCCCAGGGGAAGCGGACGCAGCCCGCATAGAGCGCGTCACCATCATGTGCGTCAAGGCGCGCCAACACCAGTTGGATGCGGGTGGCCACGCGGCTCCACAGGCAGGCGCGGTAGGCATCGGCCTGGGTGCCAAAGAAGGCGACGCCTCCCTTGAGTGGGCGAACGCGCCGCAGGTGAAGTCCGCGCAGCTCGTCCGCCAACACCGACTCGAAGCCCGCTGCGCATCGCGCAAAGAGCTCGAGGTCATCGGAGGTGTTATCGCGTCGTCTTTTGGTCATATGTCCATTGTACAGAGAAGTGGAGCATCGCCCTGGGGACGATGCTCCACCTGAGAACGACGTTTCTCTTGGTGCTACTCTGCGTCCTTGTCGCGGACGAGCTCGCCCTGCACCCACACCTGACGGACGTTGTCCTGTGTGGAGCGGTAGAGGATGCGGGCCAGACGGTCGGCCGGCGAGTCGAACACACCAAAGCCCGTGAGGTCGCCATCGCGACGCTTGACGTCAATGACCTGCAGGTCAAAGGCATAGCCGGGCTCGAGGGAGCCGACCTTGAGGTCAAGGCATTCCCCACCGCCCTTGGTGGCCAGCCAGAACGCCTGGGACAATGACAGGCGCGCCTCGCCCAGGCCACGCTCGGCCTCGGGACGCATCGCGTCGACACCAGTCTCGAGCAGGCGTGAGACGAGCACCGTCTGGCGGATGACCTCGTACATGCTGGGGCTATAGCCACCTGAGATGTCGGTGCCCATGCCCACGCGGATGCCTTGGTCGCGGAAGCGGCGGATGGGGGCGACGGAGCTGGAGAAGTACGAGTTGGCCATGGGACAGTGCGCGATGGTGGCGCCCACCTCGGCCATGAACGCGCCTTCCTCCTCGGTCACGAAGGGGCAGTGCGCCATGATGGACTTGCGGCGAAGGAGACCTAGGTCGTAGAGGGCGTAGGGGTCCGTCTTGCCATAGCGCTCGAGCACGACGTCGTGCTCCCACTGACCCTCGTTGCAGTGCGTCTGGACGTAGACGTCGTACTTGTCGGCCATGCGTGCCAGGCCCAGCATGGCCTCGTCGGTGCAGCTGGGGATGAAGCGTGGGGTCACGATGGGATAGACGCCGGCACGGCTGGCGCGGCCGATGGCCTCGACCTCACGGATGCAGGTCTCGGTCTCGTCGATGGCCACCTGCGGGCTGGCGTCGCGGTAGTAGTCTGGGCAGCTCTTGGGGTCGTCCATGACGGTCTTGCCCACCATGGCGCGCTGGCCCTTCTCGGCACAGATGCGGGCGAGCTCGATGCTCGAGGCGAGGTGGGCGCTGCCCTGATAGACCACCGTGGTGGAACCGCGGGCGAGCAGCTGCTCGACGAGGTCCTCGTAGACCATGCGTGCGAAGTCGACGTCGGCGTACTTGGACTCGAGCGGGAAGGTGCGCTGATCGAGCCACACATAGAGGGGCTCGTCGAGGGCGAGGGCCGCCTGAGGCCACTGCGACGAGTGGACGTGGATGTCTACGAAGCCGGGCAGGCCGAAGCGGTCTGCGCCGAGCTCGATGAGGATACCGCTCTCTCGGTGGGCCGAGACGAGCCCTGCCTGTGCTGGGTCATCCGCGCGTATGACGCGCACGATGGTGCCCGCAGCGTCGACCTCGATGAGCGCGTTCTCGAGGTACTCGAAGTCACCGTAGACAGGTGTGTGGAAAAACGAGCCCAGGAAAGCCTGGGTCACAGTGTTGGGCATGGTGTCTCCTTTCGAGCAAGACAAGAGAGGCTACCCCCAACGCCCCATCCCAGTGGGGACATTGGAGGTAGCCTTGCTGTCTTACAGGCAACCCACGGGCTACTCCACCACGCCGAGGATCGGGTCCTCGATCTGCATGGTCAGCACGTTGATGAAGCCGTGGTCGGTGATGGCCAGCGTGGGCAGGGCCGCCAGGCAGATGAACGAGAGGAACATGCAGGTGATGGGGATGATGCAGCCGCGCTCCGCAAGGGCGGCGTTGAGCGCGTCCTTCTCGGCAGCGAGCTCGTCGCAGGAGAGGTCGGACAGCAGGCCGCAGACGGGGTAGGGGATGTCCTTGACCACGACGCCGTTCTCGACGTAGCACTGGCCGCCCTGGATCTCGACGAGGTGGTTCACGGCGAGAGCCATGTCCTCGAAGTTGGTGCCCATGACGATGATGTTGTGGTTGTCGTGGCCCACGCTGGAGGCGATAGCACCGCTGGTGAGGTGGAAGCCACCCATGAAGGCCTTGCCAACGTTGCCGTTCTTGGCGTAGCGCTCGACCTGCGCGATGTAGAGGACGTCCTGTGCGACGTCGCACTTGACGTAGCCGTCCTCGCACTCGAGCTCGACCTCGCGCGGCTGGGTGATGGGAATCCAAGGCAGGGTGTCCATGCACTTGACCTTGACCTTCTTGGCACCCTCGGGAGCGGCGATCTTGAAGCTGTCGGGCGTGATGGGGTTGAGCAGCTTGCAGGTGTTGAGGACGCAGGGCTTGTGCTCGGCAACAGGGTAGTGGACGAGCAGCTCGCCGTCCTGCATGACGTGCTTGCCGGCAGCCCAGGTGGCCTTGACCTCGAAGGTCTCGGCGGTGTCGCCGGAGACGATGTTGATGTCGGCGCGCTTGCCAGGGGCGAGGCCGCCGATGGAGAGCTCGAGCTCGAAGCCGCGGGCCGCGTTGAGGGTGACCATCTGGATGGCCTTCACGAAGGGCAGGCCTGCGCCAAGGGCGACCTTGATGTGGTGGTCGAGGTGACCGGTGCGGGCGAGGTCACAGCAGTGCAGGTCGTCGGTGACGATGGAGGCATAGGTGGTGTCGACGCCGCTCTCGACGACGTACTTGACCTGGTCGGCGAGGGTGCGGGCGGCGGAGGACTCACGCAGCATGGCATGGCAACCACCGCGCAGGCGCTCGACGATCTCGGGGCCGTCGAGGGCCTCATGGCAGGTGGAGACGCCGGCGGCGAGGCATGCGTTGAGGTTGGCGCCCTTCATGTCGGGCAGGTGACCCTGGGCGGTGAGGCCCGCGCGACCGTTGACCTCGTCGAGGGAGGCCATGAGGTCGGGGAAGCCAGCCAGGATGTAGTGGCCGACGACCTCGGAGATACCCACGGCATCCTCGCGCTCGAGGGCGCGCTTGATGATCTGCGCGTCGAAGGAGCCACCGGAGGTCTCGAGCATGGGCGAGAAGGGCACATGGGAGGGAACGACGAAGTAGAGGTTGAGGTCGGTGGCCTCGTTCTCCTCGAGGATGGCCTCGATGCCCTCGAGGCCCGAGACCACGCCGACCTCGTGGAGGTCGGTCATGATGGAGGTGGTGCCATGCTTGAGGACGGCCTCGGCGAACGGGCGAATGGAGAGGTCAGAGCTCTCGGGGTGGATGTGACCGTCGATGAAGCCCGGGGTGATGTAGTTGCCGCCGGCGTCGACGACCTCGGTGCCCTCGCCAATGCAGTAGTCCACGTCACCCACGGCTGCGATGCGGCCGTTGCAGACGGCGACGCCACCGTCATAAATCTCTGCCGTGTAGACATTGACGACCTTGCCGCCCTTGATGACGAGGTCGGCGGGTGCCGCACCCTTCGCGACGTCCAGAAGCTTCTGATCCATGTGGTTCCTCCCTTGGTGCCTATGCTGTGCCGTTGTGGTCGCGCGTCTGTTTGGGAGGACATGTGTGCTGCGAAGGTGGCTCTGCGTAACCTCCGCCATTCTAGCAGGGGGAGGTTACGAGACGATAAAAACGGGACATCTAGCCATCATTTTCAGATGGGTCTTAGCAGCATCATGGGCTCGCCAAACAGATGCGGCGAGGGATATGGTTGATAGAATTGCGGGCGCGATTCTATGAGATGCCCAGCTCCTCGAGCAGCCGCGACTTGAGCTCGGGGTCTGTGAGGGCAGGCGCAAGCTCCTCGACGCGGTTGGCGGCGATGAGTGCCTCGACAAGAAGCTTGTCAAGGCGTTCGACTTCGGCACGCCCCTCGGCTCGACCCTCGGCTCGACCCTCGGCTCGACCCTCGGCCCTACCCTCGGCAAGGCCCTCTTCGCGGCTGCGCCTCTTCTCCCTCTGGTAGTCAAGTTCGAGTCCTAGCACGGCGCTCCTCCACCCCTCGTCTTCGTTGAGGGCACGAACGTCCTCGTCAAGGCGGCTGACCCATTCATCACCCATGGTACCACCCCCATCGACATAGGAGAGGAAAGACGCGAGACGGGACCGTTTGGCTGTGGGACCCTCGCTTGCGGCCCCCTTGGCATTGAGAAAGACTCTCATGGTGCCGTCGTCATACGGCAGGTTACGGTCGATGATGGCCGGACGGATGACGTACATGCGGTCTCCCAGACCGATGGGGTCGAAGCTGCACACGAAGATGACGATGCTCCTTCCCAGCTTGTCGTAGTCCTCCCCACGCCAGATGCGGTCGCGGTCGAAGGATGAGATGAGGTATCGAGAGCGCAGGGCGAGGTCGTCATCGACGGCATTCTGCATCTCGACGTCATAGACCGTCCCCGAGCCGTCGTCGACGAACACGTCCATTCGTACGCCTTTGCCTCGCAGCGACGACTGGATGGTGTGCTCTGGCTCGACGGTGCGGATTTCGCCGATGGGGACGCCGAGGATGGCCTCAAGCAGGGGCCGGACGTTGTCTGGGTTGCTGAAGACGGTGGCAAATGTGTACTGGTTGGAGATGGGGTAATCGATGCGGTTTCTCACGGTAGGGCTCCTTTCAATAGAAAACATATGTTCGTATTTACTATAGGTAGTGTGATGTTTAAAGTCAAGAACGTATGTACTATTAGTTATCTAGTGACGAGGGCCAACCGCATGTCGCTTTCCTCGTATGCGAAGACCAAGCCACAAGAGTTAGCAATGGGATACACTCCATTTGGACGTAATGCGACCGAACGGAGCATCAGCATGGCAGAAAAGGTCCCGGGAACCCTCTCCGGGCTTGAGATCGGCGATTCCGCCATCGTCGCCGAGGTGGGTGGCGAAGGGGCGCTACGCCAGCACTTCCTTGACATGGGCGTCATCCCCGGGGCGCTGATGACATTCGTCAAGTATGCGCCGCTCGGTGATCCCATGGAGTTCCTCATCAACGGGTACTCGCTCACGCTGCGCGTCGACGAGGCGAGCCAGATTGCCTGCAGCCAAGTCGAGCTGCACACCCTTCCGCAAAGGGCGGAGGCCCCTGCCGCCACGGCCGAGCATCCCGGCTTGGGCGAGGGCGGCCGCTATCACGTCAAGGCTACCGAGAACCCCCTGCCCGAGGGGACCACGCTCACCTTTGCCCTTGCGGGCAACCAGAACTGCGGCAAGACCACGCTCTTCAACCGCCTTACGGGCTCCAACCAGCACGTGGGCAACTTCCCCGGCGTCACGGTCGACCGCAAGAGCGGGCAGATCCTGGGGCACCCCGAGACCGACGTCACCGACCTTCCCGGCATCTACTCGATGAGTCCCTACAGCCCCGAGGAGGTTGTGAGCAGGCAGTTCATCCTCGAGGAGAGGCCCTGCGGCATCATCGACATCGTCGACGCCACCAACATCGAGCGCAACCTCTACCTCACCATGCAGCTCATGGAGCTCGACCGGCCCATGGTGCTTGCCCTCAACATGATGGACGAGGTCCAGGGAAACGGCGGCTCCATCCATGTGAACGAGATGGAGGGCATGCTCGGCATCCCCGTGGTGCCCATCGCGGCTGTGCGGGGCGAAGGCGTGGACGAGCTGGTGGGACACGCCCTGCACGTGGCTCGCTACCAGGAGCGGCCCGGCCGTCAGGACTTCTGTGACGCGAGCGACCATGGCGGGGCGGTCCACCGCTGCCTGCATGCGGTGATGCATCTCATCGAGGACCATGCCGACGCAGCGGGCATCCCCGTGCGCTTTGCCGCAACCAAGCTCATCGAGGGCGACCAGCTCGTCGCGGACTCGCTCGGTCTCGACCAGAACGAGCTCGAGGCCATCGAGCACATCGTTTCGCAGATGGAGCAGGAACGTGGCCTCGACCGTGCCGCCGCCATCGCCGACATGCGCTATGCCTTTATCCGCAGGGTCGTGGACGCCTGCGTGGTCAAGCCGCACGAGAGTCGCGAGCGAGAGCGCAGCCAGGCCATCGACCGCGTGCTCACCGGTCGCTGGACCGCGATCCCATCGTTCGCGGCCATCATGTTCCTTGTCTTCTTCCTCACGTTCAACGTGATCGGCGTGCCCCTGCAGGACGTGATGGGGGCGGGCGTCGAGGCCTTCAGCACGGCTGCGAACGACTTGCTCGTCTCGGTGGGCGCCTCGGATGTCGTCCGCTCGCTCGTGGTTGACGGGGTCATCAACGGCGTGGGCACGGTCATCGTCTTCCTGCCGGTCATCGTCGCCATGTTCTTCTTCCTGTCCCTGCTCGAGGACACGGGTTACATGGCGCGCGTCGCCTTCGTGCTCGACCGGCTGCTGCGTCGCCTGGGCCTCTCCGGTCGCTCGATCGTCCCCATGCTCATGGGATTTGGCTGCACGGTGCCGGCCATCATGGCCACGCGCACGCTGCCCTCGGAGCGCGACCGCAAGATGACGGTCATCCTCACCCCCTTCATGAGCTGCTCCACCAAGATCGTGGTCTATGGCTACTTTGCCTCGGCGTTCTTCCCTCGGCATGCGGCGCTCGTGACGGTGCTGCTGTACGTGCTGGGGGTCGTGCTGGCCATCGTCACGGCCCTCCTGAGCCACGCCACGGTCTTCCGCGGCGATGCCGTGCCCTTCGTCATGGAGCTGCCCAACTACCGCCTGCCCAGTGCCAGGAGCGTCGGGCGTCTTGTATGGGACAAGTCACGCGACTTCCTCACCCGTGCGTTCTCGGTCATCTTCGTGGCGAGCGTGGTGGTGTGGTTCCTCCAGAGCTTTGGCCCCGGGCTGGACTTTGTCGACAACCCTGCAGACTCGCTGCTTGCGCTGGTCGCAGGCACCATCGCGCCGGCATTCGCGCCTCTGGGCTTTGCTGACTGGCGCATCTCGACGGCCCTCATCGTGGGCTTCATGGCCAAGGAGACGGTCGTGTCCACGTGCACGGTGCTCTTTGGGACCACGGCCGAGCTGCTTGCCGCCATCACGCCCTCTGCCGCCGCGGCGCTGCTCGTCTTCTGCCTGCTCTATACGCCCTGCGTGGCGGCGATTGCCGCCATCAAGCGCGAGCTGGGCTGGAAATGGGCAGGAGGCATCGTGGCCTTCCAGTGTGCCGTGGCTTGGGTGGTCGCGCTGCTGGTGCGGCTGGCGTGCGTGGCCTGCGGGCTGGCGTAGCGGACGCCGTATCCCAAAAACCACTGGGGGTATACCCCTCAGTGGTTATCCCAGCAACGTGTGGTAGAGGGCCTCGTCGCTGGCGAGGAAGACGTTGAAGACCACGGTCATGTTGACCTCGAAATGCGCGTCCAGCCAGCCCTGCACGGTGCGCACGGCGATGGTGGCGGCCTCGTCTGCGGGGAAGCCGAAGACACCGGTCGAGATGCAGCAGAACGCGATGCTCGTGCAACCCGCATCCGCTGCCGCGTCAAGGCAGCTGGTGTAGCAATCGGCCAATTGTGCGCGATGACGTGCGGTGGGATGACCCTGCGCGATGGGTCCCACGGTGTGGATGACGTGGCGTGCCGGCAGGTTCCACGCGCCGGTCACCTTGGCCCGTCCCGTAGGCTCCTCGTGGCCCTGCTCGGCCATGAGTCCCGCGCACTCTATGCGCAGCTGGATGCCGGCAAAGGTGTGAATGGCGTTGTCGATGCAGTGGTGACCGGGCCTCCAACAGCCCAGCATCTGCGAGTTTGCCGCGTTCACGATGGCGTCTGCTGCCAGCGTGGTGATGTCGCCCCGCCACAGACGCAGGCG
>OCTX012280865.1_pt1 | contig 12187 bp, 6 predicted proteins | sample 1539691 | NCBI WGS metagenome assembly OCTX01 (sample SAMN02144231, study PRJEB22623) | gut metagenome | biome: sheep rumen | host: Ovis aries | place: New Zealand
ACGGATAGGTGTGTCACCGAAACGCAGGTGAGAGCAGGTGAAGCCGCCCGACTTCTTAGAGTCGTACGAGAAGTAAGCCTGGCAGTACTTGTCGGTGTTGTCGCCGATAATCTTCACAGAGTTCTTGTTTGCACCCACGGTACCGTCGGCACCAAGACCGAAGAACTTAGCCTGGAACATACCCTTGCCGCCGAGTGCAATCTCGGGAACCTCGGGCAGAGAGGTGAAGGTCACGTCATCAACGATACCGATGGTGAAGTGGTTCTTGGGCTCAGGCATAGCGAGGTTGTTGAACACGCTGATGATCTGGGCAGGAGTAGTGTCGTGAGAACCAAGACCGTAGCGGCCACCGACGATGAGAGGACGGTCCTCAACATCATAGTAGGCATCCTTCACGTCGAGATACAGAGGCTCGCCATTGGCTCCGGGCTCCTTGGTGCGGTCGAGCACGGCAATGCGCTTCACGCTCTTGGGAACAGAAGCAAGCAGGTGCTTCACGCTGAACGGACGATAAAGGTGAACGCTGATCATACCCACCTTCTGGCCCTGTGCATTCAGGTAGTCGATGGCCTCGCGGGCAGCATCGGTGGCAGAACCCATCAGGATAATCATGCGGTCGGCATCCTCGGCTCCGTAGTAAGAGAACAGGTGATACTCGCGGCCTGTAATCTTGGAGATTTCGCCCAGATACTTCTCCACCACTTCGGGAACTGAATCGTAGTAAGGATTGCAGGCCTCACGATGTGTGAAGAATGTCTCGGGGTTCTCGGCCGTACCACGTGTGATAGGACGCTCAGGGCTCATAGCACGGTCGCGGAAGCGCTTGATGTACTCCTCCTTAACCAGCGGACGGATGTCTTCCTGGTCCATGAGCTCAATCTTGTGATACTCGTGAGAGGTGCGGAAGCCGTCGAAGAAGTTAACGAATGGTACGCAGGTCTCGAGCGTTGCCAGGTGAGCAACGGCGGTGAGGTCCATCACCTCCTGTACGCCACCTTCGCAAAGCATGGCGAAACCAGTCTGGCGGCAAGCCATCACATCCTGGTGGTCACCGAAGATACAGAGTGAGTGGCTGGCCAGTGTACGAGCAGAAACGTCGAACACGGTAGGAATCAGCTCACCGGCAATCTTGTACATGTTAGGAATCATCAGGAGCAGACCCTGAGAAGCGGTGAACGTGGTAGTGAGCGCACCAGCCTGCAGTGAACCGTGAACGGCACCGGCAGCACCGGCCTCCGACTGCATTTCCTGAACAGAAACGGTCTGCCCCCACAGGTTCTTACGACCGCGGGCAGCCCACTCGTCAACGTGCTCAGCCATCGGTGAGCTCGGGGTGATGGGGTAGATAGCAGCTACCTCCGAGAACATATAGCTCACATGAGCCGCAGCCTCGTTACCATCACAGGTAATAAATTTCTTTTCTTTTGCCATAATTGAATAATGTTAATGTATATGTTTATATTTGTTCTTTTCTATTCTTCTTTAATTTAATAGAGGAATCCGAAGAGCCATAATGGAATTTGGTTGTTCATACCTACCTCGGTATTATATCGGGCATAGATAGTATCCGGATTGGTACGGATCTTACTGCTTCCCTCAGCGTTGCAGATACGGAACCGTTTGTCACCGTCAACAATATAGAAACCGTCTTTCCCGCCCTGGTTGACGATATGGTCTTTCCACATCGAATTCACAAAGAATGTCTCCATGACATCCTGTCTTTCTATCTCTATAGGATAGATGGCATGCATCAGGTTTGTGTTGTGAAGCATCACCTTTGATGGTTTCTTTGGGAAATCTTGTCCAGGAGGGTAGATGATATTTATGAGACGGGCGTCGGCCAGATATTTGATATAGTTCATGACTGTGGCACGACTGGTCTCGATATCGATTGCCAGCTGAGAAATGTTGGGGGCTTTGGGACCTGTAACAGCCAACTGGTAGAATAGTTTCTTGATCTTCGTGAGATATTTCAGTTCGATCTGCTTGATCAACAGGATATCCACCTCTGTCATCATGTTCATGGTCTTCAGCAGGTTCTCCGAGTAATTTCGATGCTCAAGGAAGAACGGATAGAATCCATGGTGCAGGTAATCCTGGAAATAGCGTAAGGGGGATACATGGGGGAGGATCTGACGGGTCAGGTGCTCATGGTCGTCTAAGATCTCCTCTAAGGAATAAGGCCGGAACTGATTACCTGTCTGGAGATTCAGAAACTCCCGGAAAGAGAAGCCCCTCAGGTTATAGCTCTTCACTATACCGTTCAGCTCGGGATTCTCTTCTTTCAGACGCATGACGCTGGATCCTGTGAAAACAATCTTCAAACCAGGGTATAAGTCGTAGCACTTACGAAGCTCATGACTCCAGTTGGGCTCTTTGAACACTTGGTCGATCAAGAGCACCTTGCCGCCCTTTTCATAGAATGACCCGGCAAAATCCGCAATGCCTCTCCCTTGGAAATAGAAGTTGTTCATGTTGATATAGAGACACTTGCGGTCGTAAGTATCGAAATGTTCCTTGGCATATTGGAGCAGGAAGGTAGTCTTGCCGACACCACGCGTTCCCTTGATGCCGATCATACGGTCACTCCAATCGATCTCGTCCATTAATAGACGATGAACTGGGGCATTTACATGCTCCACAAGGTAAGAGTGTGTACGAAAAAAAGCTTCCATTTCCAATCTTTCCTGATTTGTTGTCGCTAAATCAAGTGCAAAGATAATATATATTTCGCAATTTGCAAAGTCAAGATAGCAAAATCTCGAAAATTTTTGTTAATTTTACATTGAATACAGATTATATTAAGGATTTATACTATATTTGCATCAAGAATTAGCCTACGATGAGATTACATGTTTTCAATCCGGAACACGATATAGCCTTGGCTTTTAATCGCCGTCATCTTACCATGCCACACGCAGCCCAGGAGTTGCGGATGAACTTGGGGTGGATACCGTTGCTTTGGGCTTCAGAGGATGATCTTATTCTGGTGGATGATGTTGCTTATTCCCAAAAAGCTTCCTGTAAGTTTAAGCGAGATACCTCCGTACACTTTATCGGGTGGGACGAACTTGCTGGCATTCCTATTGAAGCGGTTGATCCGTGGGGATGGGATATTACGTTGCGTATGTCATTGGTAGAACATGGTCTTTCGCCTAAAGTTCTGCCTACAGAACAGGCACTTTCAGAAATCCGTAAGCTTTCCAGTAGGTATGAAACCCTTCGGGCTCTGGACGTCCTTCGTGACGTCCTTGTGAACGAGACTTGTGGAAAAAACCGTTATCTCTCAACAGAAGAACAAGTCTTGGAAACGATAAGAGAGTGGAGGCGCGTTGTGTTGAAAGCTCCATGGAGCAGTAGCGGACGAGGAATCCGCTATGTGTGCAATGAGATGACTTCTTCGGTATCTGGATGGGTGCGCAGGATCTTGGAGATTCAAGGTGGGGTGATGGCTGAGCCTTATTATAATAAGGTGAGAGATTTTGGCATGGAGTTTTTCGTTCATGAAGATGGTCTTGTGGACTATTTGGGCTTATCTGTTTTCCAGACGATGAATCATGCTTACACTGGGAATCTGATTGCCAGTGAGGAGGAAAAAGCACAAATACTGGGAGCTTATATCCCTCTCACGTTAATAAATACTATAAAATATCGTATCTGTGAGTATTTTTCGTCACGGATGCGTAATCATTATAAGGGTCCCTTTGGTATAGACATGATGATCGTTGCCCGTCCAGACAGTCAGGGCTTCCTCCTTCATCCTTGTGTGGAAATCAATGTGAGACGCACCATGGGGCATGTCGCCTTGTCCTTGTCTTCATCCGAAAACACTCCCAGACAGCTGATGCGCATTGAGCATGATGTGAACTACCGACTGAAAGTGACACCTGCTCCCTGATGATTATTAACAACAATGATATCAATTCAAATGAAACAAACACTTATTACTATTCTGCTGATTGTGCCGATGATCCTGATGGCACAATACAAATCAAGTGCATGGAGTCCAGACAACGGCGATGGCACTTACACCAATCCAGTGATCAATGCCGACTATTCTGATCCTGATGTATGTGTCGTCGGCGAAGATTATTATTTAACAGCCAGCTCGTTTCAATGTACACCTGGACTTCCTATTTTGCATTCCAGGGATTTGGTGAACTGGGAAATCATTGGTTATGCCTTAGAAGAACTTTATGAGGGCGACAATGAGTTGATGAATCATTTTAGCACACCCCGTCATGGCGAAGGTGTGTGGGCTCCCTCTATCCGTTATCATGAGGGTGAGTTCTATATCTATTGGGGTGATCCGGATTATGGCGTTTATATGGTGAAAACGAAGGATCCGGCTGGAAAATGGGAGAAGCCTGTATGTGTGATAGCCGGCAAGGGAATGATCGATACCACTCCTTTGTGGGACGATGACGGACGTTGTTACCTGGTGAACGGCTGGGCTAACTCCCGTGCACGCTTTGCCTCTGTACTTACCGTTCGTGAACTGAATGCAGAAGGTACGAAGGCGATCGGTAAACCAGTGATTGTGTTCGACGGCAATGGTACGGAAAACCGTACTTGCGAGGGTCCGAAATTCTACAAGCGGGATGGTTGGTACTGGATCATGTGTCCCGCTGGTGGTGTTCCGACAGGCTTCCAGTTGGCTATGCGATCCAAATCTCCTTATGGCCCTTATGAACATAAGATTGTTTTGGCGCAAGGAAAGACAAAGGTCAACGGTCCTCATCAAGGTGGATGGGTGCATACCGCTTTTGGTGAAGACTGGTTCCTGCATTTCCAAGATAAGGAAGCGTACGGACGTGTGGTTCACTTGCAACCTGTTGACTGGTCAAGCGGATGGCCTGTGATGGGAAAGAAAGGGGAGCCTGTGTTGACTTACAAGAAGCCAAAGAGTAACTCCAATACGATTGTGAATCCCGTTGAGACTGACGAATTTAACGCCACCGTCTTAGGTAAACAGTGGCAATGGCAGGCGAACTATGATCAGAAGTTTGGTATGCCCACAGCTTTCGGTACGATGCGCATCTATACGCATAAGATGGATGACGGTGCCGTCAATCTTTGGAATGTGCCAAATATGTTGTTGCAGAAGACACCGGCTGATGATTTTACTGCGACAGCCAAGATTCGTATGACATCCAAGGATCAGAATCAGTTGGGCGGCATCATTATGATGGGGCTAAATTACAGCGCTTTGGCTGTGAAAAGAGTAGGGGATGCCTTCCAGTTGGTAAGACTCACTTGTGTGGCTGCTGACAAGGGTAAGGCAGAGAAGGAGGATGTGATCACGACATTACAGCCTACAGAAAGAGATAAGGTGGATTACCAACCCGCTATTCATGAAGATATCTATTTGCGCATGGTGGTAAGTAATAGCCAATGTCGGTTCTTCTATAGCTTGAATGGAAAATCATTCAAGGAGGCTGGTGAGGTGTTCCCGATGAAAGAAGGTAAATGGATTGGAGCAAAGATCGGGCTCTTGGCCGTTGAACCGGCAGGTCAAGCCAATCGGGGCTGGGTAGAGGCTGACTGGTTCCGTGTAACTCAATAGGTTTCGCTTTTTATTGAGGATTGAAGAAATAAACGAAAAGACAGGTCAATACCACGATCAGCGCAAGCACACAGGTGAAGCGGAAAAGGTACTTCTCTATGAGCTTGCGCCTTTTTGCTGTCATCAACGTGCGGTTTTTGAATTTTTCCGAACTGTCTTCATGATGATGGTGTTTGTGCTTCCCTGAAGATAAATGATGTGCTCCCGAACTGGAATGATGATGGGAGTGGGAACCACTGGAATGATGATGCTCTTGGACAGCTTGTCCTAGATGATCGTGGCCGTTTTCTTGGTTAGTGTTATTGTGAGAAGTCATTTCTTTGATATATCTATCTTGAGTATTGTGCTGCAAATATAGTAATTTGGTACATAACTTCCAAGAAATCATTGGAAAAAATGATGGTTGGGTATTTCTTTTCTCTCTATTTAATCAGAAAAAGGCTGTACCCTGAACAGTTTATGCTCAACTAAGGGTACAGCCTTTTTCGAATCGATTAAATGCCTTAAATGAACGCAACGGTTAATCCTGCCATCACGATGCTGACCATAGACATCAGTTTGATCAAAATGTTCAATGAAGGACCGGAAGTGTCTTTGAACGGATCACCAACGGTATCACCCACAATGGTAGCCTTATGGGCAAAGCTGCCCTTACCACCAAAGTTACCTTCTTCTACATTCTTCTTGGCATTGTCCCATGCACCACCGGCATTGGCCATGAACACAGCTAAGGTGAAGCCTCCTGCCAGACCACCAACCAGTAGTCCTAACACACCGGCTACACCAAGCACGCAACCTACGATGATGGGGATAATGATGGCGAGAATTGACGGGAAGATCATCTCATGCTGGGCTGCACGGGTGGAAATCTCTACGCAAGAACCGTAATCGGGTGTTCCCGTTCCTTCCAGGATACCTGCGATCTCACGGAACTGACGCCGTACTTCTTCCACCATCTTCTGGGCGGCACGTCCTACAGCTTCCATTGTCAGTCCGCAGAACAGGAAGGCAGCCATGGCACCGATGAAGGCACCCACGAGTACCTTCGGGTTCATCAGGTTCACCTGGAAGAATTCCATGAAGTCGGGCATGGTGGCTGTCTCGGGATTGAAGATCTTCTGTGTGAGCGGATGGATGAACTGCTCACCACTTTCCATCGCACGAATCATGGCAATCTTGATTTCCTCGATATAGGATGCCAGCAGGGCGAGAGCAGTCAGGGCCGCCGAACCGATGGCGAATCCCTTACCAGTGGCAGCGGTCGTGTTACCTAAAGCATCGAGGGCATCCGTACGGTGGCGTACCTCCTCACCTAACTCACTCATCTCAGCGTTTCCGCCAGCATTGTCGGCAATGGGCCCGTAAGCATCAGTAGCCAGTGTTATACCCAGGGTGGAGAGCATACCCACGGCGGCGATACCAATGCCATAGAGTCCATGGGAGATACTTTCCGCACTCATGGTGAGGTCGAAACCGTTGGCGCACATGTAACTCATCATGATAGCCACACCAATCGTGAGTACGGGAACACAGGTGGAGATCATACCTGTACCGATACCCTTGATGATCACGGTGGCAGAACCGGTGAGTCCTGCTTCTGAGATTCGCTGGGTAGGCTTGTAGCTATGAGACGTGTAGTATTCTGTTGCCTGTCCGATGATGACACCGGCTGCCAGACCCGTAATCACTGAGAAGGAGAGTCCTTTCCAGTTGTCGATGCCCAAAAGATAGAGAATGATAAAGGAGGCCACGGCAATCAGCACGGCCGACACATTAGTTCCCAGTGACAACGAATGAAGCAGGTCTTTCATCGTGGCACCTTCCTTGGTGCGGACGAGGAAGATTCCCAACAGTGAGAGGAACACACCCACGGCGGCGATCAGCATCGGAGCGATGACAGCGCGCAGCTGCATGTCACCATTCATTGCAAAGGCAGTGGCACCAAGAGCTGCTGTTGAAAGGATACTGCCGCAGTAGCTCTCATAGAGGTCGGCACCCATTCCAGCCACATCACCTACATTGTCACCAACGTTATCTGCGATCGTGGCGGGGTTACGCGGGTCATCCTCGGGAATGTCTGCTTCCACCTTACCTACGATGTCTGCACCCACATCGGCTGCTTTTGTATAGATGCCGCCGCCCACACGGGCAAACAAGGCCTGGGTTGAAGCTCCCATACCAAAGGTCAGCATGGTGGTAGTGATGGTGATCAAAGCCATGTTCGAGCCATGGTAGAAATAACTCAGTACAATGAACCAGATGGCGATGTCGAGCAGTCCTAAACCTACCACGGTGAGTCCCATCACAGCACCGGAGCGGAAGGCGATCTTCAATCCGCCGTCCAGGCTCTTTCGTGCGGCATTAGCTGTACGGGCTGAAGCATATGTGGCTGTCTTCATACCGAAGAATCCGGCCAAACCAGAGAAGAATCCTCCCGTGAGGAAAGCAAACGGTACCCAAGGGTTCTGAACGCCCAGACCATAGGCCATGAAAGCGAAGAGTGCTGCCAGGGCAATAAATACGTAAATCACTACCTTGTATTGCTGCTTCAGGTACGCCATGGCACCTTTGCGCACATACTCGGCAATCTCTCTCATACGAGGTGTTCCCTCGTCGGCCTTCATCAAGCTCTTGAAGAAGAACCAAGCCATACCGAGGGCCACAAGTGAGGCGATCGGCACAAGCCAAAATACTGTTGGAATATTCATAAGTTAATAGAAATAGTGAAAATGATCCTGATAGGAGAGGAGCATGACTTATATATGTCCTTCATATCATCGTCATGCTCCCCATAATGCTACTGTGGAAAAGATTCTGCTTAGAATCTGAAGTCGAGCTCCATATCCACTAAGTTGTAGTTGTGCTTGTCGGCTGCAAGGTTGCGGTCGTTCACATGGGAATACTCCAGATGGAGTTCCAGATTCTTGGTGAAGAAATAGTTCAGACCGCACTCAACCTGATTGACTGAGCTGCCCCATTCCTTCGATACGCGATAGGTCTGGTATCGGGCCTTGGCATGGAGCTTCGATTTGATCAGAGGTACGATACCGAAGCAATACCATCCATCAGCCTTGTCGCCCAAATCATAGTTGATGACGTTACTACCAACCACACCGGATCCCCATCCTTGCGAGTGCAGATACTCAGCGCGGAAAGTGAATTCGTCCTTATCGTATTCGGCAGAGATGCAGTAGCGGTTCAGGGGCACGTTCTCGTTGGTCCCCTCAATTGTAGTCATACCGCCATGACTTCCCTTCCATCCGAAGGCACCGATGCGCACACCCTTGATGGGCATTACCCACAGACCACCAATAATATCTTTCTGATTATTTTTGTCACTACGGTTAACACCTTCACCGTTATAGACGCCCACCTGATAGTGGAGCAGCTTGCGTCCATTGGCATTTGGCAGGATGTCACCAGACAACTGGATACCGATGTCGCGTCCACCACTGGATTTCTCACCTGCACGGTCACCGAAGCCTGAGAGACGGTTAATAACGTCGGCATAGCCTCTCCAACCTTGTGTGATGGGGTGTGTTGGGTTCTCAAAGGTAAAGGCGCGCTTGAACTGTCCTACACGTACTTTGAACTCAGGGAATTTCCTCCACTCTGCATAGAGGTCAACCAGCTGTACGGTAGGTTCTGCGGGGCCTTTGGCATTGGTGCCCTGAATCTGGGCGCGCCAGTCGAAGTCACCAATCTTACCATCGAGGATGAAACGGGCCAGTCGCAAGTTGAAGCTGTTTGTATGGGCATTGTCCTTGTCCTGGGCCTGATACTGAAGCATGCCATAACCACTGAATTTAATGTTCTGAACCCACTGAGGTAGTTCTATAGCCTTCTTCTCATTTGTGTTTTGTACTTCCTCTACTTCGGGATACGTTTCAGCACTGACTGACATCGTAAAGAATGCCAACAGCAGCATGAGCATTGTTTTTTTTATCATGGCGTATTATTTTAAGTTAATAGAATAGATGATTTGGTATTTTTCTGCAAATATAATTAAATATTTCGAAACTACCAAATTTATTTGGGTGAATAAGGTTAAATTTTTTGTAAGAGTGCCACATTCTCCACATGAGGAGTGTGGGGGAACATGTCAACCGGTTGAATGGCTGTCACCTGATATTGCTCACTGAGCAACTGGATGTCACGTGCCTGTGTAGCAGGATTGCAACTCACATAAACGATCCGTTGGGGTGCTGCTCTCAGGATGGTCTGGATCACATCGGGATGCATACCGGCACGTGGCGGGTCGGTGATGATGATGTCAGGACGACCATGTCGGTTGATGAAATCGTCGCTCAGCACGTCTTTCATGTCACCTGCATAAAATAAAGTGTTGTCAATATGGTTGATCTGAGAATTGACCTTTGCATCTTCAATGGCCTCGGGTACATATTCGATGCCGATCACCTTGTCGGCTTGTCTTGCTACGAAGTTGGCAATGGTTCCAGTGCCAGTATAGAGATCGTAAATTAGTGGCAGTCTCATCTCTCCGTTCTCTGTTGGAGCCAGGGCAAACTCCCTCACAACCTTGTAGAGATGATAAGCCTGCTCAGTATTCGTTTGGTAGAAACTCTTGGGACCGACCTTGAAACGCAGGTCTTCCATTTGCTCGAAGATATAGTCGTTACCCTTAAAAACTTTGATGTCCTGATCGCCTATGGTGTCATTCCCCTTTTGGTTGTCGAGATATAATAAAGAGCTGATCTGCGGGAACTTATCACCAAGATGTTGGAGCATAGCGTAAATCATCTCCCACTGTTTATCAACACTTCTCTTCTCGTCTTCGTCTGTGTGGTCTGGTGTGATGGGAGCATGGTCGATGTGCATCTGTGCAATCACCATCCATTCGCCTGTGTTGGAATTTCTAACGATAATGTCTCGAAGCATACCTGTCTGCGCTCTGAGGTCAAAGAAACTAATACCATGTTCCAGTGCATAGTCGAAAACCTCCTGCCGGATCTGGTTCTGCAGGTCGTCCATCAGATAGCACTTCGTAATAGGAAGCACCTTGTCGAAAGCTCCGGTAATATGGAATCCCAGGGCGTCTCTTTGAAACTCCCTGCCGCTTTGTATCTCCTCAAGGGTAAGATAACGCCGGTTGGAGGCACCGAAGTCGAGCTTGTTGCGATACTCCCATTGATGAACGGAACCGAGAATGGGTCGGAACGGTGGTAACTTGATCTTACCGATGCGGGTTAGCTGGTCTTTTACCTGCTGCTCTTTCATCTTCAGCTGCTCCTCGTAAGGCAGGTTCTGCCACCGGCATCCACCACAGATACCGAAATGCTCGCATCGTGGAATCGCGCGTACCTTACTATATTTTATAAATCTGACAACCTCACCTTCAGCATAATTGTGCTTTTTCCTGCGAATCCGTACGTCAACAATGTCGCCAGGCACACAAAAAGGGACGAACACAACAAGTTCATTCCAGTGAAACAACGAATTGCCAGCGGCGGCGCATGATTCAATCTCCACTCCTTCCAAAATGGGAAACGGTTTCTTTTTCCTGCTCATTTCGATTACTGCAATTTGGTGCAAAGTTACGAATAATCTTTGGTAATCTACAGAATATGCGGTTAAAAAATAAAAATCGCAAGATATTTCTAAAAATGCAAAGTCAACATAGCAAATTCATGTCTAAATATTTGGAGGTATCGGAGAAATTCTGTATATTTGCACGTTAAATACGACCAACTTAATATTATAGTAATACATTATAAATCTATGAGCGAAAAAAGAGTTTATCTTTTCGGTAATGGAAAAGCCGAAGGAAATGCACAAATGCGTGAGGCACTGGGTGGCAAGGGTGCAAACCTTGCTGAAATGAACCTGATTGGTGTACCCGTTCCTCCAGGTTTCACAATCACTACTGATTGCTGCAACGAGTATTATCAGGTAGGTCAGGAGAAGATCATGAAGGTCTTGAATGACGATGTGATGAATGCCGTTAAGCATATCGAGGAGTTAATGAACAGCAAGTTCGGCGACAAGGAGAACCCGCTGTTGGTATCTGTACGTTCTGGTGCCCGTGCTTCCATGCCGGGTATGATGGACACTATCCTGAACTTAGGTCTGAACGACGAAGTGGCTGAGGGTATGGTGAAGAAGACCAACAATCCGCACTTCGTTTATGACTCTTACCGTCGTTTCGTACAGATGTACGGTGACGTGGTACTCGAGATGAAGCCCGTGAACAAGACCGATATCGATCCGTTCGAGGAGATCATTGAGAAGGTTAAAAAGGAAAGTGGTGTCGTGCTGGATAAGGACCTCTCTGTTGAGGATCTTAAGAAACTGGTTCAGTTGTTTAAGGCTGCCATCAAGGAGCGCACAGGTAAGGACTTCCCCAATGATCCTATCGAGCAGTTGTGGGGCGCCATCTGCGCAGTGTTCCGTTCTTGGATGAACGAGCGTGCTATCCTGTATCGTAAGATGGAGGGTATTCCTGATGAGTGGGGTACTGCCGTATCCGTGATGGCCATGGTTTTCGGTAACATGGGTGACACTTCTGCAACAGGTGTTTGCTTCAGCCGTGATGCTGCCAATGGTGAGAACCTGTTCAATGGTGAGTATCTGGTGAACGCACAGGGTGAGGACGTTGTGGCT
>OCTX012283870.1_pt1 | contig 12180 bp, 12 predicted proteins | sample 1539691 | NCBI WGS metagenome assembly OCTX01 (sample SAMN02144231, study PRJEB22623) | gut metagenome | biome: sheep rumen | host: Ovis aries | place: New Zealand
ATGGTCTTCTTGTTCTTCAACAGGAATTCCTCACCTTTGTTGATTGTCTCAACATTCTGTTCTTTCACGTTTACGTTTGCCATTTATTGAATTGTTTTTTATTGACTTCTGTTGCACCGCACTGCGGTTCATTCATTTGGGTTGCAAAATTACGGAATTTATTCCACTTATTGAAATTTATTGCTGTTTTTTTTCGTTCAGCACCCGTTTTTTCGTAACTTTGGCTTCACCGAAGTTACTTGCACTCGGAAAAGCCCAAATACATTTGGCTTTTCGCTCGACTTTTCGTAACTTTGCGATGGCAATCGCGAAGTTACTACGTCTCGGAAGAAAAAACAAACGAGTTCGTTTTGTTCTTCGCTCGACTTTTCGTAACTTTGCACACCAATGATACTGAATAAGATATCCATCATCAATTACAAGAACATCAAGGAGGCCAGTTTACCCCTGTCACCGAAGATGAATTGTTTTATCGGTCCGAACGGTGCTGGTAAGACCAATATGTTGGATGCAGTATATTATCTTTCGTTCTGCCGGAGTGCTTATCATAGTATCGATTCGCAGGTCATCTGCCATGACGAGCCTTTCTTCGTGTTGGAAGGGTCTTATCAAGACGAAGCAGGAAACAAGGAGGAGATCTACTGCGGAATGAAACGGGGAACGAAAAAACATTTCAAGAGGAACAAAAAGGAATATAAACGTTTGTCGCAGCATCTCGGACTGATTCCCTTGGTCTTTGTGTCTCCCGCTGATACCTATCTGGTGGATGGAGGCAGTGAGGAACGGCGTCGTCTGATGGATGTGGTAATCTCACAATACGACAACACCTATGTGGAGGCATTGAACCGTTATAACAAAGCCTTGCAACAACGGAACACCTTGTTGAAGATGGAGGAGGAGCCCGATTGGGAACTGATGCGTATCTGGGAGGAGCAGATGGCTGCTGAAGGGGAGGTTGTCTATCAGAAACGCAATGCCTTTGTGATCGAACTGCTTCCTGTGTTCCAGCAGATCTATCAGGATATCTCGGATGACAAGGAGACGGTGTCACTTCATTATGTCTCTCATGGTCAGCGGGGACCTTTGTTGGACGTCATCCAGCGTGACCGCATGAAAGACCGTGCCGTAGGTTACTCTTTGCATGGTGTCCATCGTGATGACTTGGAGATGCTATTGGGGGGATACCCCATGCGACGTGAGGGTAGTCAAGGACAGCTGAAGACCTTTGTGATAGCCATGAAGTTAGCACAGTTCCGATTCTTGAAACGTACCTGTAGTAAGACGACCCCTTTGCTCTTACTGGATGATATCTTCGACAAGTTAGATGCACATCGGGTGGAGCGCATCGTGCAGATGGTGGCCAGTGAGGAATATGGACAGATCTTTATCACCGACACCAATCGGGATCATCTTGACCGGATCCTTCATGAGAACAGTTTTGATTATAAGTTGTTTTCTGTCGCCGACGGTGTGGTGACGGAGCGTGTGGAGGAAGGAGAGGCAAGCGATGTTTAAACGGGATGTACACGATATCAACGATTTGGTGAATCAGTTCTTGCGACAGAACGGCTTGGAGATGCCGTTGTTGCAAAAACGACTGATTGATGCCTGGGGAAAAGTGGCAGGAAAAGTGATTGAGCGTTATACAGAAGAGAAGTATATCCGCAATCAGGTGTTGTTTGTTAAGATATCCCGTCCTGCCCTTAGGTCGGATCTTTCCATGATGCGCTCAGAGTTGGTGAACCGCCTCAATCAGGAGGTTGGTGCGCGGATTATTATTGATATCCGGTTCTATTAGAGAACCTCATCCATCTTGATGTCGTTTTCCTCAGCGGGGATTCCCGGCAGTTTCTGGAAATCGAAACATACACCTATTTTATATATAGCAGGCATTTGCGACAGGAATCGGTCGTAGTAACCCTTTCCACGACCCAGTCGGTTGCAGCGTGAATCGAAGGCCATACCGGGAACAACGGCCACCTCGATACTGTCATAATCGGTGAATAGCTTCCCTACGGGTTCCATGATGTGAAAGAATCCCCCTTCCAAATCGCGGGGCCCCGTATATTGCCGCAGCTCCATCCTTGTGTCATCGACCACAGCTGGCAGTAAAACTGTTTTCCCCTGGTCCACCAGTTGGTTGATAACCTCATGGGTATTCACTTCATCATCGAGTGAATAATACATCAGTAGTGTGTGGGCTTGCTTGATACGTGGGTGAGCGAGCAGCCGTTTCATGATAGGTAGGGACAGTTCATCCAGTTCCTTCTGGGTGAACTGTCCTTTCTGCATGCGTATAAACTGGCGCAGATCTTTCTTGTTCATATTCAGCAGCGGGCAATGATGTTATATCTTCTGCCCATCTCTCTGTTGATGAACACGTTAATGGAAGCTTTAGCCACCTTCTCCTCCTTCTTCACTTCCACATCGGGCTTTTGCGGGAAGGCGGCATTGTCTTTAAACACTTTCTGTGCTGCTCGGATCACGGGATCGTCGAGATTCAGGTATTGTACCCAAGCATCTTCATCCATGATGTTATAGATGATGCGGCTGTTGATATAGCGCTCCAACAGCTGATGACTCTTCTGAATCATCAGGTTTCTTCGTTTCAGTCCGCGGCTATCAGCATACGTGGCGAACTTGTCAACAGTGTTCTGCTTGACCAGATAGTCAGACAAGGCCATCATCTCGGTGAAGTTATTCAGCTTCAACCGGTTGTCATCCGTATAGGTGAAAGCGAACTGAAGGATCAGACCGCTCATACTGGCTTGTTTATAATACGACGTGATGCCCAGTGTATCCTCTGGTACGAAGAGATCTGGGGTGATACCACCGCCGCCATATACCTCACGACCGATGCTGGTGTGATAGGCTGGTCCTGTATGTTTGATGCTGTCCTGACTGAAGAACTCCCCATGTTCATAGCGTTCCAGCAGATCCTCTTCATAGTTCTTGTCACCAGGAGAGTAAGGTTTCTGGATACAGCGGCCCGATGGTGTGTAGTAACGAGCGATGGTCAGACGAATCATCGAACCGTCAGGGAAACCGATCTGCTGCTGAACCAGTCCTTTACCAAAGGAACGGCGACCGATAATGGTGGCACGGTCATTGTCTTGCATGGCACCAGCGAAGATCTCTGAGGCAGAGGCGCTGCTCTCGTTAATCAATACGATAAGTGGAATCTTCTGGTAGCTTCCCTTTCCATTACTCTTGTATTCCTGGCGTGGTGACTTGCGTCCCTGTGTATAGACGATCAGTTTGTTGTTTGGCAGGAACTCATTGATGATCTGTACTGCCGACTGCAAGTAGCCACCCGTATTGTCACGCAGGTCGATGATCAGGTTGCTAAAATTCTCCTGTGACAGTTTTGCCAGGGCGATGAGCATCTCTGGATAAGTGTTCTCTCCGAAGTTCTTAATACGGATATAACCCGTATCATCGTCTAACATATAGGTGGCGGTCACGCTCTTGGTGGGAATCTCACCGCGAGTCACTGTGAATTGCTTCACCTTCTTCTCACCATAACGCAATATGCCGATCTTCACTTTCGTGTCCTTCGGACCTTTCAGTCGGTGCTGTGCCTCCTCGTTGGTGACAATTTTTCCCACGAAGGGTTTGTCATCAACAGAGACGATCTTGTCGCCTGCCAGCAGACCAGCCCGTTCTGCAGGACCGTTCTTGATGACTCCCTGCACATGGATGGTATCCTCGCGGATGACGAATTCGATGCCGACTCCCGAGAACGATCCTTTCAGGTCGTCAGTAGCTGTCTGCACATCCTTCGCACTGATATACACGGAGTGGGGGTCGAGATCCCCTAGAATCTGTGGGATCGCTTTCTCTACCAGTGAGTCCAGATCCACCTTGTCCACATATTGGTCATCAATGATGTGCAGCAAGTTATTCAGACGGTTACTGCCGCTGTTGATAATATTCAGCCGCTGACTGGAGAAGTGGTTGGCAAAGAAGGTGCCGATCACCACACCGACGACCACGCAGATGGCCATTAGCAAAGGCATGTAGCGGTTTGTCTTATTTTGTTTCATTGCTTATAGAGCTTTGGGTCATTCGTCAGGATTCAAATATACTACTTCGATACCGGCGCGTCGCAATAAGTTGATGCCGTCTTCCAGACGGTATTTCTCACCATATACCACCCGTCGGATACCTGCCTGGATGATGAGCTTCGCACATTCGATACAAGGAGATGCCGTGACATAGAGCGTAGAGCCGTCACTGTTGTTCGAACTGCGTGCCAGTTTGGTGATGGCATTGGCTTCGGCATGGAGCACATACGGCTTGGTGACGTTGTCCTCATCCTCGCATACGTTCTCAAAGCCACTCGGTGTGCCGTTGTAGCCATCGCTGATGATCATCTTGTCTTTCACCACCAATGCCCCCACCTGTCGTCGTTGGCAGTAGCTGTTCTCTGCCCAGATGCGAGCCATGCGCAGATAGCGCAGATCCAGTTTCCTTTGTTTCTCTGTCATCTCTCTAATCTCTAATCTTTCATCCCTCATCTTTCATCCCTCATCTCTCATCTCTCATCTCTCATCTCTTATCCCTTTTGATTCCATTTCTCTTCAAGAGGGCATCAATCGTAGGCTCTTGTCCTCTGAACCGTTTATACAAGGTCATGGGATGTTCTGTTCCACCCTTGCTGAGGATGCAGTCACGGAAACGCTGGGCTACCGCTTGGTTAAAGATGCCATTTTTCTTGAATACGCTGAAAGCATCTGCATCCAACACTTCTGCCCATTTGTAGCTATAGTATCCTGCAGCATAGCCACCTGCCATGATATGTGAGAACTGCACGGTCATGCAGGTCGTGGGGTTCTTCTTTGGCTTCACGATGGATGCCTTTGCCCATGCCTTCTTCTCAAAGGGGATGATGTCATCGGTGAAAGCATCTTTCTTGGTATAGTAAGCCATGTCGAGCAAACCGAAGCTTACCTGTCGCAGACAACCCATGGCCACATTGAAATTCCTGCTTCTCATGATACGCCGGATGAGTTCATCGGGCAAGGGCTCACCCGTCTCATAGTGATAGGCGAAGGTACGTAGGAACTCCTTTTCCACGGCATAGTTCTCCATGAACTGCGAGGGCAGTTCCACGAAGTCCCACCACACATTGGTGCCGCTGAGACTCTCAAAACGTGTATTGGCAAACATACCATGCAGGGAGTGTCCAAATTCATGCAAGAAGGTCTCTACTTCACCTAAGGTGAGCAGGGCGGGCTTCTCCGCCGTGGGTTTCGTCAGGTTCATCACCACGCTCACATGAGGACGTACATTCTCTATACTTTGAACTTTGAGCTTTGAACTTTGAACTTTGAGCTTTGAACTTTGACCTTTATCCTTTGACCCTTGCTGATCTTTCTTCTCTTTGAAATATTGACCTTGATACTCTGTCATCCACGCACCGCCCTGCTTTCCCTTTCTCGGATGGAAGTCTGCATAGAACACTGCCAGGTAAGAACCGTCCTTGTCGAACACCTCATACGCTTTCACGTCGGGGTGATACACAGGGATCTCTTTATTTTCCTTGAATGTGATACCATACAGACGGTTGGCCAGTCCGAAGACACCTTCGATCACTTTCGACAGCTCGAAATAGGGGCGCAGCATCTCGGCATCGATATTGTATTTCTTCAGTTGCAGCTTGTGCGAATAGAATCCCTGATCCCATGCCTCCATCTTGAAGTCCTTGCCCTCACTTTTCTGTGCGAACTTCTCTATCTCTGCGTATTCTTTCAGGGCGGTAGGCTTGTATGCATCGATTAAATCATCGAGCAGCTTGTAGACATTCTTCACCTTACTGGCCATGCGGTGCTTCAGCACATAGTCGGCATAGGTCTTGTAGCCTAACAGCTGGGCAACCTCCCGACGGAGGTTGACGAGTCTTTTGCAGATTTCAAGGTTGTTCTCGGCATTGTCATGTGTACATACGGTATTGCGTGCCATGTAAATCTTCTCACGGAGGTCTCGCTGTGTGCTGTAGGTCATGAACGGACTATAGCTGGGCATGTCGAGTGTGAACACCCATCCTTCCAGGTCACGCTCCTTTGCAGCCAGTGCCGCAGCCTCACGCGCTGTCTCTGGCAGTCCGTCAAGTTGCTTCTCATCAGTGATATGGAGAATGAAAGCCTTGTTTTCTTTCAAGAGGTTCTGTGAGAACTGCAGCGAAAGCATCGAGGCCTCCTCGGTGAGTGAGCGCAGTTTCTCTTTCCCTTCATCATCGAGCAGGGCACCGCTTCTGACGAAACCGTCGTAGCAGTTGTCAAGGAGCATCTTCTCCTCCGCGGTCAGTCGGCGGTGGTGAAGGTGGACATATTTAATTCTCTCGAAGAGTCGTTTGTTCAAGCGCACATCATTGGCATGTTGAGTGAGGATGGGTTGCATCTTCTGTGCCAAGGCATCGATCTCATCATTGGTTTCCGCACTCATAAGGTTGAAGAACACGGTGCTCACCCGACTCAGCAGGTCGTAGTAGCCATCCTTGTCCTCTTCAGCGTTGATGATGGTATTGTCGAATGTCGGTTTCTCCGGATTATTGATGGTCTTTTCTATCTGCTCGTTGTCGCGACGGATGCCTTCCATGAAGGCTTCTTCGAAGTCCTCCACGCGAATACGATCAAAGGGCACCGTGTCGTGCGGTGTCTTATATTCTTCGAAAAAGGGATTTATTCTCTTTGCTTCCTCTGTCATATTTCACTCATACTAAATACGGAATGCAAAGATACATTAAATAATCTAATACACCTTATTATATAATATATTTTTAACGAAATTTATTCAGTTGACCGTTATCTGCCTCATTCCATCAGCAATTGCTCCAAGGCGGGAACATGGATAATGCCTCGTGTCAGTTGGATCAGTCCGTCTTGGTGCATCCTGTTCAGTTCACGGGAAACATTTAACCTACTTTCAGCGATAAGGCTTGCCAGTGTCTCCATTTTGATATAAAGTGTTTTCTCGCCCGCCGGTCTCATACTATGCGTTTCCACGAACCGGATAATTTTGTTTCGGATACCTTGTGGCTGGGCGCGCCAGGGCTGGTGTGTGATGCGCTGACTTTGTGTACTGATGATGTTGAGCAGGTTCAGCTGGAAGATGATATGTTCTTCCGACAGCCGGAGGGTTTCTGATTTGTTGATGCTCATCAGCTGACACTCCGTCATGGCCGTGAAGGTCTTACTATACCGCTGGGTTAGTCCGAAGATGCGCTCAGGCTGCAGGATATCGGGCGCCGTCATCGTCTCGATGATGCGGTAGCTGTGGTCATCGGCCTGGCTCTCCACTTGTAATGTGCCTTTCACCAGGAAGAAGATATGCTCGCAGGGGTCACCCTCCTGCACCACGTCTTTCCCTTTCGCCACGCGATGGAATCCAAACTTCGTCTGAGCCACAACCTGACTCAGGTCGTTATGGCTCATTCCCAGAAACAGGGGTAGCTCCAGCAGTTTCTCGAATATGCTACGCATCGGATATTACTTATCACTTGACACAATCTTGTTCTCCATGTCTTTCGAATACCAGATGGCATAGTTCCCTTGCTCATCGGTATAGATCAGGTAGGCCATCAGTTCAGGATGCTTGTCCAGGATCTTTCTCGCACCGTCGAGTCCCATCACCATGAACGATGTCGCGTAGGCATCGGCAGTAGCACAGTCGTTTGCCAGTACCGTGGCTGACAGGATATTGTGTTGTACGGGATAGCCGGTATGCGGGTCGATGGTGTGCGCATATTTCTTCCCTCCCTTGTAATAGAAATTCCGGTAGTTCCCACTCGTGGCCATGGCTTTGTTGGTGACATTGAGTACCGCCTGCATCTCATTACTTGTACTGAGCGAGTCATCCGAAGGTTTCGTCACCCCAATCCGCCAAGGCACTCGTTTGTCGCTCACTCCGTTGGTCACGATCTCTCCCCCGATCTCCACCATGAAGTTCTGGATGTCATGTAGTTTGAGGAACCGTGCCACCACATCACTGCCGTAGCCTTTGGCGATGGCAGAGCAGTCGAGCATGATACGCGGGTCTTGTTTCTTGATGTATGGGGTGGGGTGCTTCACGTCCGGTGCTGCCAGCGACACTTTCCCATACCCCACAAGAGCCATCAGACTATCGATGACCTGTTTGGTGGGATTGGTGCCGTTCTTGAAGCCGAAGCCCCAGGCATTCACCAGAGGAGCCACGGTGATGTCGAAGGCACCATCGGTCTCTTTTGATATTTGCTGTGCCAGCTCGAACACGTTGAGGAACATCTCATTCAAGGTGACCTGTTCGTTGCGATTCACTTTGGAGATGATGGATCCTTTGTTAAAGGGCGACAGTGACTGATCCACTTTCATCAGTTCGGCCTCGATCTCTTTCTGCCAGTCACGATCACTCTGATAGGTGATGTTATACACCGTGCCGAAGATGAAGCCGGTATTATGCTGGTAGGGCATGGCGTGTTGCTGCCGGATGATGAGGATAGTCCCTACGATCAGGAACAGCAGAAAGGCCAGTCGCAGTAGATTTTTTTTATTCATAGGTTATGCTGTGAGAGTGGTTAGATGTCGATGATGATATTGAAGGTGCCGCCGAAGACAGATTTCCCTGATTTCCCATAGCCAGGTACATACCAGACGTTGTCGAGGTCACCGGCATTGTGAGCAATGCGGTTACGGTATCTGACGCTCCATCCTATGTGCAGGGGACCCCAGATGGTTGCATCCACACCGAAAACCACTTCCATCCAATGGTAGTTGCATTGTATGTCTTCTGCATGGAATTCAACCTCATCGAGCCACACGGGGTCTTTTATTCCGGGGTGGTGCAAATCATATTTGAATGAGGTGAAGCCATAGCGTACACCTGCCAGCAGACGATAGATATCGTGTTTGTCTTTCATCAGGTTGAAATCGATACCCACACGACCATAAGGCGCTTTCGTCTGATACCGCAGCAACGTTCCGTCATCGGTATGGTCAGCCTTTCCGTATCCCAGTTCCACGATGGGGAAATAGCGGTCGCGCAGGTTCACCCTGAGCGCACCTTCATATTGTCCGTAACTACCAATATGCATCATGGCAGCTCCCAGCAGGTCGGCGGATACCTGGAAACCGTTCAGCAGGGGGACGGTATCTGGGATCTCGATTTTCGCCTTCTTCTTCTTGAACTGTGCCGAGGCCGTGGTGGTCCCGAGAAGCAGCATACTAATCGCGAGACTTAAAATACAGATGGAAATGTGCTTTTGTCTGATCATAGTTTACTTCGGGATTAGAGATCACAATAGAGTCGATGCCGTTCGTGGTATAGCTCACATGGGTAAGGGTATGGAAGAACGACGGAGTGCAGTCGATCGATTCGAAATGCTTCCTGTTCGTCTTTGTCACCGTCACCGTGTCGGTGATGAAGCCTATGAAATGTACCATCCGTTCCACTTCTTCCCCGTCCTCGTTCTTTTCGATGGTCTTCACAGAGTCGGGGAAAGAGCGTACGAAGTATAGCACATCCTCCTCACCTTGGTAACTGATGGGGAGGTTCATGCTTGTGGTATTCACATTCCTGTTCAGGGCCACCGGGTCTTCCTCAGGAACATGTCTGTAGGTGATCACGGTGAGCGTATCTTTCAGCGTGTCTGCTGTTCCGTTGCTCTTGTACAGTTCATAGATTGTACTAACCGTATTGTCCATCGGACAGTCGATAGAGGAGCAGGAGAGAAATAAAAGGAGGCAAATTCCCCCAAAGAGAAATCTTGTGGAGTGTGGAGGGAGGAGTGTGGAGGGAGATATGTTTCCTACCACCTTCTCTTTAATATATGATACGATCTTTATTCTCATTGATTATTCCATTTCTTGAAATCATTTCTCACTCCTCGTTTCTCACTCCTCACTCCTCGAAGCCAAAGGCTTACAAGTTCACCGTTTTCTCAATCTGGTAATCGTTCCTTCCCTGGGAGTTCCTGCTGATCAGGTCGCCCACGAAACCGGCGAGGAACAGCTGGGTGCCGATGATCATCATGGTGAGTGACAGGTAGAAATAAGGTGAGTCCGTAACCAGTCGTTGTGGGATATTGTGCGCCAGTGCCCAGAGCTTGTCGATACCGATCCATGCAGCTGCCAGGAAACCGATGAAGAACATGATGGTGCCGAGGAAGCCGAACACATGCATGGGCTTCCTGCCGAAGGTGCTCAGGAACCAGAGTGTCATCAGGTCGAGGTATCCGTTCACGAAGCGGTTCAGTCCCATGAATTTCGACTTCCCGTATTTCCTGGCCTGATGGTGCACCACTTTCTCACCGATCTTGTCGAAGCCGGCGTTCTTGGCCAGATAGGGAATGAAACGGTGCATCTCGCCATACACCTCGATGTTCTTCACCACGTCAAGACGGTAGGCCTTCAGACCGCAGTTGAAGTCATGCAGGTTATGGATGCCGCTCACCTTCCTTGCCGTGGCATTGAACAGCTTAGTGGGAACGGTCTTGGAAATCGGGTCGTAGCGTTTCTGCTTGTATCCCGACACGAGGTCATAGCCATCCTTCATAATCATGTTGTACAGTCCGGGAATCTCGTCGGGCGAGTCTTGTAGGTCGGCATCCATGGTGATCACCACATCGCCCTGCGCCTCCTTGAAACCGCAATACAGGGCAGGACTCTTTCCGTAGTTCCTGCGGAACTTGATCCCCTTCACGTTTGAATGATCCTTGCTCAGCTCGGTGATGATCTTCCAGGAACTATCGGTGGAACCGTCGTTTACAAAAATCATCTCGAACGAATAGCCGTTCTCTTTCATCACGCGTTCCACCCAGGCATAGAGCTCGGGTATCGACTCTTCTTCGTTATATAAAGGTACTACAACTGTTATATCCATTGTCATTGTCTGTTAATGTCTGTCTTATTCATCCGTTTGGGGGAGCGGGCCATGATCATCGCCACGGGGATGCTCACGAAGAAACCCATGAACACATCCATGGAGAAGAACTGCAGGGCAAGGTCGATGGGGCGCAGGCTCGCCAGGTTCTCCATCACAATCTTCCAGTCTGTCTGCGACAGTCCGTAACTCTGTGCCACCTCCTTGAAGGCATCGGTGTTCACCATGTCCATGTAGCTGCCGATCACGAAGCCGTGGTCGAGGAAACGGAAATAAAGGTATTGTACCATCGCGAACAACAGGGCGGCATGCAGGTAGATCAGCATACTGTAGAGGAAGCCTCGGCGGAAGGAGAGCACGCCTTCGCGCACCTCGTCACGGTAACGCCTCACCCTCATGGCGGCGAACACCAACGATACGGCACCGATCAGTAATACCGACGTAGCTAACGCCGGATAGGTGAAGCTGCCCACGAAGCATACGAAGCTCACTGTCCAGAAGACGGCAAGCCATAAACCATCAACGCGGGCAAACGCCTGCATCTGCTCTATGTCCTGATGTGCTGTCATAATCGGTGCAAAGGTACAAATAAAAAATGAAGTATGAAAAAGGTGGTACAAGAATTAGGATTACTTAATACTAATCTCGTTCCCTCCTTCGCCCGCTCCTTCGCTCCATCCATTTGTTAATTTTTTGAATGATCTTGACGATTTAACTTCGTTTAACGCGAAAACAGGGCATTTGGGGAAACAACTGTCCTTTCGGTCGAAAAAACGCAATTCTCGCGGAGTTGTGTAAGTTGTTGATAATGAGTACGTTGTGATGTTTTGTCATTTTTGACTCGCGAAAACGGCGTTTTTAGACTCCAAAAACATGGGTTTTAGGGGCCAAAAACACCGTTTTTAGGTGGTAAAAACATTGTTTTTGTGAAGCAAAAAGACTATAATTTCTTTCTTGGGATGCCCTTACGGGCAGAAATCTTACAAAATCTATCCAAAATCAAACAAAATCTATCACCCAAAAACAAATCAATAACACAGGTATTTGTAAGATTTTGGATAGATTTTGTTGGATTTTTCGCCGAAGGCGACCCAAAGAACCCTCAAAAGTTGAAACCACTCATTTTCGAAGAAGCGTCATCTATGGGTTGTTCCGAACGGCGTTAACATCCGTTCCGACGGCATCTATCACTCGTTCCGCCGTCATCTATAGGGGGTAAAGTGACGGCGGAATGACCCTTAGATGACGTTGGAAAGGGTGTAAGTAACGTCTGGAACGAATGCAAGTAACCTTTACTTGGGTTTGAAGTAACCTTTACTTGCA
>OCTX012094643.1_pt1 | contig 12176 bp, 9 predicted proteins | sample 1539691 | NCBI WGS metagenome assembly OCTX01 (sample SAMN02144231, study PRJEB22623) | gut metagenome | biome: sheep rumen | host: Ovis aries | place: New Zealand
TCATAAAGGTTGTTACAGCAGCAAAGTTTAGAAAATCATTCTTTATTATAGAGCTTCCAGAATATAAAGTTCCAAGCTTAAAGTTTGCATTCTTCTCAATGCTTGAGCGTGGTAAGGCTTATATCATTAAAGCAGGAACTATAATACTTGTATGTAATACAGTTGTTCAGATAATGCAGTCATTTAACTGGAGCTTCCAGGTAGTAGAAGAAGGACTTGAAGATACATCTATACTTGCATCTATATCAAGACCATTTGCTTATCTGCTTATTCCTATCGTAGGTGTAGCAGCTTGGCAGCTTGCAGCAGCAGCTATAACAGGTTTCATAGCAAAGGAAAATGTAGTAGGAACTATAGCAACTGTTTATGCTATAACAAATCTTGTTGATCCAGATGAGTTAGAGCTTGTAGGTGAAGGAAATGCAGTTGCAGTAGCTATGGGAATTACAAAGGTAGCAGCTCTTGCATATCTTCTCTTTAATCTGTATACACCACCTTGTTTCGCAGCTCTTGGTGCCATGAACTCAGAAATGCAAAGTAAGAAATGGTTATGGGGTGCTATAGGACTTCAGCTCGCAACAGGATTTACAGTTGGATTCCTTGTATATCAGATAGGTACATTAATAACAACCGGAACTATAGGTGCCGGATTCCTTGGTGGACTTCTTGCAGTAATCTGTTTTGCTATAATAATTACATCAATAGCAATCAGAAATAAGAAGCAAATAGCATTAGAGTACAAGATGTCATAGGCATCTGCATTCATATATTGAATCCCTAATAGAAAGATCTGTCTTTGTAATAAAGGCAGATCTTTTGCAATGTGCGCCTTGCGGCGCACATTGCAGATGTTGTAAGAAAAAGCTGATAGAAATATGTGTTGACAAGATAACACTGTTATGTATATAATGCTACTCATACAAGTAGAAGGTAAGTTTAGAGTCCAGTTAATTAGAAACTTCTAAACTAGGTTAAGGATTACAATATGCAAAATGAGAAGGAAACAAAAAAGAAGCTTCTTGAAAGTGCTATGAAGGAGTTTACTGAAAAGGGTTATATGAAGGCTTCTCTCAGAAATATATGCAAGGATGCGGGTGTTACTACAGGTGCTCTTTATTTTTTCTTCAAGGATAAGGAGGATCTCTTCGGAAATCTTGTAGGTGAACCTTTGAGAAATCTTGAAAAAGTTATCGAGGATCATTTTACAGAAGAGGTAGCAGCATCGATAAAGCTTTCACGTGGAGAGATAGATATATCTGAAGTAGCGTCTGTCGAAGGTTTGGAAGATGATATGGAAGTAGCAAGAATGGTTATCCAATGTATCTTCACGAATAAGAAAGCATTTGATCTGCTCCTTACAAAAGCACAGGGTTCTGTCTACGAAAATATACAGGATCATATGGTCGATCTTGTCGAGAAGCACTATACAATAATGTATATAGTGATGAGGGGATACAAGGATAAAAAGGAACTTACGAAAGAAGATAAGTTTATTATACACTGGATGTCCCATGACCAGATAGATATATTTATTCATATTGCGACTCACTGTAAGACTCAGAAAGAGGCTGAAGAGCAGATGAAGAACATGATGGCTTATATGGTTGGTGGATGGTTTGGAGTAATAAATTCACAATAAAAAGAACATGGCCTGGCTATAACCGGGCCATAAAAAATGATAAACGCATAACGGTGTTATGTGAACATATTTACATATAAATGGAGGAATGGAAATGTTTGTTGAGGTATCTAATATCAAGAAAAGCTATGGTGAAGGAGGCAGCTTTGTTCAGGTATTAAAAGGTATAACTGTCGGAGTTGAAAGAGGAGAGATGTGTGTTATACAGGGAACATCAGGTTCCGGAAAATCAACGCTGCTTAACTGTATTGGCGGTCTGGATGAGGCAGATACAGGTTCTATTAAGATAGACGGTAGAGAAATAGTTGGTCTTAAAGGTGAGAAGCTTTCTGATTATAGAAGAGATAATCTAGGATTTATATTTCAGTTCTATAACCTGATTCCAAATCTTACGGTAAAAGAAAACATTCAGGTATGTGAGTACCTGACAAAAAATGCATTAGATATGGATGAGCTTCTGGAAGTACTTGGATTAACTGAACATCAGAACAAATTTCCATCACAGCTATCAGGTGGACAGCAGCAGAGATGCGCTATAGCAAGAGCTCTGATCAAGAATCCAAAGCTTCTTCTATGTGATGAGCCTACAGGAGCTCTTGATTCGAAAACCTCCCGTGATATTCTGATTCTAATGGAGAAAATCAATAAGCAGTATGGAACAACTATGCTGATAGTAACACATAATAATTCCATAAAGAATATGGTGGATCATGTTATTTATATAAAAGATGGTGAGATATCAAAGAACTATATAAATGAGGTCAAAGTACCAGCCAGAGAATTGGAGGACCTGTAAGATGCAAAGAATACTAAGAAAAAGAGTTATCAGAGATCTTAAGCAGAATTTCTTCAGATATTTTGCGCTTGGTCTTATGATAGCAATGGGAATCTTTTTGGTTGTAACTATTGTAGGTTCAGCTGAGACACTTACAAATGGTACTGAAGAAATGGCAGAGGAGACAAATCTTGAGGATGGAGAGTTTGAGGTTTTTGTTCCGCTGTCTGATAAAGATAAAGACGGAATCAGGGATATGGGAATAGATCTGGAAGAGCAGTTTTATTTTGATTATCAAAGAGATGATGAGGATAAGAGCACTGTCAGGATATTCAAGGTTCGCGATAAGATAAATAAGATTCACTATATAGAGGGTAATGAGCCATCAGATGAAGATGAAATAGTTATTGAAAAAAGATATGCTGAGGTGCATGACCTGAATGTAGGAGACTTTTTTGATCTGATGGATAAAAAATATAAGATAAGTGGTATTGGAGTTGTTTCCGATTATGATGGTCCATTTAAAGAGATATCTGACACCTCCTGCAATTCAAAAACATTTGGACCGGTATTTATTACCGATGAAGCATATGACGATTATAAGACAGGGAATAAGATTCAGAAATCAGAGGATTATCTGTATGCTTATAAGCTCGGAAATGGTAAAACTCATGACGATATAAATAATTATCTTAAGGATCTGAAGATAGATGCATCACAGGTAGATGACGAGCTGTTTCAGGAATACTGGGATAGAACAGGAGGTGTTGAAGAGGAATTAAGAGATGCTGTAAAGAAGCTTCGTGATGCAACAGAAGATGTAAGAGATGGACTGGATGAACTGTCAGATAATAATGATGATATAAATGATGCAACAGAGGAACTTTTTGATGCTTACCTGGAGCAGACTTCGGGTGCACTTAAGGATTATGGTATGGATGGCGAGCTTACAGAGAGTAACTATGAGAATAAGCTGGACAGCCTGATTGAGACAAATGACAGTGCCATGATGAGAGCAGTTCTCGAGGATGCGAAGAATCAGTTATCTGATTTGCAGGATTATAAGGATGGACTTGCTGAATATACTGATGGGGTAGATGAACTTCACGATGGTCTGGAGGATATGTCAGACGGAGTAGAGGAACTGGATGAGTCTGTAGATGATGCATTGGAAGAATTTGATTTTGAATTATCAAATCTCACAAGCTTTATAAAATATGAGGATAACCCAAGAATATTTGCAACTAAGAATGATAAAATAGTAGATATAGAGGTGGGAATTATAGCCGGAGTTATTATATTTATCCTTCTTGCATATGTTATATCTGTATTTGTAGTTCACAGTATAGAGAGTGAAAGTAGTATCATAGGAACACTTTATTCAATGGGAGTCACAAAAAATGACCTGCTGCTGCATTATATAACACTTCCAGTAGTGGTGTCATTTATTGCCGGACTTACGGGAGTATTGGTTGCCGCAACCGGAGTTATGGCACCTATGATAGCTGAAAGTTCATATGCTTACTTCTCGATACCTGTATTTAGTTTCAAAATACCTGCTTATCTCTGGGTTTATTCTGTAGTGGTTCCTCCGGTAATCGCGATAATAGTAAATGTACTCGTAATCAGAAGCAAACTAAATAAAACAGCGCTTTCCCTTATCAGAAATGAAGTTAAACAAAAGGGCGTGAAAAAAGTAAATCTTAAAAATATGAATTTTGTTTCTGCTTTCAGATTAAGACAGATGCTAAGGGAAATCAGATCTACACTGGCTGTTGTTCTTGGAATGTTTCTATCGCTACTGATATTTATGTTATCTGTAAACTGTTATGTGCTTTGTTCAAACCTGGCGAAGGATTATGAAAATGATACAAAATTCGAGTATATGTACACTCTTAAGTATCCGGAGAAAGAAGCTCCTGAAGATGCGGAAGCAGCGTATATGTATACCTGTAAGAAGTTTACAATGGGATATAACTTTGATGTAACGATTCTTGGTATAGATGATGATAATCCTTACTTTGATGTTGAGACAGAGGACAGCAAGATGGATGTTGTAGTATCATCAGCATTTGCTGAAAAGTTCAGACTAAGGAAGGGTGAAGAATTCACGCTTACGGATGAAGATAAAGATATTAAGTACGCATTTTCAGTAAAAGAGATAACAAAGTATTCCTCAGGTTTCTACATCTTCATGGATATAGATATAATGAGAGAAATGATGGGAGAGTCAAGTGATTATTACAATGCTTTATTTTCGGATAAGGAGATAAGTATAGATCCGGGAAGAGTATACTCTACCACCACAAGAGAAGATATAGTAAAAGGTGCATCTGTTTTCACGGATCTCATGATGCCAATGGTTTACACGATTTCTTTTGCTTCGGCAGCGATATTTTGTGTGGTAATGTATCTGATGATGAAGGTAATGATAGACAGGAGTGCTTATAACATATCACTTATTAAGGTATTTGGATTTAATCGAAAAGAGATTAAGAAGCTCTATCTGGATGGAAACTTCTATATAATAGCAATAGGAGCTCTTATATGTATTCCACTTTCCAAGCTCATAATGAATAAGATGTTTCCGTTTATGATATCAAATGTTACGTGCGGACTTAATGTTAAAGCTCCTTTTATATACTTTGTTGTTATATACTTAGTTATTATTGTTCTTTATTTAGTAATCAATAATTTACTTGTAAGAAGGCTGAATAAATTCACGCCGGCAGAGGTACTGAAGAACAGAGAGTAGGATTTGACTAAAATTCACTTTTCATCTATACTTCTTTCAGAATGACATGTGGGAAGTATCATTAAATTAATAAACAGAGGAATAAAAACATGAAAGGTCAATTAAAGGGAATAGTTTGTATAGTAATAGCTGCTATAGGATTCTCGTTTATGACCTTTTTTGTTCGTCTGGCTGGAGACCTTCCAACAATGCAGAAAGCATTTTTCAGAAATGCATTTGCTCTCATTATTGCAGTGATTACACTTCTCGTAGAAAGGGAAAAGTTTGAGATACCAAAGAACTGCAGATGGGATATATTCTTCAGATGTCTTTTTGGAACTACCGGTCTTATTGCAAATTTCTATGCTATAGACAAGCTTGATCTGGCTGATTCAAATATGCTCAATAAGCTGTCTCCTTTTTTTGCAATTATAATATCAATTCCACTTCTAAAAGAGAAACCGTCCAGAACAGATATAATCGCAACTATTATAGCATTTATAGGGGCGTTATTTATAATAAGACCGTCAGGTAATAATATGCAGCTCGTTCCTTCTCTTATAGGACTTTATGGTGGCTTCGGCGCAGGAACAGCTTATGTATTTGTAAGACGTGCGGGCGGAAAAGGAGCAAAAACTCCCATAATAGTTATTTGTTTTTCGCTTTTCTCATGTCTTCTTACTTTACCATTTCTTATAATGCAATTTGTACCTATGAGTCCGAAACAATGGATAATAATGATTATGGCAGGAGTATCTGCTGCAGTAGGCCAGTTTGCTATTACGACAGCTTACAAATTTGCTCCTGCAAAGAAGCTTTCTGTTTTTGACTATATGCAGGTTATTTTTGCAATGCTCTGGGGAATGATATTCCTGGGAGAGAAACCTGTTCTATTAAGTATAATCGGTTATATAATTATAATGGGTGTTGCCTTTGTCAGATGGGAAAAAGCCAGAAGAGAAGAAAAGTAAATAATCTTTACAGATAAAAATATATCTGATATAATCCAAGTTAGTTATAACTAACTACAGTAAAAAATTATGGAGGATATATGAATAGTAGTATATTTGTGGGATTAATGGTTCCATTCTTAGGAACTTCACTAGGTTCAGCAGCAGTCTTTTTCATGAAAAATGAAATGGATAAAAAGATTGAAAGAGCACTTACTGGCTTTGCAGCCGGAGCAATGGTATATGTAGTTGTAGAAGAACTGATACCGGAGATGTCAGAGGGAGAACATTCAAATATAGGAGTTATCATGTTTTCAGTAGGATTTACGTTAATGATGGCTCTGGATACAGCGCTTGGTTAAGGAGAAAAATAATTTACATATTTTGAATTTCCTGTGAACACTGATTAAATAGGCAAGTAAACTGAACAATAATAAATATCAGATTCCCATTTCTAATGGTAAATATTAACAAAAACAGCAAAAAATGACACATTTATGCAAAAAAATGCTGTTGACAAGGTATCCTTATTTAAATATTATGACGTAGTAATAATGGGTTAGTAGTATTAATAGGGAAGGGAGTAACTGATGTTTAAAAGAAAGAGAATCGCTTCAATTCTTTTTTGTTTCTTTATGACTTTTGCATTAGTTGTACAAAGTTATATCAGCTTTGATTCTTTTGCGGATGAGGCAGAGGGAACAAGTCTTAAGGATGTAGCATCCAGTCTAACAGTGACCGAAATGAAAAATGGCTCTGTTAATCTTCTAGAGGTTGAAAATCCAACTGTAACATATGGTGATTATATTGATTTTCATATGAATTGGGAATTTGATGACGATACAGAGATTGAAAAGAATGTTCCGTATACATATGAACTACCAGATGTAATTTTATTTAAAGAAGCAACAGGTGATCTTACTGATGGATCTGCGATAGTAGGTACATATAAGATTAAGGATAATACAATCACAATTACTTATACTGATCTTGAAAAGAAATTCACAGAACAGGAAAACAGAAAAGGTGGTCTTACATTCAGAGGACAGATATTTGATGATGGAGATAAAAATCCGGATGTAAATGTTAAATTCGAAGGTACAGATGTGGATATTACTGTACACATGGAAGATCCTGATTTTAATGCTGAGATATCTATCAGAAAGTATTTTTCTGATTATGATTCAGCTAATCACATATATAGAGCATATGTCCGTGTGACATCATTCGGTAATAATACAGAGATTCATGTAAATGATGAATTATGGCCTGGTATGAAAATGATTTCTGATCCTGTAGTCTATTATGATGATGATGACCATACTCCTGTAGATACTGAACGTTATACATATAATAAAATAAATGACAGACGCTATACAATGGATATAACATCTATGCCTCATGGAGATGAATTCTATCTCAGATATGAGGTTGAAGTAGATCCTGATATGTATGATTGGGATTCTGTCAATAAATTCATCAAGAATTATGGTGACTATTATCTTGAGGGATACGAAGGATGGATATCATCCAAAGCAACTGTATACAGTAAAGAGGATCCTAAAAAGGAGCCTAATGATTATGATCGACATATATCATGGGCAGATATTACTACTATCAAGGGTACCTTCAGTAAGTGGAGTAATCCGCCTGAGCACCAAATGGATAAAGGTCTTATCGCTTGGCAGATACCGGTATTTAATCTGTATGGTAATGAAAAATTTACTGAAGGAAAAATAGTTGATACATTTCCAAAGAACACTTCATTTGTGGAAGAATCCTTTGCCATAGTAGATGTTAACGCCAATGAGCTTCCATTAGATGAATATGCAGAAGTAACTGTAGATAACAGTGGAGAGCAGGACATAGTTACTATAAACTTTACTAAAAAGCTTATGGATTATTTAAAGGAGAATACAAGTAATCAGGTTGCCTTTAAGTATTTAATGAAGGTAGACAAACAGGAGTCTGATTCTGCTTATTATACGAACACAGCAAAGCTTTACTATAATGGCGAAGAGATAAAGAGTAAGAGTGATTCTGCGAATTATACAAAGCCGGAGACATTTGGAAAAGATGGAGAATATAATGAATCTACAGCTCCATATGCAAATTATGAGATAAGTGTAAATCCTGCATCTTTAGATCTTGATCCACAAACAGATGATTTACTACTTACAGATAAAATGAGTTCATCATACGATCTGGATGTTTCATCTGTTAAGATAAATGGAGAGTCACCTGAAGAGGGTACTTTTACATATGATTCTGATTCAAAGACAATGACCATTAATCTGAAAGACAGTACTGCATATAAGATAACCTATAGAGCTAAGCTTGATCTTATACCGGGAACTGAACTTTCAAGAGAAAATAGTGGAAATACAGCCAGATTAACATCAGCCGAAAAAGAATATGGTGAATCAGCTACTACATTTAATGGGTCAGTTCATACAAGTGCAGGAAGCTCATCATCGGATATTACAAAAGGAACTCTTTCTATAGTTAAGCATGATGAAAATGATACGACAAATGTACTGAGTGGTGCTGAATTTTCACTTGATACTATGAGTGTAGACTCAAAAGGAAATGCAACAAAGGCTTCTGGAGCAGCTACACTTACTCAAACAACCAATAGTGAAGGAAAAGCTGTTTTTGAAAGAATTGAACGTGGAAAAGTGTTTATGCTTAAGGAAACAGCTGCTCCTGAAAATTATGTAGTTAACGATGTACCTAAATTTATCGCTTTTGAAAAGAATGATGTCAGTGTACCGGATAAAGTGAAGTATGAAGGCAAGGAGTATGAAGTATATAAGGTGGATGCTGTAAAGATGAGTGATACAGTGTATGTACCTAATTCTAAAAAAGCTACGCCATCACCTACACCAAGTGCAACACCAACAAGTACACCAACTGCAAGCCCAACAGCAAAGCCAACAGGAACACCGAGTGCAACACCGACAAGTGAGCCAACAGGAACACCGAGTGCAACACCGACAAGTGAGCCAACAGGAACACCGAGTGCAACACCGACAAGTGAGCCGACAGGAACACCAAGTGCAACACCGACAAGCGAGCCGACAGGCACACCAAGTGCGACACCGACAAGTGAGCCGACAGGAACACCAAGTGCAACACCGACAAGCGAGCCAACAGGCACACCAAGTGCAACACCAACAAGTGAGCCAACAAGTACACCAAGTGCGACACCGACAAGTGAGCCGACAGGCACACCGAGTGCAACACCGACAAGTGAGCCGACAGGCACACCAAGTGCAAAGCCAACAAGTGAGCCAACAGGCACACCAAGTGCAAAGCCAACAAGTGAGCCAACAGGCACACCAAGTGCGACACCGACAAGTGAGCCAACAAGTACACCAACAGATATTCCAATTCCTCCGACAGAGGAAAATTCCGGTCAGAATACGGATTCTTCTACGAGTAATACGACAGAAGATCCTTCTAAAACTTCTGAAAATGAAGAAGAGGATACCGATGTTGAGGAAGAAGATGAAGATGATGACGACGATGATGAAGATGAGACAACAAAGAAAAAGGCAAAGAAAGAGTCTTCAGACAGTGGTTCTTCTCAGTCATCAAGTAATACATCTGGAAGTACAGCTTCTACATCAGTTAAGACTGGTGATAATGTAGGAAATGGCATTATATTTGCTGTTGCTATATTAATGATTTCTATGATAGGATTAGTAGGACTAATATACTATAAGAGAAAAAGAAAAGCTTAAGCAGGCTAAATAATTTATAAAGTGAACCCTCTTTACTGGATATACTGGTAAGGAGGGTTTTAAAAAAGAGTTATAGAGTAGAGGGATAGGAGGTTGCAGTAGATATGAATTTAGACAGCTTGTCTCAGGAACTGGATCGATTATATGAATTTGAAATATCAGAATACATTTCTAGATGTGACGAATTAAAGAAATCCGGTTTCAAGATATATCGTAATGAACAGGGAAAGCATAAGGTTGTAGTAGCCGGACAAAATGCCAGAAGAGAAGATGTTAGATATGATTATGAGGATAGCAGGAAAAAGCCTAAAAAAGAAAATATCTTCATCAGAGCAAAGAACTCTATAAAAAGAGGTATAAATAATATTAGAAGTATGATAAGATTTACAAAGTTTCTATATCGAAATTTTAAAAATGTATATGACAAATAATTGGATTAAATATGGAATTATTAATTCAACAAACGAAAAAAGATCTGTACTTTGCAGAGTTTAGTATTTATGATAAAACTACTAATAGTCTTTTAGGTCAGATATGGTTTAATGGCAGCTTGGGTTCAATACATGGAAGATTTGTCATAAGATATTTAAAGGCTGGAATATAAATAAATATAAAAGGTTGATGAAGGAAGAAATACAGAAGGTTAGAAATCCGTACTATACCACTTAAAAGACTACGTACCTGATTAACATCAGGTACGTTTTTTGAACATCACTCTCAGATAATCAGGCAAGTTTAGAGTCCAGGTAATTCTAGTTATTTACGAAACGATGTACTAGTAGCATTATTTGTATTATAATAAAAAGTCAAAAACAAGGAAGTAATTTATGGATATTATTATTTCGAATTCATCGAATGATCCGATCTATTTGCAGATTGTTAATCAAATAAAGGTAATGATTATGAGTGGAGAGTAAAGTTGATATGAAAATATATGTTGATTTTGATGATTGTATCTGTGAAACAGCAAGGAATTTCTCGGAACTTGCAGTAGAAATGTTTGATATACATGTACCATATGAAGAAATTAAATACTTTGAACTGGATAAATCATTTAATTTGAGCGGTGATCAGTTTGATCAGTTTATGATTAGAGGTCATGAGCCCGAAGTTCTTTTGTCGTACGATGAAACACCGGGGGCTTCAGATGTTATAAAAGAATGGATTTCCTGTGGGCATGATGTGTCGATTATAACCGGGCGCCCTTTTAGTTCATATGAACCATCCCGCCAGTGGCTGGATAATCATGGACTAAAAAATGTCAGATTATATTGTCTGAATAAATATGGTCGTGACAGCTTCATTTATAGTGATTACAGTCTTAGTCTTGAAGATTATTATAAGATGGAGTTTGATTTTGCTGTGGAAGATTCACCTAGGGCATTTAAGTTTTTTGATCATCTTCCTGAACTAAAGGTGCTGGTTTATGACAGACCCTGGAACAGGGATATAGAGTTTGCAAATGATAATTATATCAGGTGTTTAAACTGGGAATATATACGAAAGTGTGTAAGTGAAAAATCTTTCTGATTGAAGAAAGTAATGATGTGTAAACGGCATATCTTTCAAAAATGAAAGATTTCAGAAATAATCTGGAAAGAGTTATATGCTAATCTGTCTTTTGTAAGAAAAAATACAAAAGGCAGGATAAGCTAATGTCAAATATAAGAAAAAAAGCGATAAAAAAACTAGCATTTGGCTCATTGAAGGTTAACAGCGGAAAATACACAGTAATGATATTTTCAGTTATACTGACGACGGTTTTGTTTTCATCCTTATTCACAGTAGTGGGAAGTCTGCTGAGTGAATTTAGGGATACATCTATGGGACAGTATAATTATATGGACCCTGTGGCAGGTATCGTATGTGCAGTTGCTATACTGGTATTCATTTTTTCCGGTTATATTATTATTTATAATATATTTGATCTGAATATGGTATCGGATATGAAGGAATATGGCCTTCTCAGAACTATTGGAACTTCAGGAAAACAAATAAAAAGTATGGTAAAGCACAGAACCAGACATATATGCTGTATAGCAATACCTATAGGACTATTTATAGGATGCGGAATAGGTGGCTGGCTGCTTCCAATGATTGGTAACTTCATTAATACAGTAGGTAAGAATAAAGGTCATGTTCATATGAGTATATGGATAATTCTGTTTACTGTAGGTTTTGCATATTTTACAGTGGCTATCAGCTCCAGAAAACCTTGCAGGATGGTAGCCAGGATTTCTCCTATCGAGGCTTTTCATTTTACAGGAAGGTATAAGAAGAATGGCAAACCAAAGAGTAAGACATTTTTGGTTGTTATGTCACTATCATTATC
>OCTX014567042.1_pt1 | contig 12176 bp, 13 predicted proteins | sample 1539691 | NCBI WGS metagenome assembly OCTX01 (sample SAMN02144231, study PRJEB22623) | gut metagenome | biome: sheep rumen | host: Ovis aries | place: New Zealand
TACAACATTTTTTTGATATACAAGCTAAATCACCATTTTTTTTCACCGTTTAAAATTACACCGTCTCCGGTTCCCCGAGGGACGGACTGCGAAGTGAATCCAGACTACGTGCGCCTTCTGCTCTATCAGCAATTCATCGAAATCTTCGTTGTTCAGGTCGCTGATGTCGAGTAGGATAGAGGCGTATCGCAATGCCTGTTCCATCCCGATGCAACGGATATCTACGGCACAGCCCGTCAGGTGGTTGCTCGTAGCGACGCCTCCCACCGCCTTGTTCACCTCTGGCGAACGAAACCCCGAGTTGATGATAATCGGGTCATCACCCTCCCCATACAGGTTGTTCCATCGCCTTCTCAATTGTTCTAACCATTGGCAAAGCCTTTTTAAATTCTCTACTTGTGCCTCATTCGGCACGTTCTCTATTCCCGTTCTCGTTTTGCAAAGCTCAGCGAGCGTCATATGCTCGCTGAGTTTAGTTTCCTTATTCATTTCTTCTTTTTGTTTACGTTAATTGGTGTACTATTAGGAAATGCGATGCTGTAGGCTGCGTCGAGGGCCTTCAGATTGATTTTCCAAAAGCTGATGCCCAGCCGTACGGCCACGATGGCACGTAGCAGTTCGCGGTGCTTGCGAGGACAGAGACTAGGCAGAGGCAACTCGTTCCAACCTTCCTGCTCGCACAGGTGGCATACTTCCCAGATAAAGTTGTCATTAGCTTCGGCTGGGAACCACGACTTCAACACATTGCGGATACAGAACCGCTTATACTGACCTCCGAGGAGGCGCCTCGTGCGCTCCAGCCGTAGCCAGAGCCGCACGAAACATGCCTTATTATTCTGAACTTCAATCATACCTTACCTCCAAACTTATGCTTGTACTCCTCAGTCTTGCAGTACCTGCCGCTCACCTCGTCAAAGACAATATATCCGCGACTCTGCCAACTGCGCAACGTGCCGTCACCGCTACCACTCTTGCCCTGCTGCTGGCGCATCTGGCGGTACTGGTCTTTGGTGAATTCATCGGGCAGAAGTTCCAGCAGGTTCTGTGGCCCTGACTGACGCTGAATCTCCACCTCCTCGCGAAGCTCGCGCTCCAATTGTTGCCCAAAATATAACATTTTGCACCACAAATTATATTGCTGAGTCCAGCGGACAAAATCTGCAATCTCCTTCGACCATTTGTAACCGTGTGCCACATAGAGCACCATTCCCTTCAGCCAGGCGATGACGTTGGCGCGATAGGAGAAAACCCTGTAGGCCTCGCTCTCATAGAGCTTTGCGGCATCCTTGTTCTCCTGCTTCATCTCGAGAGAAAGCTTCTTCGACTGCGGGCACTCAATCAGTCCGTTGGCAGCCTCTAAGCGGTCGATGTATGGTTTCAGTTCTGCGGCAAACGTATGGTCGTAGATGCCCAGAATGGGCTCTGCATCATCGTCCTCATCAGTCCTGATAATGGTTGAAACATCCAGTCGGCTCACAGTACCGTCATTCACCATCCGCAAGAAAAATTTCTTAGCATTTGGAGGGGTCGTTGATGCGTTAAAGTTCCACCTTAAGGGGGCGATACCCGATACGCTGTCGGCACCTACGCGCTCCTGACCGGCATCACTGTTGTCAAAAGCCTTACGAATCAGCAGACCAACCTCATCCACCGTCCCTTTCGACGTCACCTTCTTCAAACCCTCAATCTCGTCCACGATGGTATAAATAAATCGCTGACCGTTGTTGTTGGCATCTACAATGCGCTGGTTAAAGACGGCATCTGTCAGGTTGTCAATTAACATCTGAATACAAATATCGGTTGGTCTGGGGTCTTTCTTCTGCTTCGCTCCCGGGTTCTTCTGCTTCCATTCCGCCTCACGTTGACGGTTGGGCTGGTCGCGCTGCTTGATGTCCTCCATGATGTACTCGATAGGCTTCTTGATGGTACCCTTACCGATACTCTGCCGGCCTATCAGGACATTCATAAAGGTGGCCTCATGCTCCACATTATCCCAATACCTGAACTTCACCCCGTGCAGGTGGACACCCAGAGCTGGGAATACCGCATTGGCCACAGCGGGCTTGTAGAACCAGGGGACGTTCTTCGTCAACAATCGTATCAGCGGCGGCAACTTCTTGGGCATTGCTGGTGGCGTAGTCAATGTACCGCCACAAGCCTTCACCGCCTGCTGTGACTTCAACGACTGCAGCACCTGCTTCAACCTGTAGGGCATACCCTTGCGCGGCTCTTTCAGCGCATTCTCCAGCGTCTTGCGCCACTCGGCCAAATCCTCCTGAGAACACGTACCGTCAGGCTTAGCCCAATAGTTGGGGACGACCTGCAACAGTTGCTCTAAAGAATAACCGCAAATAGAACGTATAGTGGCTGCTAATTCAAATGTCAGCACATTACGGTCACCATCCGCAGGGATTTTCCCGTCATTGAACAGCTCCCAATACTTCGCGATGATGTCCTTGAACAGCACACCGTTATACCTTGCCTCAGAGTCGTAAGCTACATCAGACTGAACAGGTGCAGCCTTTTCGGAACTGCAACACTGCAACGCTGCAACATCAGCATTATCTTCCCAAGGGCGATAGTGCTTGTTCGACTTCTTAGCCCCAGCAGGGACTTCCTCCAAGCCTTGTGCTTCACGCTCCTTCAGTCGCAGATACTCAGCAGCAGCTTCCTCGTCAGAGAGCGATTCGATAAAGAGTGCTGGGTCTAACAGAGGCGTCGTTTCAGCGTCAATAGGCCCGTGGAACACCACCCTGTTATTCTCTTTATTGTTCGTGTCCATCTCTGTTTTTGTAAGAATCGACATACGAACCTGACACTCCAGAATAGTATGCCCAGGTATACGACGAGCCACAGCATGAACACCAAAACTGGCCGACTCAGCCACCTCTACCAGCCCCAGCTCTTCTTTCATCTGAAGCAGCTGATTGATGATACGGCGGCACTCCTCACGGTCGCGGCAGTCGATGTCGTAGAAGAAGAACGGACTCACCGTCTTGATACCCTTCAGCAGACCGCCATCAGGCACCTGACCGTTATAGTTTACCTGCACCAGCGCGTGCTTATACCTATCCTCACCAGTACTGCGGAAGTCATTCCAGTTCTGAATGTTCTCAGGTGTATTACACGCTGCTATCAACTCTTCGGGGGTCTTAATGGGGCGGCAATGTTTCTCGCCGCCCACTTTATATACCAAGTTTACCATATTTCTTACTGCTGTTTCAAAATAAGTTCCCTTAAAACCTTCTGTGCTATCGCACTTGCCTGACGCACCAGTTTCTCGGGCAACTGCTCCAGCTGGTTCTCGTCGAGCGAGAAATAGAAGTAATACTTCTTATCCTTACCATGGGATAGCGAACAGTTATCTTCACGAAACAGCGGTTTGTTTTTGTGACGTTTGGGCAACTCACTCATATACACATTGCCATCTCTCATGCCTTGCACTAGGAAGTGACCTCTGAAAGCCTCAGCTATCACATCCTCGCAGCACTCAAAATCAAGCGTGCGCTGTCCTGTTTCCAACATGCCGATGGTCATCATACCATCCAGCGTTACCTGTTTCTCTGTTGTAATAATAATCTTTTTCATAATAATCGATCGAATTTGTGAGCTTTGGAATTGCGGGGTTTTAGTTGAGCTCATTAGTCCGGACACATTTCCTCGCTCCTCCTTCGCCCGATTACTTATTTATCTGTTTACTTTCACGATATCAGTTGCTAAGATTTCTTGGAATGTCTGTCCCTGATATTCGTGGGTAGAGAAACGAAGCGTGGCTATCACCACATCACCTTCGTAGAACCTGCACGCCGCTAGATTGCCTAGCATGGCGCACACATACTCATTTTCAAACTTACCGCCCAGTTCCTTCAGCACAATATTGCACTTCTGAATCTGACCGCCGTCAGCCTTAGCTGACTGTACGCTGAAGGCCTCGCCTTGACGTACCACTTTTAAGATTCTTGTTTCCATAACGGAATGAAATTAATTGTTTAATGATGAATTACGATATCCCCTTTACAGGGTGTTTATTGATAGAATTGTCTTTCAGATACGGGGAGATTGAAATCCGATGAGAGCTGTTCCCACAAATTACCTACATTCGTATAGAGTTTCCCAAAATTGTGGACTATCTGGCGGATTCTCTCATAGCTGATACCATATTGCTTCGATAGCGTTTTCAAGTCTGCATCCTCGTGCATGTAATAGGCGATGATGATGCTTGCCTTACGCTCTCCCATCTTATCCGATAGCAATTGTGTTAGGAGTTTACGTTCACGTGCTCGGTCTATTCCTTTGATGATAGCATGATCGTCAAACCATTCCTCATCACCGTCCGACACCGTTTCTTCAATGATGAACTCAGCCGTTTCCGAGATGTCCGTCTTCTCAACAAGCTGACTGATGTATTTGTTGATATAGACTCTGACCGTGTTGACCATCTTCTTACCGTGAGAATTGCATTTCTCAAAGGCAGCATAAGCCCCAACGACACCCTCGTTTATCAGATCCAGAACGGACAAGGTGCTGGTCTTCTGACGATGCACATAGGCTACCTTAATGATATAAGGTATAAAGTCTTTCACGAGGATGTTTACGGCATCCGCTTCTTCCCGGTTTGCCAGATAGTACTGACGTTCTTCAGCCGTCAGTCGTTTCATTTTCTCCACGTCCTTCAGAAAAGCCAGGACGTTGTTGTCTGAGGATTCCCTCAATGCTTGAATTACCAATTTGTATCTCATAACTTCTTTCTTGTTTTGTTTGTTGACGGTGCAAAGGTACATAAGCTGATAATCCGTGCAAATCTGAGCGAAAAATCTCAGATTATTTTCACTTATACAACGCAACATCCTCAAAATCAACGCAAAACAAAAAGTGCCCGATTCTCAAAAATAGAGAACCGAGCACCTGTAAATATCGCTCAGATTATGTCAGATTACTTTTCTGGGCAGTAGGCATCCAATAAAGGTATGATATGCTCAAAGTCGGCAGTCAACAGTCCCTTGCTGGGACGCCCCTTGTCGATGTTGGTATAGCCCTTGTCGTCGCCAAAGAAATCCTTGTTCAATGCCGGCGAGCCTTTCAGACGGAACAGCTTCTTATCGTCCAGATAACCTACCATATTCTGCCACACTATCTTCACGCGGTCACCACGCCCGCTTTCCAGTAGGCGCCACAGTGTCTCTGATAGTTCAGCTTCCTGTGCCGACAAGTTCTCATCCACACCCAACACAGCTTTCAGCATTGCCTTTACATTCTCTGACGTGATGCCATTCACCCAGTCGCCCTTGTCAGCGTAATCCTGCAATTGGTCAAGAATAGACTGACGTGTAGCATTGAGTGCTACGTTCACTACTTGCTGGGTGTTCGACACGACATTTGCCGTATTGTTGGTCTTCTGATCATAGTGATAGTGCGTCTCGTTCTTCACGCCACCATCACCGATTACATCGCCGTGTACATTGCCTTTTATGATAATTGCCATATCTGGTTATTCCTTTCTGTTTTCGTTTTTCGTGCCACCTCTTTCGATGACGTCACCATTCACATCGCCACTGATAACCACCAGCGGATCAGTTTCCGCCAACGCCTCTATCTCTTTGGGGTGACTCTGCTCATAGTCGTCGCGCAGCCATTGTGCCAACAGCTGGATGGTCTGCTTCTGAGCCTTGTCGCATTGTGTCTCAGCAAATGCCACCACGCGACCTATCGTCGTTGGCATCTCCATCGGATTGGTGATGCGTCCGTCTGCCTCGTATTCGTCTTCTGTCATCGGATGCATCGCAAGGCCCAGTTCGCGACAGGTCAAGTCACGTAGCATCAGCAAGGCCATGATGGATTGGAAAGCCCTTCTGGGCGTGTTCAGATAATAAAGGCTGGAAAGGATAACGTCCAGCTTACCGATGTCACCGTAGAGTTCGCCTGGCAACTGTCGCAGCAGTGTGTCAATGCGCCTGAGTCCCAACCACAGTTTGTTCTCGTTCTTCAACCGCCATTGCTGCCAAAGATACTTTACCTCGGCACTTTCAAGCCGAGCGTCCCACCACATGGTGGCGAGTCTGTCCAGCGGCTCGCGCTCCAGCAGTCTCCTTCGCTGTTCCTTCAAGGGCTCAGCCAACTGGCGCATTTCCTTGTTGGGGGATGCCAACAGCAATTCGATATATTCGGAGCGTTTCTGACGTGCCTCGCGGCTCAAGTCGTGCCAGCTGTTCTCCAGCCAGATGTCTAGATATGTCTTCACCTCCATGAAGTCAGCTTCGGCCAGATGGGGCAGATACACGTTGTCCAACACATAAGCCACCTCCTGTTGAGCCTGCAGCTGTTCACTTTCGGGCAGCAACGGAAGGTCTGTCAGCCAGAGTCGCCACTCTATCTCCAAGGCTGACGGCTGTAGCGACTCCTGCAGTTCGTCAGCGTCCACAATGACATCCACATAGCCGTGATCCTCGATTGAAACATCCTTGACGCGGGCCAACAACATCGGCTTTCCGGTCTGACGCAGCAACTTCCAAGCCCTTTCATTATCGTCATACGAGACGCGCCCGATGCGCTTACCAAGAGCACGGGCCTGAATGGCATTGCGGTGTACACGGTTCGACGGGTCGGGCGATAACACCACAACGGGTCTTACGCTGTCAATCCGGCTGAGCAACTCAAGAGTGCACAGACGCTCCTCCTCCGTTTCCGTATGACCGGCAACGGAGTCACCATTGGCACCATAGTGCACGCCCGATATGAGGAGTTGATGCTCTGCCATTTCCTTCTTATTATATGGTTTGCAAAATTAATAAAAATCCCGCCCATTTCAGCAATGAACGGGAAAAAGTTTCTGTTAATGTTTGTCAAGAGTTTCGGTTCCGCTGTATACTTAACAGTATAAATATGAATAAGCGTGATTATTCAAAATGATATCTTGACTAGAGAAAAACATTAAAGATAAATATCAGCAGTTCTACTTGATTCTATTCACATAGCACGGATCTACATGATAGATATGGTCGTAGCTGGTCTATTTCGCAGGGAACTGCTTCTATCATTTATTAACAATAACCGACTTGTACCTTTCAGGAACGTAAATCTCCTGCAGATTATCATGATTTGGTATAAACATGCCCTTTTTTATGGCCTGAAATATTTCCGTTATGCTTTTATACTCTTTGGACTTGCGAGCTAATTGCAGGATTAGCCTATAGACAATCTTTTCGAGCTTATCCACATCTTCCTCTGAAATATGAATTTCCTCTGCATTATGAATGTATGCGCTTCGGAGGTCATAAACATCACTAATGAAACATCCTAAAGCTTCGTACAATTTATCATATTTTAGAACTAAAACAGGTAGATTCTTTTTGAGTTGACCTACTTTATTATTTCGTTCGCATGTTGCGAGTGTATCAAGAACAGTACATAGCAAGACAACTCTTTCATAGATATTGTTGATGGAGAAAGATTGACTATATATGTGGCAAGCCCTTTTGAGCACCTTGTGTATGCTTTTGGCTACTGGCGAATATACTATTTCATATAAGGATTCAAAATCCTTAATGTTCCATTTGTTTACACTCGATAATACGTCCGATTTAATATATGCAGGGAATCTATCTCTTTTGTAATCTACATGGAAGTTCTCGGGATTAGTAGAATCAAGTTCTTTGCAATAGCAGTCCGACTCCCCATAAGTAACAAAGTCTTTATTTACATCAAACTGCCACTTCTTGGGATTACAAAAATTGCTATGATACAGATCCGAGCAGATTTTGAATATATCAGTTGCAAAGCAGCACTTGTCATATGCCCGTTCCTTTGCATTTGACAACGCTTTACAAATTGTAACGGTAGTGAAAATCTGATTCTCTTTAAAATGCGATTTCTCCTCATTGAGATATGGAATCTCTTTTGACAAAGAGGCCTTACTCATAAATGTCACATCTGCGACTTTGAACGACATCTCGTCTATTTCAAAGAATGCATTATACACAGGGAAAGCAATTAGGTAACGAGGCATAAAGAAATATAATATAAGGATTCTTTTTTTAGGTATATAAAATTCTTCTTTTCATTCTTCTTTGTATTTCCATATAAAGCCGCCGGCAGATCTCTTCTTACCTTTACACACTAGTCCGATATATCCATTTATATTCTTACCTAATCCGTGAGATGCTGCATATGCATTAGGCCACTCTTTTATGAACTTTCCGTCTAAGCTAAATTGAAGTACGGCTTTACGTATGGAGTTTGGATATCTCTTCTGAAGTAACCCATTCTCTTTTAACAAACGGTATGCTGCACTTGCATGATTACTTAAATCAGCTATACTATCATAATATTGAGAAATAGCCCACGCTTCTTCAATTGTCTTTACTCGTCGAAACTTCGCATCCGTTGGCTTAGCTTCTCTAAACAAATCGTTTTTTCTAAGATAATTCCACAACGAACGATTCTTTACTCTTATTTGTTCTATAGACCTGTAGTCATCGGCTTCCTTTAGAGCTTCTTCCCTCGTATATTTTTTTGGTTTTCCAAAAACATCGTCGAGCATATTATTATCGAAAAGAACTCTGTATGCCCATAAACAATCAAATCTCAATTGGCTACGATTTGCGTAATGCCCTTTCTTTACTACAAGTAGAGCATCTTCAATTGTATGATGAGTGTGGATGAGTCTGTTAGGAAAAAGTTCATTTAGCAATCCTTTATATCGTGTTAGAATAGCTTCATATGCACCATTATATTTCTCCGTGAATAATGAGAGATTATAGTTACACTCTTTTGCCTTTTCTCTAATCATTTTTTTATTCCACTTGATTGGATAATATATTCCAATAGCACTTTCTCGTTCTCCCGTTTTTGCTCTATTTAGAATTGTCCAACCTCGTTTTTTGTAATAGTTTACCCAATGCTTTTCTCTTTTTCCGCTCTCTTGGATAGGAACGGATTCTTCTAACTTAATGGGTGAAGGGATATCACAGTTACAAATAACAGAAAATCTATTAACTGAGGAGTCTTGGCTATTGCGATGTTGCCAGTCTCTTTTTATCATACTATTTGTTAAGCCAACATATACGGCTTTCTGCTCTACAAATTCATATGAATAGATATATTTTGTACTTCTGTTATAGTCGTTTGGTTTTGGTGGCTTTTTCTTAAGCCATGTATAATCCTTTAGCCATCCATTACGTATAGCCACATTACATGCTCCACCACTCTTTGTTCTAAAATCAAAGATATACTCATATTTACGTGCTTCTTGCTCGCAAGTTTCCCTGTTCCATTTTTTTGCATTACCTGAACAATAAGGACAACCATGCCCTATTAAATGATCTGTTGGCGATTGCCAAAATTCACCATGTATTTTACAAACGATGCATACTTTCGTTTTTGTATTAACGTATTCTACCTTATGATATTCATATAAACCGCCATGAACCTTATTAGCCTCTTCAATAAACTTTTCAACAGGTTTGCGTTGGAGTCTTATTCTATTCTCCTTAGAACATTTGGGGCACTCTTGATGACTTGAGAAGATATTAACTGGACGCATAGAAAACTCTCCATGCTCAACACCATTTTCATCTTTCTCATGACAAACAAGGATGATGGGAACCTTCATGGCCTTATATACGACCTTTTCGAAACTATAACGTTCACCAAAAAGAGAACGAATTTTTTCAATGATTTCTTCTTGACTATAAATATGTCTTTGTCTGTCACCTTTATAGGCGCATTTTGGACATCCGTGTCCATTCAAATGAGTATATGGGGCCTGCCAAAACTCACCATGCTCTTTGCAGATTATGCAAACCTTTGTTGACGTGTTTTCATACTTCACCTTAGAATAGTCATACTTATCCCCATGCACTTTTCTAGCTTCATCAATAAACTGTTCTAACGTTTTTCTGCGAGATTCTACATTCTTAATTTTACCACACTCAGAACACTCGTGACCCTTTAAATGATCCAAAGGCCTCTGCCAAAACTCACCATGCTTTTTACAGATTATGCAAACCTTGGTTTGATTATTCACATACTCCACCTTGGAATAGTCATATCTATCCCCATGCACCGCTTTGGCTTTTGATATGAATTCTTCTGTAGTCAGCTTTGCCATATCATTGATTGAATCTTACAAACTTGTCCTACATACATATTTCTCTATCTCTATTTCAGGCAGTTTGCTTCCCTTTTGCTTCACCTCTGCGATAAAGGCTGATATCTCAGCTGGTGTCAGCAGGCCCTTCCGCCAAGCATACCAAAGGAAGTCTATCGTAGTGAGATACACTATTTTTTTCTCCTCGCAGTATGCACGGATATCGCGCAGGTTGCTGCTGCCAATCACGTTATGAGTAAACAAGCAATAGGCCATGCAGGCACTCTCGCCCTTACCGAACCGGCTCCTTAGCATAGCATACTCGCGGAGCATTTCGCCACGAGGTGCAAAGGGAAGTAGTGTGATATTCTTCAGCAACGTCATCTGGTTGTCTATCTGCGTTCTGATGTCCGATAGCAATTCCTCGTGCACAGCCTCCAGCAGCACATATTCGTAGTCAGGGAATATGCGGGGCAACAGACTTAGCAAGCCTCCCTTAGAGAAGTGAATCACCACATCTGCATCCAATACAATCTGTGTCTTCACACCCTTTGCCATCCTATTTCAGTAGATTTAAGAGTTCGACATAGTGGCCCTCGGAGATGCGCTCCTGTTCAAACAGCAGGCGTGCTTTCTCGCCAAAGTCGCCTATTACCACCCCTTCGTTGCCTGGCTGATAGAGTGAGAGGTCGTAACCGTACTCTGCGGCAATCTGCTGAATCTCCATGCTCTCCTCCAAATGGGTTTGCAATTCCTCCTCTGTAAGCAGACGCAGGTGGCGCAAACAATAGCATAGCGACTGATGGCTCACGCCAAACAACTGCTCCACACGCAGCATCGTGGCTGTGGTGATATGGCGGTTCATGATCTCTTCCGAAGGTATCGACTCCAGCACACCTGCCTGTGGCAAAAGCAGTGCGGAGGCAAAGGTATTGGCATTGATTTCCGCAGGATCTTTCTCCATTCCGGGCGTACCACAGATATGGGGTTTCGGCTCTTCGTCGTAATATAGATGGAAAAGCTCGTGGCAAATGGTGAAGTGCTGGCGACCACGTGAGTTGTTGGAGTTGACAAGTATGAACTTCGCCCGTCCGTCGGATGAACGCATCGAAAGACCGCAAGCCTTCTCTGAGAGGGGACGATAAATCACCATTACTCCCAGTTTGCGCAGCAACGTCTTCGTATGGATAGGCTCAGACGGATTCAGTCCTGCCTGTAAGCGCATTTTCAGCGCCAGCTGCTCGATGGTTTCTTTGGCTAACTTCTTCATTCTCCAAGCATTTTCTGCATTTTCATATACTCCAGCACCACTTGCTTGAAGCGTGCCACTTCCTTCATGTCGCCCTCTGTCAGCCCGTCTGTGCGGAAGGCGCAGACCATCATGCGGTCTTTCACCGTCTCCACATCCTGCTCAAACAGCAGTTCCAACTCGCAGCCCAACAATGCCGCCGAACGCTCCAGCACCTCCAACGGAGTCTCTCGCTCGCCAGCCTCATAGTTGGCATACGCACTACGCCCAATGCCCAGATAACTGGACATCTGCTCTTGCGTCAAGTCGTTGGCTTCACGCAACACCTTCAGATTTCTCCCAATCACTTCTCTCATAGTTCCTTCTTCTCTTCATAATTCCGTGGCAAAATTAGCAATAATATTTCAAATAACCAAATTTTTGCCACATTTTTTGCGGTCATGTGTTGCAGTTGTTGACTTTGTCGAGGCTGCAGGCGCTCGGCAGAGTCGATGCAAGCATCACTTTGCTCTCACTGTTGCAGCGTTGCAGTGTTGCAGTTCCAAAATAAGTTATATGAAAGTCAAAAATTAACTCTATATTTATATATAAATATAGAAGTATTTTTAGGGTATGAGAATAGCCTTAAGAGAACTGCAACACTGCAACAACTGCAACAGCGAGAACAAAGTGAAAAATTTCATGTGAAGTATTCGTGAACCGCAATGAAAGATTATTACCTTTGCAATGTCAAATTAAAATAGCGGACAGGCAGTCCTTAAGGGTAAAAATTGCGAGGATTAAATCTAGAAATTGCGCGCATTAATGGTAGCAATTGTTTTCCTTAACAGTACCTTCTGGAAG
>OCTX012251776.1_pt1 | contig 12175 bp, 3 predicted proteins | sample 1539691 | NCBI WGS metagenome assembly OCTX01 (sample SAMN02144231, study PRJEB22623) | gut metagenome | biome: sheep rumen | host: Ovis aries | place: New Zealand
GACGCATCCAGATTTATCAAGATAAACTTCATAAAGAAATGCAACTAATCATTCATTTATAATATACAGCTTGATTAAAACCATATCTAATTCAGATATTTAAATAAATACCTAAATATACTTTTTTATTATACTTCTTGACTGCTTCAATATCTATAAGGATTTTTCAGGAATTCCAAGACTTAAGAAATCTTAAAAAACAGGAGCCGCCGCACCGATTAACTCGGTGCGGCGGCTCCTGTTTTTTTGTTACAGTGTTCAGCTGAATCTTCGACGTTTGAGCAGCAGCATCCCCGCTCCCATGACCAGAATCGCTCCGAGGACCGCGTATATGCGCGTGCCATGGCCGCCGGTCGACGGAAGTTTTGTGAGCCACATGCTATTTTGCACGTAGATCGGAGAATTCGTATCTCTTGCATCCATCTGATTTGCAGACATCGTATACTGACCGTTTTCTTCCTGTGAGTATTCCACATGCCAGTTGCCGGTATCCTGCTCGACCACATAATAGCTGTATTCCTCGAGGGCACCGTTTTCACCTATATAGTATTTTGGCAGCCCGGAAACAACCAGCGTCCAGTCAGAAACATTCGCACCTTCAAGCGCTGTCTCCTTATCAGTGATATACTCAATCTTTTTAGGCTCTTTCGTCAGCTCAAAGTCTCCTAATGATGCCGAACCGCTGCCGCTTCTGTGGAAGACTTCGATCATTACCTTCCGGTTGCTGTCGAACGGATCTCCCTCTGCGTCTTTATCGTCTACCTTCCACTTTTTAATGACCTTGATCGAGGTCTTTTCAGTATTGATAAAGTTCCAGTTGATAATACTTCCATTCTCCTGGACCTGGCCCGGCACAGTCTCACCGGTAAAGAGTTCCGACAGGTCAACGTTCTGGTTGTCGATTACTACTGTATTTCCTGTCAGGACTTCTTCGACACTGTAACGATAAACAGTTTTCTGTGTATTGGCCGGATACTTCGGAAGGTTTGTATAGGCATACGTCCATACCTTGGACCCTTCTCCCGTATTATACCAGCTGAGCTCTGCCTGTTGCAGATCGCTCTGCTCGGTGGTATTGCCAATCAGATTAGTAACATCCGTTTTCTCATCGTTATCTGTGTACTCCTTAACCGTCTTGCCGTCAACCGTTGTTTCCGTCCATGTAGCTGTTGAGCGATAGATCTTCAGACCCAGATTCTTCGGAATCTTGTCCGGATCTTCCGTTACCCACGTCTTGGTGCCTGACAGAGATATGAAGTCACGATCGTTCCTGATTGTCGTTTCCTTGTCAGTGCTGACCGTAAGCTCGACCGGTTCCGGATTGGTAATTGTCCAACCTGCTGTCTCATTGGCAGTAATGACAGTATCGCCGATTTTGGTTTCTTTTACCCTGTAATAGACCGGCTTATACTCGCTATCTGAAAGCTCATATCTCGGAAGATTTCCTGAAATCCATTCCCAGGTCTTTGCGATGCCGGTCGTCGGATTTCCGTCTCCATCCAGGTAGTAGTCCGTCTGAGGTTCAAGTATTACGATACCGTTCTCATCAGATCCAACCTCACTTAACGCATCCCCTTCTCCGACTGTACCCGAAGCGTTCGCTACCGGCGTCCAGGATTCCGGATCGGTCGGATCCGTGCTCCTCTCAAGCTTGAACTCGATCGTCTTCATCTCCTCATCCACAGCACCTGCAAACCAGGTCTTTTTGACCTTCAGTCTACCGACCGGCTGATTTTCGATATCGACAGTCGCAGCCTGAATCGTCTGAACAGTTCCGTCCGGTCTTGTGACCTGCTGTTCCGTGAAATTCTCAGCAATGCCGCTCTCCGGACTGTAGATTGGGCTGTACCCCGGCGTCGGAGCCTCAGTCACGCGGTACGTATATTCCAGACCGGCCGGATTATACTTCGGCAGGTGCTCGTATGAGTATTCCCGAAGGCCGGTCGTACTGTTCGTACTCCATACCGGATAAAGCCATGTGTACTCAGATGATTCTTCTCCGATATTCTCTCCATCAGGCGCCGCAGCCGGAACTGTCGGGTCCATCTTAAGAGCCGTGACTTTTTCCCAGTTGGTATTGTCTACCGTGCGCTCCAGGATCAGTCTCGGATCCGAGTGGTTCGTCTTATCGTCCTTCCAGGTCTTGGTTCCTCCTATCTTACCGACCTTCTCCATTACGTTTTCAAGTCTGCTCGTCCATGTTCTGCCGTTATCTGTAGTCTCAGACGTTCCCGTAACAGGTTTATCGGTCAGATCCTTTGTGATTTCTTCGCCTCCTTCCGGCTTAATCGTATAGCTCTTCTCAATGACCCGATAATCATTTCCTCTTGTCAGATTCGTGATCACATTCGAGTCATACTCTTCATCAGATCCCTGCGCGGTATTCTCGATCGTGTATGTCGAACCGTTAAAGATCAATTTATACTCTCCACGATCTGTCCACGTTCCATTCGTTGTTTTGCTCTGAAGAGTGAATATAATTTCATATGGTGTGGTATTGCCGAGGTCATCCCAATACTTTTCGATCCTGAGCGACGTAGATTCATTTCTATTGGTAATCGTGATCGTTCCGTTCTGGGTCGCCGCATCCTCAGGTTTGTCTGATCCGCCTGTACCCAGCTTGTAAATGACCGCGATATCCGGTATGACATCCTCCGCCACATAGTAGCTTGCGTCATACCATCTGCCGTCCTCGCCGAGAGTCTTCTTAGGCAGGTTGCCGATGTCGATCGTCTGCCAGTTGCCGTTCGCGTAAGCGACAGTTCCCTTGCCGTTTTCAAGGCTGGTGTAGGGTTCTTCCGTATCGTGGACTTTCTTCTGTGCAAATGTATACACTGCGGAATGCGTCTCCCCGGCACTGTCAGTATATTTCTGATACAGAGTGAAGCCGATCGATGACTTATCCGTGACCGGTTGTCCGTCAACGCCCGTCCACTGCTTTGTAACAGATATCTGTGTCACTTCCTCCTTATTCACTATCAGGTTGACCGTGGTGTCCGTGTCACTGTAGGTCACTCCGCTTTCACTTGTGACCTTGTAGTGCTCCCATCCGCCTCCGACTTCGGTCACGGTATACGTAATCTCGGTCCCGTCTTCCGTCTGTCTTGGCAGATTCTTCCACTCGGCTACCCAGGCTTCCGTCTCGCCCTGCTCATCGACAGTTCCGTCAAGCACGATGTCCGATGCCGTTGATCCATCGCTGCCGGCGATGTGGAAGGTCACCTTCGCTCCGCTCGGCGCCGCCGCCATCGTTGTGCCATCTGCCTTCTGCCACTCCTTTGTCACACGGATGGCCTCGGGCTCGTAAACGTTCTTAAAAGTGAATTCACTCGTTCCGTTTGCAATGACAGACACACCTGATCCAGCCGTGCCGGTCACGCTGTTTTCAGCGCTTAACACATAGCCGGTGATCTTAGTGATTTCGCTCGACAGATTTTCCTTCAGGACATAATTGCCGAGCGGCAGGTTCGTGAAGGTGTACTTCTGATCCGGATAAATGTCGATCCAGGTCACTTCATCAACCCAGCTGCCTGAAGTTCCTTCCGGCTTAAAGTATTTACCGGACGTGCGCTGCAGTGAGAACTGGAACTTCTGATCATCTTTCTGTACGCCCTCCAGCTTTTTCTCCACAACGATCGTGCCCTTCTTCGGCGGCTCTGTCGTTTTGGTATTGGTGATGGTCACCGTGAACTCGCCTGTTTCCGGGTCCTGAGCGATGTCGTAGGTAGCCGTCGTGGATGTTACGTCAGGTTCCGAAGTAGTAGCCCGTTTCTCAACTACATAATAGTAAATATCGTTGCCGTTCTCGTCCTTCTTTGGAAGATTCTCCCAGGTGTGCTCCCATGCATCAGGTGTGCTGTTTGCGTCCAGTGTAACTTCGTCGCCTACAGCCACAGCGCCTTCCGGCAGATTGCTCTTGTCGATGACGTTGATCTCGCGCTCTCCCTCACCGGTTCCGGATTCCGCAGGGGCTTCCAGTGTTACGTCCGCATGAGCGGCATTTGCGCGAAGCGGGCCGCCCTTTAAGAGGGATCGCAGTGAGAATTTGCCGGCGCTTTGGCCGACAGCCGAATCATTTAGAACTACATCAAACGCATTATTTGTTCCCTGGTTCACCGAAACGTATCTATCCCAGCCGTGTTCTATACGAGCTATGTTATTACTGAAGGATATACCAACATTATAAGCGTCACCCTTCTTGAGGTAAATAGTTTGGCTCGACCAATCCGGTCCGGTCAAAGTCACCGTCTTAACAGAGCCTGTACCACCATTCGGTGTTAAAGTAAATGTAATATATCCGCTATTTGGTGGTGGGCAGTCACTATGTCCCGTGTTCTGCTTCCAGCTGGCAACACTATAATTGACCTCATACTCATCAGCCGCCGGTCCTGTCTTTTTGCGGATCTTAATTTCAATGTTTATTTCTCCTGTCTCATTATTGGTATCTCGCGAACCACCTTCAAAATTGTTTGGAGTCATACCGGAAGGTATGACGAGCTCATATCCGGCCGGCAGAGAGCCCTGCACACCGAACTGGACCTGGTTGTCGCCTGACTGTTCAAGGTCAATGGTCGCTTTCGGCGAACCGGTTGTCACTTGATCTTTAAGATTGAGAGTATTTCCCCAAACCCCCGAAGCATTTCTATTCTGGACCTGCACCCAGACGTTCACGCCTGCAGGTATATCTATGTCATCCCCTATAAGAGTGAAGTTATACGTCACAGCCGCGCCTTGGGCCCTCAGGTGGATTGTTGTCTCATTACCTTCATTATTTGTAGTCGTGGAGTCATATTCCGCCGTATTGTGCCCCGCCAGTCCACTGCCATCAATCGACGGTCCGCTGATATCAGTCACGCCGTACACGATCGGGGTCTTTGAACCGTCGCCGCCATACTTGTACTTGGGCATTCCGTCGAACTGCTGCTTCCAGTTGTCAGGAGTGAGCCTGAAGCTCTTGTCGGATAATGTCACTCCGTCCGCTGTCAGACGGCCGGTAACAGTACGACTCTTCAGAGGGCTGCCGCTTGTCCATTTATCAAGATCAACAATCACGCTCACCGTTTCCGGCTTTCCCTGCGCTTTGAGATGGAAGGTCGTCATTCCGGTGGCATCCGTTGTCGTGTTATAACGCACTGCTTTATTTGTCCCATCCGGTCCCTCGTCAACGACGACCTCGTAGGATATCGTTGTCTTTCCGTCCGCCTTATATTTAGGCAGACCGGCATATGACTGCTCCCACTCAGACGGCTTAAGTTCGAATGTGCGCACCGTCTCGCCATCCGCGGTTATTCTGCCGTTGACAGTTCCCTCTGTCAGGGCACCTCCTTCTACCCACCGGTCAAGAACCACCTTCACGTCCACAGTCTCAAGGCTGCTCGGCTTTTCGGTCGTGGCATACAGCTGTACGACTACGCTGCTTCCCTTATCGCCCACCTTCTTTACTTTCACCTTAGTCAGGTCGTTAATGAGCGTGAATCTGCTGCTTCCCTCGCCGCTTTCTTCTTCTGCCTTAATAGGTCTGAAGAGATACGTATTTCCCTCGCCTGCGACTGATCCGTCCGGTTCCTCGACCACTTCGTATACGTACTCGACTACTTTTCCGTCTGCACGCACGCCCTGCGCCGGCAGATATTTAAGCGTATACGAAGGAGTCGTCTTCGTCAGACGATTGTCATGGGCATCTGCTCCTCCTGCTGCCTCTTCAAATGCCTTATAGAACTCCGAATCAATTACATTCCCGTCAGTGTCCTTCTGGACCACGGTCCAGTTGACCTTGAAGCCTTCCGGGAACGGCTCTTCAACTTCGTTCCTGATCCATTTCTTGTCGACAGTTATATTTTTGTACTCATTGGTCAGTGTAGCGACACCATTGAAGACCTGAGCTTCTATCGTGGAGTACACATAGTCTGTATTCTCCGGTGCTACGGAGCCTTCCGGGTCCTCAGCCACATAGTAGCGGTAAGATACAAGATAATCACCGCTGACAAGGCCATACGGATTGCCCGGCTCAAGATGCTTGACACCCATCATCGGGAGATTATCATATTTTACACCCGTCTCAAAATTGGCCGCAGACAGAGCCATATATCCATAGGCAGGACCATCCTGCGCAGGTTTCTGCAGATATACTTCTGTGTCTTCGTCATCGTTAAATTCGATTGTCCTTCCACTCGAGGTGGTATATACGGGAACGCGCATGATCTTATAGTTGACCACGGCATTCTCCGGCCAGGACACGTCGGCGTCGTACTTATCCGCATTTCTCCACTGTTTCTTTACAGTAAGATCCGTCAGCTCGTTCACGATATGCGACGTATAATTAGTCGGGTCATTGCCGTCCTGCGCGCCGGGCACAATGAGATTCATCGGAGAGCCGTCCGCGTCGGATGCTGTCCAGAAGATCCTGCTCTCATTTGCGCCGTATGTGTAGGCGATCAGGTATTTCCTGCCCTTTTCAAGGCTGATGCCGGCTTCCTTTGCGGCGACGACCAGCTTATTGCCGTTTTCATCGTTTTTCACAGTCACATATGCATATGCATCCAGATTTTTGAAACTGCCATCGCGATTGTCAGCGTCGAGTGTCCTGGTAAACTGATTTCCATTATCCGGGAAGAATGTGTCACCCGGCTGGTCCGAATAAAATGCCTTACCGAGCTTCAATGTAGCCGGGGTCGTTGAATTATCCAGCTCTGCCAGATGCCAGTAGCGCACCGCATTTACCCGGACTTTCACGTTTTCAGGCCACTCTTCTGTCTCCTCGCCGTTCTTTGCCCACTTTTTATCGAAGTCAAGCGAGTATTTCTGCGGACTGTTCGTTATTGTCGTACTCTGGGTAGTCTTGAGTTCTTCCGCATTCTGCTCTGTGAGCGCGACAGCGGGCTGTCCGTAATTATCGGGATATGCAACACTGAACCATGCCGGTACAGAAACCTCTTTTGCCCGATACCAGAGTGTCACCTCTGAATTGTTCACCTTCTTTTTGACATTCAGGTCTTTCCAGGTATAGGTCCACGCAGCTTCACTTGCGAACCAGTCTCTTAGATTCTCGGCTGTCGGACTGTCGACAGCATCAGGATTCTCTGAATATGGTCTTGGGAGCGTGATCACATCTACTCCCGCATCCCTCCACTCAGAAGGCGCAGTATTCCCGGCTTCACTGTAGCCCACTTCAAGAGACACAAGAACCTGCACCGATCCGTCTGTGGGATAATTCTCTGCATCACTGCCGACGAATTCCTTTCTGACAGTGTATGTTGTCTTCTCCGGTTCCTCAAGCTCGTTGATGACCTTGAACGCGTTCGCGCCGTCCGCCTTAGATTCCAAGGGGATTCCGTCTTCAGCAACATCTGTCCAGTCCGCGTCGCCGGTCTGTTTCTTCTGATATTCCGGATTAAATACATCCGCATTGTTAAAGACCGTTCCATTCTGCTTATAGCCGACCTCACGGATATAATACGTATAGGTCTTTGTCTCATCCTCCGTGGTCATAGGCAGGTTCTTGACCCTGACCGTATCCCAGCCATCCGCTCCTTTTTTGACAACGATCCACCCGTTTTCGACATCAAAATAATCGTACTTATTCGTGGCAGGGTCACTGTCAAAATAGAGCGGCAGAGCGTTTTTGTTATTCTTTATAAATTCCGTGAAGTCTTCTTCGGCACCTCCATCGGTCCTGCGGAAAATCTTGACATAGACTTCCTTCATGTTCTCCGCTTCCCGGTCCTCACTCCACTCCTTCGTCACTGTCAGGTCCGTTGTCTCCGCTTTGGTCTTCTTATAAACGTTATGGACAGTGAACTCAAGGAATTCGTTGTCGGCCTCCTGACCGCGGAATACGTCATTGTCAGAATTCATCTCAGTGCCGCCCTGCGTATCTGATGTCTTATACAGACCAAGTACCTCAGCCCGGCTCGCGTAATCGCCTTCCTTGTCCGTATATGTCTCGCTCGTATGCACAGTCTTGCTGCCGTCCGGGACGGAGGCGCTGTACCGGCGCACGTATTCCGTATCGATCACGGTCGAGGCATAGTACCAAGTCTCACCGTTAGCATCAATTATCGTATCCGGGACCGTGGACTTATCTTCTTTGATATAGAACATGCCGGAATTATAGTCGTAGATGTAGCTCTGTCCTACACCCGAGGTACCGACACGCACGCCGAGATTCTGGACATGAACGAACCGGTCATCTTTCGTGACGTCATAATTATTGTAGCTGTCAGTTCCCGCGTAATCCCCGTTCGGCATGCCCCAGATCGTATCCTGGTTGCGGAGACTGTTCGCGTCGCCGTGGGAGTTGCTGTTTTTAACATCGTCATAGCGATACAGCTCAAAACTGTGCTGCAGCTGTGTTTTAATTTCGATTGGGCTGCCGTTCTCATCCTGAACGACCTTGACAATTTCCACGGCACGCGACTTAACATTGCCCTCGCCGTTTGCGCCGAGCACGAAGTCCATACCGCTTAGGTTATGATCCGGGATAGTTCCCTTGCCGCTCAGCCAGTCCTGATCCCACTGGACCGGAGGGCATTCATTTCTCTGATCCCAGAAATCGAAACTTGAAGAGAACGCGAAGTCAACATTTACTGTCAGCGGTTTCCCGTTTTCGTCATAAAGCTGCCCCACTTCCGGATCAATAAGATTCAGAGTTAGCGTCTTGTAGGCAGTGACCTTGTAATAAATCCTGTTATTAAGACGGTTCTGCCATACCTGCTCTCTGTGAGAGTCATAATAGGATTTTGTCACCGGAGCGATCGTGGAAGTGCGGAATTCGCCTTCGATACGCACCTGCTGGGTGCTGTAGGCAGTGGATTCATTTGCAGAATAACCGTTGACTACAAATGCGTTGTCAATTTCGGTGACCTTTCCGTCGTTGTCTTTGGTATACGCGGTGATGATTGCGCGCTTCATATCTTCCATCGTAATACCGACGACACCGGAACTTAAGGTCAATGATTCATTACTTTTGACTTCCTTGATCGGATTGCCGTTCGCGTCATAGTAAGTACCGTAAGCCAGCGGCACGTCTACGCTCGCTTCACCTTCAATAGAAATATCTATGTGGTTGACAGTATGATTCAGATAATTCGTCTTTAAGACCTGATTAGCCTGCGCGAGTCGGACTGTCGCAGCCTTATCGGAGCTCACCCCGCCTTTCAGCTTCAGGACGCCGTCCTCTTCCACGACACCCAGATACTGCTCCGAATTAGCGCTCTTCAACTTATCACCGGACAGTGTGATCCTGGTCTGGTTCTGCTGAGGACGGTTCTGGACTACCTGATACGTGAACGTTCTCATGCGATAGGTGTTCCAGTCAAAATACTGCTCATTAATATTTCTGAGCGTAGTGCCGGGGTTATCCTGATCTTTCGAAATGCCGTCGACCGTATCGGTAGGATCGATGTACTTATTATAGAAATCCGCCGCGAGCTGGCTCTGGTTAAATGAGACCTGCTCGCTGTGATGATAAATATTCCTGCCGTCATAGGTCCACATCATAGGCTCATCCACCTCAATAGTATTCGAGGAAGACGGGCCGACATTTGCGAGCGATCCGTCATTGTTAACGATATAGTAATTTCCCTCGTATTCAATCAGGACCATATACTGATCGTTCGGGCTGGGATTATTTACCACGGTGCCGGTCACAGAGAAACCATCCTGCAGATATGTCATCACTGTGCCGTCCTGGTTCACGCCGATCCCTTCCAGGACCTCTGTACCGTCGTCAGCGAAATGTACAACGTGTACATCTCGGGCAGCCTCGATCTCGGTCGCGTCCGCATACTGAATGTTTACCAGTACAGGTGCCGCCGGCTCAACTTTATCACCGTACTCATCTTTGATCTCGATGTCAAAGAAACGGGCATAGGAAATCGCCCGGATGCTGTCCTCTCCGAGCTGCTCCGCGGATTTCTTCAGATATCCCTGATACTCCGCGCTGTCCGGCGTGATCTCTCTCACGTCAAGCTCGGCGCCGACCGGTATCTGAGCGTCATCTTCATAAATCACGGTTATATCATAGCTTGTTCCGTCCGCCGACAGATAACGCCTGTAGATCTGAGCATCAGTCACTTTTATACTGAAGATTTCGCCGGTCTTCAATGTGACCGTGAGTGTCTCCTCTGTATCAAAAGGCGCCACGCCCATGATTACCCACTCTCCGGCCTTATATGATTTCGCTCTGATTGCGGCTTTCTGTTCATCTGTCATTTCCGCGGAATAGACCACGTCAAGACCATGATACTCCGCGATGTCCGCAGCCGTTGCGTCCGACTGGATCTTTCCGGCCCATACAAGGCTCGGGTCACTGAATTCAATGTTCCCAATATCCCCGATAAAGTCATCCATGCCGTAAGCTGCCGACGCAAGGACATCCCCGTCAACGACATGAAGCATTTCAGCAAGTTCACGGAAGCTGACAGAGTCACCTCCCGAAAGACTGTATTCATACTCGTTTCCGTCAACTTCCCAATGGAAGTCGACGGTATAGATAACACCATAAACAGAGAATGACTCAGCTGTAAATTCAACACTCGAAGTACCATCCGCCTGAACCTCTGAAGAGCTGGCCTCCAGCACCTCTGTCGCAGTCATATCCTCAGCAAAGTGTACAGCGTTGACCTCTGTCTGAGGATTCTCAGCCAGCGGTTCCGCGTATGTGATCTCTACAGATACACCTGATTCAGGAACGAACTCCTGGCCATCGACCATGATCTTGATATCAAAAAAGCGCGCAGCATAATGCGGAAGAGCCTCCTCTTCCGTAAGTCCCATAGCTTTTCTGGCTTCATCCAGATATGCTGCATATTCTTCTGATTCCTGCGCAATCTCAGATACGTCCAGTGATGCGCCCTCCGGTATTCCGGAAGTCTCATCATATTTGAGCGTAACAGTGTAGTCTGAGCCCGGGAATTCAAGAGTGTTCGTCGCGAGCGCTGCTGCTTCCTCGCTGACAGCATCCGCGTACATGTAGGGTTCAGCGTTCTCCTCATCATCAGTTATGCTGACGTCTGTGGGTTCAAGTGCATCGCCCTCCCTCATGCTGTCCGGATCCGCTGCCTGTTCCAGGTACATGCCTCCGACATCCTCGGCAGTATCCGTTTCAACAGTAATCGCAGGGAGTATTAAAGCGTATGTTGTGGCAAATGTTATCACTGCCGCCAGGACAGTAACAATTCTCTGCCAACGCTTTAGCTCCCTGCGTTTTTTAATAATAATATTGAACCAACTGATTAAACGTTTCATGATGCCCCTCTTTACGCTGTCATTTTTAGCGAGCTGATATGCTATATTTTGTATATTGTCTGATATTTTGCAATTATCATCTCTAATGGATGTATATATTTATAGTATCAGCACAATATACACTAATATTATACAACTTGATTCGGAGCTTATCTATCATTAACCGCTGGTTTTTACTAAGATTTTGAAATCTTAATAAAAAGGCTGACCTCATCTCTGAGATCAGCCTTTAGTGCAAATCATTTTAGTGCCTGAACCCGTACCACCTGCCACGTCCAAACACGTATCAGAATCAGATCATCCTCCGCTTCAGGATAAATCCAGTTCCGGCCAGGATCAGAAGGAACATAGCTGCCAGATCTACGACCATTCCAACATTTGTTTTTGTAGCTTCTTCGGAGATGTCGACAGTCACATTATCTGCCCATGCAACCTTAAAAAGATTCACGGCCAGCATAACCACCAGCATCAAACAAACGACCGTTTAAAGCAGTTCTTTTAAATTTTCAGCTTCTCCCTAAGGAGCAGCCCAGCTCCCGCAAAAGCGGTGAGCACGCCTCCCAGAAGATAGAGGAGACCGACGCCCAGACCGCCTGTGTTCGGAAGAGTGACGCCTGATGAATTCATGACCAGAAGCTCAGCTTTTTCCTGAGAAATAGCGCCCGTCTGATTTCTGGATCCCTGCATCAGGCTCACACTGTCCTTTGATACTGCGATCTTCACCGGCAGTATGCTGGAATGGTCCGTTGTCTCCGCCGAAAAGGGCGTGACCGTCATTTGTATAATACCTGATCGCTCCATCCCTTAAGCAAAATAGGGGCAAAAAATAGGGGCTGCCGCATACGCGGCAGCCCCGTTCTGTTGATCAGATTATGGTTACTGTTTCCTGATTATCGCACGCGGGTTCCATCAGGCCGCAGCCTTCGCG
>OCTX012198161.1_pt1 | contig 12173 bp, 4 predicted proteins | sample 1539691 | NCBI WGS metagenome assembly OCTX01 (sample SAMN02144231, study PRJEB22623) | gut metagenome | biome: sheep rumen | host: Ovis aries | place: New Zealand
CCAGGCCCTCCGCTGGCCTTCAGAGGCGGAAGGGACAGACCACATCTTCATCTTCGGCGGAGACCTCAACGACTATGACCCCTCCGACGGGTCGTTCAACTGCAACGGCGTCATCGCCGCAGACCGCACCCTGCACCCGCACGCCTACGAGGTCCGCTACCAGTACCGGAACATCCTCACCGCGGCCGGAAGCACCCCCGGAGAGATAACCGTCACCAACGAGCACAGTTTTGCAAGCCTGGACAACTACTACCTGCAGTGGGAACTGGAGGCCGACGGAACCCCCGTACGCACCGGCATGGTCTGGGACCTGGACATTCCCGCAGAGCAGCGCCGCACGCTGAACCTGGGAATCGGCCCCCTCCCGGAAGGGGACGTGGTAACCCTCACGGTCCATTACAGGCTGAAGAACGCAGAGCCGCTGCTTCCCGCCGGGCACGAGGCCGCCTACGACCAGCTGGTCCTTCGCGACAGCCCGCTTCCCCTGGCGCTGTCCGGCGATTCCCTCCCGAAAGCGGACGGATACACCTATAGCGGCACGTTGCGCTATGCGGGCACCCTGTCAGACCGCATCGCCAGCTGGAAAGCCGTGATCGACCCCTCCACCGGCTTCCTGACCAGCTATTCCGTGAACGGGAAAGAGTACCTGAAAGAGCCCCTGAAGCCCTGCTTCGACCGCGCCCTTACGGAAAACGACCTGGGCGCCGGCATGAACCGCCGCCTGGCCTTCTGGCGGAATCCCTCCTTCCACCTCCGTCAGTTGCGCAGTGCCGAAGAGGGCGGCGCCATCGTGGTCCTGGCCGACTATGAACCCATCGGCGGAAAGGCGGCCGTACAGCTGCGTTACCGGATTGGCGGGGACGGCAGCATCCTGGTCAGCCAGAAAATGCGGGACGCCGGCGGTCTGGACAGTCTCCCGGAACTGCTGCGCTTCGGCCTGAGGATGGGCCTGGACGGCTCGCTGGAAGAGCTGGATTTCTTCGGCCTGGGGCCCTGGGAGAACTACAGCGACCGCAACAGTGCCGCCCTGCTTGGCCGCTATCGCCAGAAAGTGGCAGACCAGTACCACTACGGTTATGTGCGCAGCCAGGAATCCGGCACGCACACCGGCCTGCGTTATTTCCGGGTACTCGCCCCGGACGGATTCGGCCTGGAACTGAGCTCGGACGTGCTGTTCAGCGCATCGGCCCTCCCCTTCAGCCTGGAAGAGCTGGACACCCATGTCCACTCCCTTGAGCTCAAGGCCAAGGCCCACGACAACGACCGCAGCCGCGGCACCACTTATGTGCACGCAGACCTGGTGCAGATGGGCGTGGGCGGCGTGAATTCCTGGGGCGCCTGGCCGCTGGAGGCTTATCGGCTGAAGCCCGTGGAACGCAGTTTCAACCTCCTGATCCGGCCCGTCGCCAACTAGACGGCGCTGGGCGGAATCCCGAACTTGTTCTTGAACGAGCGGGAGAATCCCGTGAGCGTAGAGAACCCGACCCGATAGGCGACTTCACTGACGTTGAGGTCGCCTTCTTTTAGCAGTTCCTTGGCCCGGTTCAGCCGGTATCCCATGAGGAAAGCCTGCGGCGACTGGCCCAGGAGCGTCTTCAGCTTGGAGAACAGGCTGGTGCGGCTCATGCCCAATTCCAGGGCCATGGCCGTTACGTTGAAGTTCTCGTCCGCGATGTGGGCTTCGGCCAGGTTGTACAGCTTTTCCAGGAAGGCTTTGTCGTGGGAGTTGATGTCCATCCGCTCGTCCTGCAGCGGCAGACTTTCCGCCGTGGAATCCGTGAGCACGTGCTGGATCCGCCTCCGGTTGTCCAGCAGGTTCTTCACCGACGCCAGGAAGTACTCCGGGTCGAAGGGCTTGGCAATGTAGGCATCGGCCCCGAGCTGCATGCCCTGCATACGGCTTTCCATGTCGGCCTTGGCCGTGAGCAGGATCACGGGAATGTGGCAGTATTCCGGGTCGTTCTTGAGTTCCTTGCACAGGGTATAGCCATCCTTGTAAGGCATCATCACGTCGCTGACGACGATATCCGGCGCAGTGATCCGGATACACTTCCAGGCCTCTTCCCCGTCTCCCGCCATCATCACACGGTAGGATTTGCCCAGGAAGGAGCGGATGTATTCGCGCATGTCGGCGTTGTCCTCCACCACCAGGATGTTCGTCTCCGCTCCGTCTTCCGGCTCTCCGCTCCAGTCCTTCTCTTCCGGCAGGATCTGCGACGGACTCTCTTCATTCCAGATAGACTCCGCGCTGTAAGCCTCCTTGGAGGCAGGGAAACTGAAGCAGAACACCGAGCCGATGGGGTCGTTCGGGCGCACCGAAAGGTCCCCTTTGTGGAGGCGGGCCAGGTGCTGGGCGTAATTGAGACCCACGCCGAACCCGGAAGGAAGGTCTCCTCCCACCTTCTCCCCCACCCGTTCGAAACGGTTGAAGATGCGTGACATTTTCTCCGGAGCGATGCCGATTCCCGTGTCGGCCACTTCCACCAGGGCTTCTCCCGCATCCGACTTCCGGCAGGAGACGGTGATGGCCCCATGGTCCGGCGTATATTTGACGGCATTACTCAGGAGGTTGAACACAATGCGTTCCACCTTTTCCCGGTCGCAGTATACGTCCAATTCGGCAGGCGCTTCCAGATGGACATGCAGGTTCTTCTGGCGGAACATGTACTCGAAGTTCTCCAGCATTTTCCGGAGCAGTTCCGGCAGCCGGGTGCGGCGGACGGCCAACTGGTCGCGGATGGCGGCCGAACGGTTGAACTGCAGGAGCTGGTCCGTGAGGCGGATCATCCGGTCCGTGTTCTTCTCGACCGTTTTCACCAGCACGCGGTCCTGTTCGGAAAGGGATTGGGAGCGCTGGAGCTCCTGTACCGGTCCGTAAATCAGGGCAAGCGGCGTACGGAATTCGTGGGATACATTGGTAAAGAAATTGGTGCGTTCCTGACTGATCTGTTCGGTCAGGAGCTTCTCCTGTTCCGAAAGCTGGAGACGCTCCCGGCTCACCGAATTCCGGATATAGAGCTGAATGATGGAGACCACGGCCAGCAGGACAAGCAGCCCATACAGTATGAGCATGGGCCAGGAGAGCCAGGCCGACGGTTTTATCCGGAAGCGCTGTACCAGCTCCTGTTCTCCCCAAGTACCGTCCGGACGCTGGATACGGACCCGGAAAGTGTAGCTGCCCGGCGCCAGGCCGGAGTAAGCGGCCCTGAAGCTTTCACCGGCCGAAACCCAGTCCCGGTCATAGCCGTCCAGGCGGAACTGGAACGCAGGCCGGAAACCCGGATCATAATTGAAACAGGAGTAATAAAAGGTAATCTGGTCGGTATCATGACCAAAGGCATATTCCTGGTCACGAAACTCCAATAACTCCTCTCCGTTTATGATAATCACCTCCCCGTTCAGGGGAATCTCCCGGTTCAGGGCCTGGGACTGGCGGAACATATAAATCCGGTTCATGCTGCCGAAGTACACCGTGGAATCCTGCCCGGTGAGTGAACTGTTGCTGTTAAGCACGTTCTGCAGATTAAACAGGGAGGTGAAATGCAGCTCGCTCTCCCCGTTGGAGGGAATCATCACCACGCCGTCCCGCATGGCCACCCAGATGTTGTCTTCCCGGTCTCCCGTAATCGAGCGCACGCAGACATCGGACCAGGCCTTTTCCCGGGTAAAACAGGTCAGGGAACGGCTTTCCGGAATATAGCGGTACAGTCCGGAATCGGAAGACCCGATCCACCAGACCCCGTTTGCGTCTTCATATACGGCCGAAGGGCTCTCCACGCCCAGATTCAGCTTTTCAAGCCCGCCCTCACCCGAGAGCACCCATACGTCGTCCTCCGAGAGGAAATAGGTTTTTCCGCTGCGGGTCTGGCCGCAGAACCAGAACTCGGGATGCTGGGAGACGGGCCGGGTAGAGACGGCGTCATCCGGCGCCACTTCAAGGATATGGCTGCTCTGGAGCAGGCATACGTTTCCGTTTTCGTCGGACCAGATTCCCGTCGTGGGCTCCACTTCCCTCCGGAAAGCCAGCCGGAGCGCGTCACCGTCCCATTCGTAACGCCGGAGTTCCCGGAAACCATATACGAGCCAGAGCCGTTTCCAGCGGTCTGTCAGGGTAATGTTGATCTGTCCTTTCCCGTCGATAAGGCCGGCGCGGACTTCACGGGCTTCCCGATTTGCCCGGTCGTAGGTATAGATGGATTTGTTGGTAACCACGAGCAATCGGTCCGGATCCAGTTCATAGAACATATTGAGGGCTTCGGGCGAGTGCTTTTCCGGAATCGGAATCCCGTCCCGGGCCGAAGGAAGATAGACCCACTCAAACCCCAGGCCGTTCCGGCTCATCCAGATATTGTCCGGCGAGACCAACACCCGGGCCGACTCCACGTCGGCATATTTCTCCATCGGGAGCATCGGCTGCGGAATCCCGTCCCGCACCGAGAAAACGCCCGCGCCCTGCATTCCAAGCAGCGCCTCCTCTTTCCCGGGGACGGAGCGGAAGAACAGCACATTGAAGCCTTTTGTCAGCTGCTGGAGCGCCGGAGAAAGCAGGGCTGCGCTGCCATCCGCCGTAAAGCGCAGAAGCCCGGAGTCCGTGCTCACATAAACGTCACCGTCTCCCGCCTCGGAAATGTCCCGGATGTTTCTTCCGGGAAGCTCGATTTCGCGGACAATCTGATACCGCTCGTCCAGAACCGTGATTTCGGGACGGGTGAGGTGGTTGATCCAGATGTGCCCGTCGCGGGTCCGGATAAAACGGTTGAACGACAGGCGGCTGTCCTTGTAAACCGGACGGCTTTCACCGGTGGCCTTGTCCAGAATGCTCAGCTGCGAACGGGTAGAGTAAAGCAAATGCCCTTTGTCCAGGGATGAGAGGGAAAACACGCGGCCCACCTTCAAACGGACGGAAGGATCTACCCGCCCCCCGCGCAGCAGGGCGATACCCGAATTGGTGCCCACCCAAAGACGCTGCTCCGTGTCGGCATACAACGATGTGATATAGTCGTTGAAAAGGGAATCGCGTTGCAGATATACCCGGTAGGCCGACCCGTTGAAGCGGTTGAGCCCGCGGGAAGTTCCAACCCAAAGGAAGCCGTCCTCGTCCCAGGCAAGCGCATTGACCACAGGACTGGACAGATGGTCCAGCAAAGGGAGCCGGGTGACGGACTGGGCGCCAAGCGTTATGGCAAACAGGAATCCGAAGAAGGTCAGGATAAGTTTCCGCATAGTTACTGTTTCGTGTTTTCAGGGGCAAAAATAAGCAAAACAAAACATTCTGCACAATGAAAAAACGATTCTGTTGTATTGTTCATCATCCGGTAAAGCATTCTTTCGCTCCCGCACGGCCACTCCCGCGGGTAAGCCGTAAATTTGCACCCAGTTGCACTGGAACCTTATCCATAACCAAAATTTTAACTATCAACCTTCATTAATCGAATGATTATGATGACTCAAACCAAACTGCTCAGGCGAATGGCTTCGCTTGCGCTGGGCCTTGTGCTCGGCGCTCAGGCGCTGTTTGCCCAAAACACCATCACGGTGACCGGAACGGTCACGGATGCCAAGAAGGAGCCCATCATCGGCGCCTCCATCCTGCAGTCGGGAACGACCGTGGGTACGGCGACCGACATCGACGGCAACTTCACCCTCTCCGTCCCCGAGGATGCCATCCTCGAGATTTCCTCCATCGGCTTCGAGACCAGGAAGCTCAAGGCTTCCGCCAAGATGGAAATCATCCTGGTGGAAGACACGGAACTGCTCAACGAAACCGTGGTCGTGGGCTACGGTGTCCAGAAGAGGGAATCCCTCACCGGTTCCATTTCCCAGATCCGGGCCGAGGACATCGCCGCCACCCGCACCGCCAACGGTGTAGATGCCCTCCAGGGCAAGATTCCCGGCCTGCAGGTGACGCAGAACAGCGGCAAGCCCGGACAGTTCAACTCCGACCTGTCCATCCGCGGTTACGGAAACCCGATGATCGTGGTGGACGGCGTTGTCCGTTCCGTAACCCGTCAGCGTAAAAACACCCGCAGCTGGAGCAACAACGCCCGTCAGCTGGAGTCCTACAACGACATCTCCGTCCTGCAGGAGTTGAATCCGGACGACATCGAGAGCATCTCTGTCCTGAAGGATGCATCGGCCACCATCTACGGCCTGGGCGCCGAGAACGGTGTTATCCTGATCACCACCAAGAAAGGACAGGTGAAAAAGCCTTCCATCAGCTTCACCGCTTCCGTGAACCTGGCCCAGCCCAACATCCCCAGAAAAGTGGAAAGCTGGACTTCCTTCATGAAGTGGGACAACCAGATGGCCGACGTGGCCAAGATGAGCCACCGCTTCTCCGACGAGATGATCCGTGCCTATGAAAACGGCGATCCCAACTACGTTTACACCGACTGGTACAACGAGAGCTACAAGAAATTCGCCGTGAACCAGCAGTACAACGCCTCCCTGTCCGGCGGCACCGAGACCGTGAACTATTACTTCGGCCTGGGTTATGCCGACGACAGCTCCATCCTCAAGGGCGACACCTTCGGCTACAAGCGTTACAACTTCAACGCCAACATTTCCGTGAACCTGACCAAGGACCTCACGATGCGTTATACCTCCGCCATCCGCCAGACCAACAACCGCGGCATGGGTTCCTACGACCAGGAATGGAACATCTTCTATTATATCCTGGCTTCCGAGCCCTGGGTGGGCGTGCACACCAAGGACAATCCCCTGCACTATTCCCGCGTGAACGAGAACATGAACCCGGCCGCCCTGCTGGATTCCGAGACTTCCGGTTACACCAACAGCGACGCCAAGAACTTCAACAACACGCTGGACCTCACCTACAACGCTCCTTTCCTGAAAGGTCTGCGCTTCTCCCTGAACGGAGCCTACGACTACTCCAACAACAAGCAGCGCACCCTGGTGAAGAACTTCCAGCTCTACGACTACGAGACCGACATGACCGACAAGTCCATGCAGGTGCGCAACGAGACCGAATATGTGGAGCTCGTGAACGACAACGCCCGCCTGTACGGCCGCGCCCAGGTGATGTACGACCGCCAGTTCGGCAAGCATAACGTCTCCGCCATGCTGGGCGCCGAGCTCACGGACATCAAGAACTCCAAGCTCATGGGCTCCCGCCGCTACGGTCCGTCCCTGGACGAGTTCATCTACACGCACGACATCCTGGACCAGGGCGATGCCACTACCGCCCAGAACGAAGGAAGCCGCTCCAACATCCGCACCGCCGGTTACATCGGCCGCCTGAATTACAACTATCAGGGCAAATACATCGTGGAACTCATGGCCCGCTACGACGGTAACTACCAGTTCCAGAGAGGAAAACGCTGGGGCCTGTTCCCGTCCTACTCCCTGGGTTGGCGTATCTCCGAAGAGAAGTTCTTCAAGGATATCCTTCCCATGGTGAACAACCTCAAGCTGCGCTGGTCCGACGGCCGCACCGGTTCCGTCCAGGGTTCTCCCTATGCCTATATCAACGGTTACAGCCGCAGCGGCTCCTGGGTGTTCAACGAGGGTGCCTCCACCACCGGTTTCAACAACAACTCCGTGGCCAACACCATCCTCACCTGGGCTACCGTCCGGATGATGGACTTCGGCGTGGACTGGGAACTGTGGCAGGGCAAGTTCGGCGGTAGCTTCGACTGGTTCAAGCGCGAGATGATCGGTACTGCCGCCACCCGCAGCGTCACCGTCCCGGACTTCTACGCCATCTCGCTCCCGGCCGAGAACCTGAACCGCAGCGAGAACCAGGGTCTGGAACTGTCCATGTACCACCGCAACAGCATCGGCAACTTCTCTTACCGCGTACAGGGCCAGGTTTCCTTCACCCGCTCCCGCAACACCTACATCGAATCCGAGAACACCCGTGAGTACACCTCTTCCATGAACTATTGGAAGAGCAGCAACCTCAACCGTTGGAACGGCTACATGGGCGGCTCCACCTACCTGTGGACCGGCGACCGCTTCCACAACCTTGCAGAGGCTGCCGACAGCCAGGTCCTCTATGACACCAACGGCAGCGGCGAAGGCAACCGCGCCATCGTGCCCGGCATGTACCAGCTGATCGACCGCAACGGAAACGGCTATATCGACGGCGACGACGTGTTCTACACCTGGGGCAGCAGCATGCCCGCCCTCCAGTTCGGCCTCACCTTCAGCGGCAGCTACAAGAACTTCGACTTCAACCTCATCTTCAGCGGCGCCGCCCTCAAGTACAAGAGCGTTTCCCTGAGCGGTTTCGCCGGAGCCGGTTACCTCTATTACATGCCGTCCCAGTACACGGATTCCTACCACGTAGCCAACTACGGAGACGATCCCTGGGATCCCAACACCCAGTGGGTAGAGGGCTACTGGCCCGCCATGGTCCGCGTGAACCAGTCCGGCGCCAGCCACAACGCCACCTACACCAACAACCAGCCGTACAACTACGTGAATGCAGCCTACGTGCGTCTGAAGACCATTGAACTGGGCTACCGCGTGTCGCCCAAGTTCCTCAAGAAGGTGGGCATCAAGAGCGCCCGCGTATTCTTCAATGGCGGCAACCTGCTCACCTTCTGCAATCCGCTCCTGAAATATGTAGACCCGGAAGCCTCCGACGGCGGCCGTCAGGGCGGTGACTTCCCCATCAACCGGACCTATAACTTCGGCTTCAACCTCAACTTCTAATTCCGCATAGCAATGAAAAAGATATTCAAATATATCCTCTTCGCCGGACTCTCCCTGAGCCTGCTCTCCTGCGACAAGTTCTTCGACGACATGGAGGGAGACCTGACCAAGATTGCAGCCGAAGACCTGCTTTCCTCGGAATCCGGTCTGCTGGGCCTGCTGGCCAACCTTTACTCCGCCCTTCCGGACATGAGCATGTCCTCTGCCGACCAGAACCAGATGTTTGCCAACGGCAGCCGTTCCACGCCCAGCTACGACAGCTCCACCAGCAGCTTCTGGAACTACGGAAACGTGCGTTCCGTGAACAAATTCATCGAAGCCGTGGACAATGCCTATGAGGCCGGTACCCTGGACGAGGTTACCGCCAACGCCTACCGCGGCGAAGGATACTTCCTGCTGGGCTGCTACTATTTCGCCAGTGTCCGCCGCTACGGTGGCATCCCCATCCTGGAAAGGGCCCTGGACAACGAGTCCCTGGACAGCGAGGCAATCTACATCCCCCGCTCCACGGAGAAGGAATCCTGGGACTGGGTGATCGCCGAGTTCCAGAAGGCCGCCGACCTGATGCCCGAGTCCCAGACCCAGCCCATGCGCGCCAACAAGTACACGGCCCTGGCCATGAAGGCCCGCGTCGCCCTGTGGGCCGCTTCCGAGAGCAAATACTGGAACCGCGCCCCCATCAACAGCAGCTACAACGCCGTCCAGAAGAAGCTCACCTACATGGAAGCCTCCTATGCCGACGCCTACTATCAGCAGGCCATCGAGGCAGCCGAGACCGTCATCAAATCCGGAAAGTACGAGCTCGTGGGACAGAACCCGGCCAATATCGACGCCGCCGTGTCCAACCTGATCGACCTCTTCCAGAACTACAATACCCGGGAAGGCATCTTCGGCCGCTCCTACAAGAACGGCAGCGCCAGCACCGGAAACGGAAACCAGGGTTGGGCCCCGAACCAGGTGGTCACCGGCTACCTCCAGGGCACCTATTCGGTTACCCTGAACCTGGCCGACGAGTACGACTACTATTCCGACGCCAACGCCCGTACCCGCAAGGACGGTAAGATCCAGACCCTGGTGAGCGGCAATGAGGACAACTTCTTCACCGATCCGCAGACCCAGTTCACCGCCGACAAAGTGGCCTCCTACAAGCACTACAACTCCGTAAGCGAACCCTTCCTGCTGAAGGACGCCCGCTTCCAGGCCTGGGTGGTGTATCCCGGTACCACTTTCCGCGGCACCGTCATCAATGAAGAGGGCGGCATGGTGATGCCCGACGGTTCCGTATCGGTCTATCCCGGCAACAACAACGGCGTGGAGAAGAACGGCACCGTGTACTATCCTTACGGCGGTGTCGGCGACAACAACTCCTTCTTCTACAAACTGGACAAGGATGTGAACGACTCCAACCGCTCTTTCTACTGCTTCCAGCTCCGCAAAGGCCTGGACGAGGGCAGCAACAACCCCAACCCCCAGACCCCTTGGTACAACTACCGCTACTCCGAGCTCCTGCTCACCTATGCCGAAGCCGTGGTGGAAAGCGGCAAGGGTGACGCCGCCCTGGCCAAGAAGTGCCTGAACGATGTGCGCCACCGCGCCGGTTTCAAGGACGATGTGGACCTGACCATCGAAAACGTGATCCACGAGTGGAAGGTGGAATTCCCCTTCGAGAACAAGTGGTCCGACGTGCTGTTCCGCCGCCGCGCCTTCTACGATCCCAACAACACCACCTTCGAGGAAGGCACCCTGGGCAAGAAGCTCACCCTGATCCCCATGGTTGATCTCTCCGGCTCCGAGGCCAAGTGGATCTTCCTCCGTTCCCTGCCTTACAGCGCTACGGAAAGGATGCACTACAACGGTACTTTCCGTTTCCTGGCCGAAAGCTATTACGTCCAGATCCCGAACTACGTGAAGAACCGTATCGACCCCAACAACAAATAAAGACCCGAAATGAAAAAGTTTATCCATATTTTCGCCGCCGCACTGTCCGTGCTCGCCGTAGCTTCCTGCGACATGTTCCAGCTGGACAATTATGACGGCCCCAACGCCCAGGTCACCGGAAGCATCAAAGATGCCAAGACCGGCGAACTGGTGGGAATTGAATCTTCCGTCTCCTCCGTATGGGACTGGAGCACCTGGTCGATGAAAACCACGACGATCGGAACCATGGTCGTGGTGGAACAGGGCTGGAAGAAGAACGACGGCACTCCCGCCGAAGAAGACCAGAACTGGATGGTCCGTTTTGACGGCAAATACACCAACAACCTGGTGTTCGCCGCCGACTACGTGGTGTCCATGAAGAACCTGCCCTGCTACGATCCCGAGCGGGTGGACTTCACCCTGAACAAAGGTGCGAATACCGTGGACTTCACCGTCGTGCCCTTCTGCCGCATCGTGAACGAGAAAATCAGCTACGATGCCGCCAGCAAGAAGATCCGCGCCACCTTCGCCGTGGAACTGGGAGACCCTGAGCGGGCCAATTCCATTATCAATGTGGCCCTGTGCGGCAACACCCAGCGCTTCGTAGGCTGCAACTACTTTAACCTGGCCAAGGGCGACGCTGCCAAGAAGTCCGGCTTTGCCTGGGGCACCATGGTCTTTCCGGCCGCACAGCCCGGCGAGACCATCACCCTGGAGATCGACACCCAGGACGAGAAGAACGCCACCATGTTCCAGTATGAGCAGGACCGCTACGTCCGTATCGCCGCCCAGGCCGGCGGCAACGGCTACAACGGAAACAGCTACTACAACTTCTCCAAGACTTACAAGATCTCTGCCGATTACAGCAAGATTGAAGAAGTGGTCTGGGACTAAACGCCCTGCTATTATTCGAACGGGACCGGTTATTTCCGGTTCCGTTTTTTTGTTGTTTTCCCCAAAAATAATTAACTTTCAAGCACAAAACCACAAACCAAAACTATCATGAAACGAATCTTTACCACTGCCGTGCTGGCGCTGATGGCGCTGGGCATGGCCTCCGGTCAGGAGCTCACCAATTTCGCCATGGGTGGCCGCGGACCGCAGATCGTATCCCCCGAACTCAAAGACGGGAAAGTGATTTTCCGCCTGAACGCCAATTACGCCACCCGCGTGCAGCTCTCCGGCAACTGGATGGCCAACCCCTTCTCGGACAGCATCGACATGCAGAAGGGAGAAGGCGGCGTATGGGAAGTGGCCATCGACGCCCCGGATCCGGAGATCTATACCTATAACTTCATCGTGGACGGCGTCTCGGTGAACGACCCGCTCAACGACAAGGTGCAGCGTGACGGTACCCGCTACCTGAACATGCTCTTTGTTCCCGGAGAACGCTCGGAGAATTACTACGAGGCCAAAAACCACGGCTCCGTGACCTACCGCTGGTATGACAGCCCCTCCCTGGGCATCTCCCGCCGCATGACGGTTTACACCCCTTACGGCTACGAGAAGAATCCCAAGGCCAAATATCCGGTCCTGTATCTGCTGCACGGCGGCGGCGGTGACGAGGAAGCCTGGAC
>OCTX012132121.1_pt1 | contig 12169 bp, 10 predicted proteins | sample 1539691 | NCBI WGS metagenome assembly OCTX01 (sample SAMN02144231, study PRJEB22623) | gut metagenome | biome: sheep rumen | host: Ovis aries | place: New Zealand
TGGGACAGGTCGAGGATCCTTGCTGCCTCTTTAACAGCCTTGTCGATCTCATCCTTCGGGACCTTGCGGAGCTTAAGACCGAATGCCATGTTATCATAAACGGTCATATGAGGATACAGAGCGTAGTTCTGGAATACCATCGCGATGTCTCTGTCCTTGGGCTCAACGTCATTCATGAGCTTTCCGTCGATCCTGAACTCACCGGAAGAGATATCTTCCAGACCTGCGATCATTCTCAGCGTGGTGGACTTTCCGCATCCGGAAGGACCTACGAAAATGATGAATTCCTTATCGGCGATTTCCATGTTGAAATTCTGAACAGCCTTGTAGCCGTTGGGATAAACCTTGCATACATCCTTTAATGATAAACTTGCCATTGTACAACTCCTTTGTGAAAATTTAATGCGAGTTTGCAGTTCTCAAACAACTGTACTCAGTATATTCAAAATAGTCCCGCCGTGCCATGCCATTAATACACAAAGATTTTTGGGAGTCTTAGTGATGATTCGTTATCAAAAAAGAGGAAAATTCTGTTTTTCGTAAAGTTGTACAGAATTTTCCTCTTTGTTTGGCTGTTTTGACAAGTCCCTTCAGGGAAACATGACAGATCTGTCAATACTCTTCGTCCGCATCCTCCGAGTCATCTGAGTTCTCCTGTTCCCAGATCTGCTTTTCCAGTTTTCTGAAAATAGGGTCGTAGATCATGGCGCAGGCATAACCGGGAACACTCAGCCCGAACAGGACAAGGAGCGGCAGCAGTACGGTCGCGAACAGGAAAGCGATCAGGGGAACCAGAGTGATCACCGCCATCTCCAGCGAGCTGGGCAGCTCCGCGAATGTCAGCGTCACGGCGTTCAGGATCGTGTGGTAGACGCTGTTGTCGAACCTTGACTGCATTGCGAAGGCGTAGATCATGCAAATGAGTTCAAGGACAGCCACCACAAGGATGGAACTGGGAAGCCACAAAGGATAACTTCCGCCTCCCTGCAGTACCATGACCAGGGTGGAGGCCATGAGAGCTGCCAGCGCCATAAACATGACCCACATCACTGTGGCCTGTCTGAATTCCCTCTTAAAAGCGCGGAAAAAGGATTTTATGATGTATCCCTCTTCTCCCCTCACCATCTTCAGAAGTACGTAATGCATCGCCGTAAGGGCTGCTCCCGCCGTGATGACAGGCAGACACAGAAGCAGGGTGATCAGATTGAGGATCAGAAGATCCGTCATTTTGTTCAGGAATACCTGAAACGGGCTTCCCTCTTCAAAAACATTCACTGAGCAGTCCCTCCCTTAGCGCTCTTTTCATTCTGGGATCCGAACACGCTGAGCCCTGTGGTGATCATCTTCTCGATGGTATCAAGAAAGCCGTCCCACAGCACGGTAAAGAACCCTTCCGTTTTCTTCTGTACCGCATGCTGCGCGTCCCTGATCAGTGTATTTTCAGGTGCCTTTTCATTACTCTTGTACTTAGTCCGGACTCCGAATACGTTCTCTGCGACCGCCGAAGGGGAGATGCCGAGTTCGTCCATCTCTTCAAGGGCTTCTCTTATGGATTTGCGCAGCGACCCCTTGTCGACGCCGTCGACCGCCTCATCCATCTTCTCGTAGAGATCTCCGCCGATCTCTTTTCCCTGCTCGAGCAGGCTCTTTTCCCCGCCTTCTTTGCTCTCCTCCTCAGGAATGCTCTCTTCCGCTTCCTCGGCCGCTTCCTCAGGAATATTTTCTTCCACTTCTTCAGCTGCTTCGTTCGTGGTCCCCTCGGAGGCCGCGGCATAACAGACAGGTCCGGCCGCGTATGTAATGGCCAGCACTGCAGTCATCAGGATCGTAAACACTCTTTTCTTCATCATAGATAACCTCCGAATAGAAAACCTCCGCGGGGTCGTCCCTAATTCCCAAAACGGCTGTATTTTTGTCAAAATACAGCCGCAGATTTCATTCTATGATCAGCCGATCTCGGAACCGGCCGGAATATTCTTTCCGTTCTCGGGCGTCATCAGCGCCAGAGATCCGTCGGGACCTTCCGCGCACAGGAGCATGCCTTCGGATACGATCCCGGCGAGTTTGGCGGGCTTGAGATTCGTGATCACCATCACTTTTTTGCCGACCATCTCTTCTGCTGAGTAGTACTTGCGGATGCCGGATACGATCTGGCGCACTTCGTCACCGATCTTAACCTGGCTGCACAGAAGCTTCTTGGACTTCTTAACTTCCTCGCAGGCGATGACTTCACCGACCCGGAACTGAAGCTTCGCAAAATCGTCAATAGTGACTTCGGGCTTCTTCTCCACGGAAGGAGTTTCAGCTTCCTTAGCGGGCTCTTCTGCCTTTGCCTCAGCGCCGGCCACCTTCTCCTTGGCTTTCTCCTCGAGCTTGGCCTGCTTCTGAGCCTCCTTGCGCTGCTTCTCCATGATCTTCTCCACGTCCTTCATGACGTCAGCTTCCTTGAGGCGCGCGAAGAGGATCTCGGGCTTGTCCGTGACCTTGTTTCCGGAAGGATACAGGCCGAATGTGCCCAGGGTGTCGAAATCGCGGATCTCGGTGTTGAGCATTTTTACGATCTTGTCCGCAGTCTCAGGCATAAAGGGAGCCATCAGGGCTGTGCCGATCGTGATGCCTTCGATCAGGTTGTAGAGAACTGTGGAGAGACGGTCAGCCTTGGCCTCGTCCCTTGCCAGCACCCACGGCTCGGTCTCGTCGATATACTTGTTGAGTCTCTTGAATACCGCGAAGATCTCGGTCAGGGCGTCCGCCGCGCGCAGTTCGTCCATCTTGGCCTCGACCTTATCGTAAGCGGCGGTCACAAAAGCCTTGAGGTCGTCGTCGACGGGCTCTGCAGCGCCCTTGTCGGCCACAACGCCGTCAAAATATTTATTGCTCATCGCGATGGTGCGGTTCACAAGGTTGCCCATCGTGTTGGCGAGGTCGGAATTGATCCTCTCCACCACGAGCTCCCAGGTGATGACTCCGTCGTTCTCATAGGGCATCTCGTGCACGACAAAATAGCGAACGGCGTCAACGCCGAAGATCTTCACCAGATCGTCAGCATAAATGACGTTGCCCTTGGTCTTGCTCATCTTCTCTCCGCCCTGCAGCAGCCAGGGATGGCCGAATACCTGCTTGGGAAGAGGCTCGCCCAGCGCCATCAGGAAGATGGGCCAGTAAATGGTGTGGAAGCGGACGATGTCCTTGCCGATCAGGTGAAGGTCGGCGGGCCAGTTTTTCTTATACAGATCACTGCTCTCTCCGTCCGCGTCGTAACCGATGCCGGTGATATAGTTGCTGAGCGCATCGAGCCACACATAAACAACATGACCGGGCGCGAAGTCTACCGGAATGCCCCATGTGAAGGAGCTTCTGGAGACGCACAGATCCTGCAGGCCGGGCAGCAGGAAGTTGTTCATCATCTCGTTCTTGCGGGATACGGGCTGTATGAACTCAGGGTGTGTGTTGATGTGCTCGATCAGACGATCCGCATATTTCTTCATCTTGAAGAAGTAAGCGTCTTCCTTGGCCTGGTGCACTTCGCCGCCGCAGACGGGGCAGTACTTCTCATCCACTACCTGAGAAGATGTGTAGAACGCCTCGCACTCTCTGCAGTACATTCCCTCATAATAACCAAGATAAATATCGCCCTGGTCGTACAGCTTCTTGAAGATCTTCTGCACCTGGCGCTCGTGATCTTCGTCTGTTGTGCGGATGAAGCGGTCATAGGAAGTATTGACGAGGTCCCAGAGTCTCTTGATCTCGCCGGCCACTTCGTCTACGAATTCCTTGGGAGTCTTGCCGGCTGCCGCCGCTCTGGACTCGATCTTCTGTCCGTGCTCGTCGCTTCCTGTCTGAAAATGCACGTCATAGCCGTCCGCTTTCTTGTATCTGGCAATACAGTCAGCCAGAATGATCTCATAGGTATTTCCGATATGCGGCTTTCCGGATGTATAAGCGATCGCCGTTGTGATGTAATATTTTCCTTTATTCTGCATAGGTCATTTCCCCTCTTGTAAGTATTCTAATAACAAAGGACCTCGTGTCCCTTCTCCGTGACCAGCACCTGGATCTCCCACTGCGCGGAAGGTTTTCCGTCGGCGGTGTAGATCGTCCAGCCGTTCTTATCGTCCTGATAGATCTCGTCCGTCCCCATGTTGACCATGGGCTCGATGGTAAATACCATGCCGGGCACCATCAGCATCTCTTCGCCTGGCTTGGATACATAGCTGACGAAAGGATCTTCGTGGAATTCCAGTCCGATGCCGTGTCCGCCGATCTCCTTGACCACAGTGTAGCCGTTCTTCACGGCGTGCTCGTGGACCTTGCTTCCCATATCGCCGAGGGTCGTCCACGGAATGACGTTTTGGAGGCCGATCTCCACGCACTCCTTTGTGACCTGCACCAGTCTCTTCTTCTCCTCAGACACTTCGCCGATGCAGTACATTCGCGAGGAGTCCGAGAAATATCCTTTGTATATAGTGGAGCAGTCCACGTTGACAATGTCGCCCTCTTTGAGAATGTGGACTTCATCCGGGATACCGTGGCAGACTTCCTCATTGATGGAAGTGCATACGCTCTTGGGGAATCCCTCATAGTGGAGCGGAGCCGGGATCGCGTTCATGGAAACCGTCGTATGGTAAACGATCTTGTCGATCTCCTCCGTGCTCATGCCCGGACGGATGGCCGCCGCGACGGCGTCCAGGCAGGCCATGTTAACTTTGGCGCTCTCTTTGATGCCCTGAATCTGCTCCGGCGTCTTGATGATGCTGCGGTCGGGCACGATATGACCGCCGAGCTGGAAACTCCTGATCTTCTGGTCGAACATCATGTGGCAGTTCTTATACTTCTTGCCGCTGCCGCACCAGCACGGGTCGTTTCTCTCTATTTTTGCTGCAAAATGGATCATATTTTTGTTGAACATCCTTCCATTTATTACTTTTACACACTTAAAGTCAAGTATGAAATCTTTTCCCCTAAATGTCAAGCAAGCCCGCCGGCTCCCGGGTCAAAAAAGAGACTGCCGGAGATCTCTCCCCGGCAGTCTCTGCGGTCATCTCACATAAAATTCCTCCGCGTCCTCGAGCCTGAGGCAGGCCAGCTGGGCGCGCTCCGCCGCTTTACGGATCGCGGGGCTCTCGTCTTCCCCACAGGACAAAAGCTTGGCGCCGCAGTCCAGATCCACATATTTTTCCCCGTAAAAGATCTTGTTGCGCCTTGTCGCCCTGGGCTTTTTAAAAGGCCAGTTTTTTTCGGCTTTCATCCGGGTAAAATAGTAATCCGTGATTGTATGTCCGCAGATCAGACAGTGATACTTTTTGTCTCCCCTGTAGCCCGCGAAGGGATCTTCCCGCAGAAGCAGTCTTCTCCACACCGCGTCGCTCCGGCGATACCGTTCAAGCGTCGGGCTGGGCACCGCGTCGTAGTAATAGGGATAGGCGTGAGCCAGCATATAGTGCTTCTCGCCGTCCGTGACATCGAAACTGTAGGGGAGGCTGCTGATCCATCGTCGGATCTCCCACTGCTTCAGCCTGTCCAATCGGCTGAACTCCGCCCATGTCCCCGCGCCGCGGTTGTTTTCCAGCCAGTTCTGCGCGACGGGATTGTCCGTACCGGCTCTGTGGCCCATTTCCATCATCGCCAGGAACATCTCCTCGTGATTGCCCCTGAGACAGTTCACATGGTCGCTGGAGCGGTCCAGATGCATGACGAACAGAAGCGTCTCCAGAGGATAAGCGCCCCAGTCGATATAGTCTCCCAGAAGATAGAGCTCGTCTCCCTTTTCAGGTGCGAACTTTATCTTTTTCAGAAGTTTCTGGAACTGCGGCAGCGCGCCGTGTATATCGCTGATCACATAGGTCGACAATGGGTCTGTTCTCCGTTTCTTTAACAGTAGTTCAGGGCAGCATTTTTTTGATCTTCCTCTCGATCCTGCGCATAAGAGTGACCGATCCGTAGTGTTCCATACAATAGTCAATCCCGTGTTTTCTGTAGTCACTCCAGAATTTATGCCTGATCTCTGAGGGTTTCGTGGGCTCCTCAAGATTTAACTGCCAGCAGTCCACAGTATTGCTCTCCCTGCAGTCCAGTTTATCTTTGATCTTATCAAAGAGTTCTTCTCCGCGCTCTGTATGGATCAGCACAAGGCTGGTTCCCATCTCGTCCACAAAGTCCGGCATGCTCTTCTCCATGTGCCAGAAATCTCCGATCGTGATGTCCGTTTCCCTGTCGATCCTTGTGTAAGGGCAGACGTGACAGGAGGGACGGATCGTGTAGCGGTCCGTGTAGATCCTTCTGTATTTCCGGATTGAGATCTCCTCGCCTCCGCGGCAGACAGTTCCCACGGATTTGCTCCACCCCGTCTTTTTATTCTTGAAATTCAGGTTGCTCAGGCGCCCCTCCCTCTCCAGGGAGCGGGCATACTCCGCCCAGATCTTCGGGCTCGGCGCCCCGTGGCAGATCAGGTCGACGATAAAGGCCCTCTCTGCCATACCGTTCATCTCCATGAACTTTCTGAAGGCTGCGCCCTGGCATCCCGTGCCGGTAAAGAGGAGCATTCTGTCAGGATTTTGCCTGAGCCACATAAGGCCCTCTTTCCAGGAATCCAGCGCGTAACTCTGCATATACATGGATCCTCTCGCCGCGTCCCTCTCTTCTTTAGTGAACACCAGCCCGAATCGGGCGCGGTGCTCATCGTAATTATAGGCGGAGCACAGTACGGCGTCTCCCCGGTCCAGAAAATAGTCCGAGATCGCCGTGAAGGCGCCTCCGGAGGAGCTTTTCGCCAGCACTTCTCTGTCTTTAGTTCTGCATGCGTAGACCAGTGTTTTTTCCATAAGCAGTCTTTTTTTCAGTCTGTCAGATCCTTTTTAAAGACACATGCCTGCAGACACCTGCGGCAGCGCACACATTTGTCAGGATCGATACCGGGATAAAGAAATCCCTCCTCGTCTTCTTTCATTTCAATGGCTCCGGCGGGACATACCGCATAGCAGGCTCCGCAGCCGCAGCAGCTTTTCTTATCCCCCGCGAGATCCGGCAGGTCAGAAGGAGTTAAGGGCTCTGTCTGTCTGCTGCCTTCCGCGTTCTTCTTCCTCTTTTTCAGATAAACGATACCTTTCGCGATCACCGTCCTGACAAAAGACTTGTTGATCACTACAAAGACGATGCTGCCCAGCGCGAAATTAACGAGATTGAGCGCCATGCTCTTCTGATAGCACAGAATACTCTCCGTCAGCATGATACCGGTCACAGCCAGTACATGCCGGAGGTTGTACCTGACTCTTACGATCCGCTGCACATCCACACTTCTGAAGATGAACAGGAACAGGTAACTCACCAGCGTGGAGCCGGAAGCCGCGTACAGACCGATCCACCTGATCGTAGCAATATCCACGATCAGGTTGCAGGCCGCAGCCGCGGTCGTAGTGACGCCGACGCTTTTCGACTCTTTGTAGGCGACGTAAATACCTCCCAGGAACATGGACATACTGTAAAAGAACATGCCCATGAACAGAATAGGGATCTGATAATAAGCCGCCTCGTAATCGCCCCTGATCAACAGTTTGAACAAAATGGGAGTCACAGCGATCAAAATCCCGAAAAATCCCGCCATCAGGTCGAACATGACCCTGAACATGGAGGAATAGTACTCGCTTGCGTCCTTATCCTTGGACACCACCGTCGCGTTTTCCTGCCACGCCATAGTAAAAGTGTTCTGCGCAATATTTAAAAGGCTGGGGATCTTATTGGCAACCGCGTAAACTGCGTACGCCTCAACTCCCATAAAGAAATTCACTACCAGGCGGTCTGACACGCGCATGACCCAGGAAGACATGCAGTTGGGCACCATAGGCCAGGAATACGTGAGCATCTCTGTGAGTTTGTCTTTACTGAAGGCCGTCAGAGAAATATAACGGTAGAGTTTGGCACTGAAGACCAGATAGACAAAGGAGAACAGTACCGACATGAAAAGCGCTATGACCGTTCCCAAAAGACCCGCCCGCATCCAGTAGACGCAGACCACAGCGAAGATCATTTTCCCCAGAGAGGATATGATCGCGCTGATCGAGTAGACCAGATTGTCATTGAGGCCTCTGCAGATCTGTCTCGCGACGTTGACCAGCTGGTCCATCAGGAAGTACAGACAGATCAGTAACCGCACTGTGCTGTCCACATTTCCCAGGAACATATAGAGAACGATCAGCGCGGCAAGTGAGATCGGGACGGTGAACGCCGTTATACTCGTCACGATCTCTTTGACCTTCTTCAGGTCCCCTCTGGCGTCGATCAGAAAACGAAAAGCTGCCGTCTGGATCTGAAAAGTCACGGTCGGCAGAAAGAGCGACTCCATGATAATGATCAGATCATAAGTTCCCATCTCTCTGTGGGTCAGATACCCGGTGAGGATGGGGAGTGTTATGAACGAAGCCAACTTAGGCAGAAAGGTTCCGATCGATAATATGAATGTATTTTTTGCTAGTTTACTTTCCCGGCTCATTAAAGAAATTAATCACCTCTCGATCTGATCCGCCCTGTCGGCGATCAGATCTATATATTTCAGGGATCTTTCGCGCATCACGCCGAGCCTGCGGTCCGCCTCAGCCCAGTCAGCGCCAAAAACATAGTCTTCTTCGCTGTTTTTCAGGACGCACTGCCACAGTCCGCAGCTGCTCAGCAGATCTCTGCTCCTTACATTGAATTTCTTCGCGGTCTCCAGCTCCACCTTAAGTTTTTTCTTAAACAAAACAGCGAAAGCAGTGCCGTGAAATGAATTGGTCAGTACATATTCCGCGCCGGCGATCAGTCCTACATACTCTTCGGGCGTCCTGTAGCGCAGTCTCTTAAGATCCCTGTCGTTCTTATATTGATTGTTCAGATACAGTATTTCGGCGCCGGTCCTGCGGGATAGTTCCCGGGCGGCATCCAGCAGGTGAACAGGCGGATTCACGGTATATACAAAGATGTACGGTTTGACAGCTGCGGCGGGAGTCATAAACTCCTCCCACTTCTCCCCGGAAAGCAGGAGCGTGGGATCGAGATCCACTCTGGCCTCACAGCCGATCTCTCCGGCCAGGTCGGCAGCCCTGTTCTCCCTCACGGAGACACACTGCATCCCGGAAAGCCATTCCCTGTACAATTCCTTTGTTCCCTCGGGAAAGCTGTCAAATCCGAAGCTGCAGGCATAAGAATACCTCTGCCGCTCGTCCGCAAAGGTCAGCATATAAGCGGGGTCCATTCCGGAGAAGACATCGTTCCAGACCTGATCGGATCCCGATACAAAAAGCGAGTAATTGTCCTTCTCTTTTTCAAGATCCTCCGCCGGTACCGGCACGGAAAGAGCAAGTCTGTTTCTTCGGAACGCGCCAAAAAGGATGTCTTTTCTGATCGCCACCAGACAGCGAAGCAGTACAACAGGAAATCTGTGGCGCTTGAACAGTCCCCACGGCCTGTGACCCTCCTCTACAGCCGGGCATCGGTAATCCACGATGACGGCCTTGTGCCCTTTTTCGTCAAAAACCTTCTGCAGCGCATAGGCCTGCAGTACTGCTCCGTAATTGGACGCTCTGTGAAAAGTCAAAATACCAATAGGCTTCATAGTCTCACTCACCCGTTCACCGGATACTGTCATCTACTCTTCTTTTTCATACACGGATCTCTCCGGCAGAAGGCTTTCAAAAGCTGCCAGAAGCTGCTCCTTCGCCAGCAGGAATTCCTCGTGACTGTGGATCCCGTCCGCGTCATTCAGACACATAAGGTTGTATTTCCCGCCGGCCACATCGCTGCAGAGGGCCTTAAGGGATTTTTCATCGGCGCTGATCGTGTAGTGCGCGCCGAGATTGGCGAGCCTCTCGGGGACAAAATTTCCGCTGGCCATCTGCCAGTAGCGGAAGACATACTGGCTGACATCCCTGACGTCTCTGAAGCGGTGCCGGCAGGTATCGTCCAGCCTCCCGCCGTTCAGTTTCCAGATCGTGTCCATCGTGCTCTTGAGGATCGGCACCGGAAGATGCTCGTCCTTGAAGCCCGGGAACATCTTGAACTGGCTGCAGTACATGTTCTCCAGCACTGTTTTGATCCCGTTTTTGGGAACCGAAAACCACTTGTCCCTGTCCTTTTTAAGGACCTGGTGCATGTCGAAGTGCTCGTTGATGACTTCTGTGTTATTGAGATAAATATGCGGCATGATCGCCCCGATCTTTCCGGGCCTGATCGCGTGAAGCCTTGCCTGATGGACAGGCTTTCCGTCCCGGTAAAAGATTTCCTTCGGTATGCTCCGGAGGATAAACATATCATCGTTAAAATATACAAAGTGCTCAGACAGCTCCGGGATCCTGTTGAGGCAGAGCTCGATGGGATGGGAGCTGAAGGTCGGAAGATACTCCTCCGGAATGTAGTCGGAGTGTCTGACATGGACCAGTTTCTCCGCATCCGTGTTCAGCCAGGAGGGAACATGCCCGCAGGTCACAAAATAGATCCTGTGAACCCAGGGAGCAAATTTCTCCACTGCGCGGAACCAGTAGCGGAGCGTCTCCCAGTCGCGGTATCTCGCCTCGCCGTCGTCCACCAGAAAGTGATCCTTCGGCGCATAGCGGCGTCTCTGCTCTCTCCACTCAGGATCGCTGTCATCCACCCACAATATTACAAAGTCGATCGGAAAATCTGACTGTTTCGTTTTGCCCATTTCGTAATTCTCCCCGTGATGAGAGATCAGTTCTGTTTCAGGATGTCCATCGTCCTCTTGATCCCGCTGCGGAGATCGTACGCGGGCTGCCAGCCGAGCGCCTTGAGTTTCGACCCGTCCAGCCTGGCCTTGGTTGCTTTGCTGTATCCCTGCGCCTCTACCGCGTCCGGGATCTCGAAGACCACCTTCGTCCCCGCGTTTTCCGCGATCAGAGCCGCGAGATCGCGCAGCTGCATGTCGGAAGCCTCATCCGCGATGTTGTAGGCCTCTCCGCTCTCTCCCTTAAGAAGTACCGTCAAAAGGCCGCTCACAGCGTCCGCCACATAAGTGTAACTGTAAAACTGGGTCCCGGCTGACTTAAGGACGATGTCCTCGCCGGCGATCCCCTTTCGGATGAACTGGCTGATCGCTTTGGTGTCCGTCATCAGCATAGTCGGCCCGTAAGAGCGCGTCAGCCTCGGAATGCAGACGTCGATCCCCTTCTGCTTCCGGTAAGCCTGGCAGAGGGCCTCTCCGCACCTCTTGCTCTCCGGATATCCGGCCCTTAGGGTGTTGCAGTCGATATAGCCGCAGTACTCCTCGCCGAAGAGTTCGATGTCTCCGCGGTTCTCCCCGTAGATCTCGTTGGAGGAGGCGAAAGCAAACCGCTCAGCGCCGTGTGCGCAGGCAAACTCCAGCATGTTCTGAAGGCCTATGATATTGGTCGTGATCGTTCCGATGGGGTCCGTGGAATACTGCACAGGGTGCGTGTTGGACGCCAGATGCAGCACAAAATCAACTTTCCCCAGGTCCTCCCGGACGAAAGGAAGATTGATGTCATAAGGAATAAAGGAAAACAGCGGATGTCTGCTGCGCTCTCCGAATCTGGCTCTCGCCTTCTCTTCACTTCTGCCGAGGGCGTAGATCCTGCAATTCATTCCCTGCAGGTTCCTTTCCATCAGCACGTCGGTCAGAAAACTCCCCACCAGACCCGTCGCGCCCGAAATAAGGACTGCCTTGTCCCTGAGCCGGTCCCACGGGAGGTCTGTCAGAGCGGTCCTTCTGACATCTTCAATATAGTATGCGTTGTCGTATAAATTCATCCCGCTCTTCCTCTATTTCAGCCAGTTGTCCCTGTCAGCCTTGAGATAGGCCTTGAACATCTCCAGATCATCCTTGGTCGTGAGTTTGATGTTCTTGTCGGAACCCGCGGCAAAATAGAGCCTCTCTCCAAGTTCCACCATCATGGTATTGGTATAAGAAGAGCCGTAGATCCCGATCTCCTTCTCGAACGCCTCATGATAAGCCCAGTCCAGCTTGCCGAAACGGTAAGCCTGCGGTGTGGAGACTCTCCTGAGCGTCTCGCGCGGGATATACTTGACCGTGCTGATCTCATCGTCGACCACAAAGATCTGCTCATTATAGGGAAGGGATGTCACCGCGTTCCCGTATTTCCTGCACTTGATGATGACATCGGAGAGGACCGTCGCGTCCACCAGAGGCCGGATCCCGTCATGTATG
>OCTX012193574.1_pt1 | contig 12167 bp, 7 predicted proteins | sample 1539691 | NCBI WGS metagenome assembly OCTX01 (sample SAMN02144231, study PRJEB22623) | gut metagenome | biome: sheep rumen | host: Ovis aries | place: New Zealand
TGAGAAACACGCTGTGGCAAAACTTATCGGTTCGCCTGCTGGTTATGTGGGCTATGAAGATGGTGGATTGTTGACAGATGCCATTCGTAAGTCTCCCAATTGCGTATTGTTATTGGACGAAATCGAGAAAGCTCACCAAGACATATATAATATATTGTTGCAAGTGATGGATTATGCGCGATTGACAGATAACAAGGGACAAAAGGCAGATTTCAGGAATGTGGTGCTTATCATGACTTCCAATGCTGGTGCTCAATATGCTTCGCGTGCGAGTGTTGGATTCAGTGGAAACGTATCGCGTGGTGAGGCCATGCTTGCACAAGTGAAGAAGACATTCAAGCCAGAATTCATTAATCGTATGTCGGGAACGGTAGTTTTCCACGATATGGATTTGCACATGGCTGGTTTGATACTTGACAAGAAACTTCATGAATTGCAAGATAAGTTAACGCAAAAGAACGTGACGTTAGAGTTATCTGCTGAGGCTCGTACATTCCTCTTGCAAAAAGGCTTTACACGTGAATATGGTGCAAGGGAAATGGATCGCGTGATTGCACAATTACTCAAGCCCATTCTCATGCGTGAGATTCTCTTCGGAAAACTGAAACGTGGCGGAAAGGCGCATGTTGAGATGGATGGAGAACAATTAAAACTTGGTGCTGGGTGATTCATTATGGCGAAGATGGAAAGATACGTCGTACAATTAGATGATGAACTTTGGTTTCCCGACCCGCATCATGGGTTGGAAGACGGATGGTTTGCCATTGGTGGCGACTTGTCGCCTAATCGTTTAATATTGGCCTACCAACATGGCATTTTCCCTTGGTATTCTTTTCGAGATAGTGATGAACCGCTTTGGTTTTGTCCCATGTCGCGTTTCGTGATTTTCCCCTCCCAGATTCATGTCTCGCATAGTATGAGAACATTGATGAACAAGGGCATCTATCATTGTTCGTTCAATAAGGATTTTGATGGTGTGATTCGGAATTGTGGTCGAGTAAACGGGAGATATGAAGCCGAAGGCGCATGGTTGAGTGAAGACATCATTCGAGCATATACTCGCTTGCATAAAATGGGGTGGGTGAGTAGCGTGGAAGTATGGGAAGGCGACCAATTGGTTGGAGGATTATACGGCGGAACCTATAAAAAGACGTTTATCGGTGAAAGTATGTTTTCCTTGAAACCCAATACCAGTAAGATTGCATTGATTTTCTTGGCGAGATACATGGAGAAAAACCACTTAACCATGATAGATTGCCAAATAGAATCACCTCACCTCAAGTCTATGGGTGGTGTTCATATCGACTATGAAGAATATATGAGATTGCTCAATATGGATTAAGCGGGTTTGTTGTATCGAATGGCAAGCATCGTGAGATCATCGCTTTGCTCAGCATCACCTACGTAGAGACGAATGGCATTGGTCATGTTGTTGATGATAGTTTCTGGGTCGCTTGTCTTTCCTGCCTCGATGGTTTCGAGCATTCTTTTCTCCCCAAATAATTTTTGGTCTTTTTCTTCTGCTTCAGTAAGGCCGTCTGTATAGAGGAATATGGTGGAACCAGATTGGATTGTTGTTTGTTGTTGCGTATATGTCCAATCGGGTACAATGCCAATGGGAACGTTGGTATCTACGGGAAGAAGTTCATAACTCTGCTCGCTAACAATCACGGGTGAATCGTGCCCTGCATTGCAATATCGTAATTCACCAGTCTTGAGATTGATAACACCGACAAACAACGTAGCGAACATCATCGAATCATTACGTCCTACCATCGTGGTATTCATTGCCTTGACGATACGATGTGGTTGGTCTTCGTTGGCAGACAACGTGCGGAATTGTGCACTTATAACAGCCATTACCAATGATGCAGGAACGCCTTTTCCTGAAACGTCGCCAATGCAGAAGAACAATCGTTCATCATGGATATGGAAATCGTATAAGTCGCCACCGACAGCCCTTGCGGGTGTCAACGAACCATATATGTCGATGTCTTTTCGTTCTGGATAGGGTGGGTATGTTTTGGGCAACATCTCCATCTGGATTCCTCTCGCAATGTTTAGTTCACTTTCCATCGAAGCATTTTGTGCGGTAGAGGTTTTCAGTCGTTCTACGTATTTAGCCAATGACTGTTGCATTTTCCTGAACGAGTCGCGCAATTGACGTATTTCGTCGTTGTATTTGATAGAAGGCAACGGAGTGTCGAAATTACCTTTTGCCACTTCATTGGCAGAGTCGGATAAATAGGTTAGAGGCTTCGTTGCGAAATGGATAGTAAATCGACAGACAAGGAAAATAGCTAACAAGCCAAGGCCCATTACAGCTAATATGATGGCACCGAGAACAAACCCTGGTTGTAATACAGCTGCCTTTGGGACGACGATTCCCATTGACCATCCCGTACGCTTCAAAGGAGAATAGAAAACATACGATACGGTCTTTTCAATGTCGATTAACTTCTTTCCATTCTTTCCCGCTAACATGTCTTTACCCAACTCTTCGTCTAAAGGAGTTGGTGTGGCATTAGCGTATGCGAAAAAGTTCTCGTTGAGTATTCGTTTCCTATCTGGGTGTACGATATAGTCGCCGTTTCGCCCGATGATGAAACTATAAGAATCAAAAGGCTTCTTGAAATAGGAAAGAATCTCTTTTCTCCTGTCGTTGTTCTTCTCGTCAATCTCATCAATTTGTTCCTTCAGCCAGTTTAACGATACGTCTGCAATAAATACGCCAACCGTCTTTCCTTTATGATCATGGATAGGCAACATATAACTGCATACCATCATCTTGGCACCAGCATCGTCGAAATATGGATTCGACCAATAACCGTCTTCGGCTTTAAGTGCGATGGAATACCATGAAGACTTAAAATAATCGTGCTCGGCAGAACCGATTTGCAATCTTTCTATTGTCTTGGAGTTTCGTTGTACTACGTATGGTTCAAACCAATATCCCTCTTGAGGATAATAATTGGGTTCGAAAGCAAGTGCAAAACCTATGATGTGAGGATTCAGTTTCAACTCACTTTCCATAGCATCATACACCTTGTCTGGTTGAGAAAGCCAACTCTCTACCTCGTCTACGTTGTTGGCAGCAGATACTTCTACGGCTGTCAGCACTTTTTCTAACGTTTCATCGGTGAAATCCAGTACGCTTTGATAGTACATTTCGTTTAGTCCTGCCATTGCGCTTGTCACTAACTTGAAAATCAAGGCAGTGATAAACGTCATTGTCAGCACCAATGCGATGATGATGCGGCGTGTTAATCTGCTGGAGAAAGAGTGAAATTTCAACTTCATTAATTGAACCCTGTGCTTTTATGAACAGCAAAAGTACAAATTATTTCTTCTATACGACTTTCTTTCAATTTAAAGAATGTTAAGTTATTTATTTATAATTGGTATATACACGAAAAATGGGGCAATTTGTTGCCCCAATCTCTTTCAATTTTACATTTGGTTTTGGTTGTTAGTCGTCCATTCCAATGAGTGCTCCGCTTTTGTTGAACTTCAACTCGATATCGTTTGAAAGTTCAATGTCATAGCCTGGCGTTCCTTGTCAATTTTGACGATCGTTGTACCAGGGAAGTTAGCTTTTACGTACTGAGCGATAGATGAAGGTACTAAAGCGGCAGGTACTGCATAGGTATTGCAATCCACATTGTCCCAATTGCCTTTCTTGTCAAATTCTATCTTTGCACCGTCGTTCAATCTTACTTCATATTTTGTTCCGCCGAATTCGACATCCTTTTCGGCATATGTGATGTTTTTGCCTGGGAAGTTCTTGGTTACGAATGTCTTCACTGTTGCTGGAAGTTGAGAAACAGGAATCATTCTATCGTCTGCCAAAGATGTTACTGACTGTGCCAACAAGCAAATAACTGCTACCAAAAATAATCTCGTCGTTTTCATTGTCTTAACTTTTTAAATGTTAATATTGAAATTTCTATTCTCTTTGTTTTCTTTTGATGTTGCAAAGTTAAGCAGCAGAATGACACGTTCCAAACATTTTTTCAAAAAATGAAATATTAGCATCGGACAGAAGCGCAAATCTCGGACAAAAGCCGAAAACATGCGAAAAATTTGTCCGAAAACAATGACTTTAATGACCTTAATGACCTTAAAGTCTTTAATCAATTGGGGTTAGTAATGTCGCGGAATACGCCAGGCGTAATGCCTAACGACTCTTGTATCTTTCGGTTCAATGTTCTCACGGTATTAAATCCTGCATCGTGAGCAATGGCTTCAATGCTATAATTAGGATTATCTTTCAACATGCGCAATGCTCGCATCAGGCGCAGGAAGTCGAGATACTTGTCTACGGAATGATAGATGGTCTTTTTCTTATATAGGTCGATAATCCTACTTTGTGTCGTGCCAACCAATTCTGCTACTTCCTTCACGCTAAATTCTGGAGGTAGCGGAATGTTATCGCCTTCCAATTGTGCCTCAATAACCGCAAGCAACTCCTCATCATCGCGCAAATCTGCCTGAGCTACCAATTCGCGATGCTTACGTACCAACTCTTTCAACCATTGCACGCGTGAGCGTACCTCATAATATATGTCTAATTTCTCTCCCAACATCATGTTGCGAGCAATGAGTTGCTCATTGGCTTCTTGTAGATGTTTATTTTGCGCCGTCAATTCTTCCACCTTCTGTCGCAACTGTTCCAGTTCGCTTTGTTCGTTCTCTTTCATGTTTGCTTGTTTTATTTGCAAATGTACAAAAAAATAGATAAAAATGGTGTGTGTTATCCTTTTTTTGCATTCATTTCATTAAAAGGCCATTAATATTTGTGAAATAAGTGAACAAAAATATTTCGAAAAAATTCTCGAAATAGAAAATGAAAAGCCCCAAAATGTGTTTTTTGTGCTCAAATGGTATATTTGACATTGTCAAATACTACTTTGTTTGTGATAAAGCATATAGTTATTGCGCGTAAATATATGCTTTAGCCATCGTAAATATATGCTTTATGAGGATAAAAATAGCCTGTTTTCGGTCGAAAATAGCGTGTTTTTGAGTCTTTGGAAATCTTGTCATTTTGTAAAGTGTTGAATATGAATGGTTTGTAAAAAGCATAGAAGATGCGCATTTTTTACTCTGAGGTAAAGGTTCGTGGATAATAATGCCGTTTTTTAAGCCCTTTTTTGGTACTTTTCTTAATAATCTCCCTTCCTCGTATATGATGAATCCAAACATGAAAGAATGTTCAACACATATTGAAATCATGTTATGGCGAATGCCTTCATATTCTATATGTATTTTTAAAAAACACTAAAAAAGATAGATAAATGTTGATTTTGTCGTTTTTTTTACTTAAATTTACCCCAAATTTGAATCAATCATTTACTAACTCATAACGAAGGATTACAAAACAATCATTGAAAGTCAAGAAACATTTACCCATGTCGTGCTGACCTTACCCCTAAGACGGGAAGGATGTAAGAGACTCGCAGCTACGACTCATAAACCTAACAACTAACAAAAGCGTTAACGAGTCTACAACGCTATTTTATACAACCTAAAAATATCATGATGAAGAGAATTACACAATTTATGTTGATGCTGTTTGCCCTTATATTGGGCACGGCAACAAACGTATTGGCTGCCGATCCCGATCTCAGCGACTATACGTTGGTAAAATCCGTTACTTGGGGAGACGGTACAGACATTACGACAAGCGACCAGTTGAGCATTACCGCTTGGGATACTGGTAATAAGAGGCAACAAGTGCTTTATGCCGTTACTACTCCCGCAGATGCTGCAGGTTGGTTTGGCGTACAAGCAGTATCTAACGGTTCAGGAAAAGGTTGGTGGAATAGGAGTTCAAACGGTTTGTATTGTTATCAAGCTCAACGTTCTGCCGCTATTTATGGTGACGATTTGACTACGGGTTGGATTGTTGTTTTCCAATGCTCTGGACAAGCTACGTCTGCATTGACTTTGACCAATGGCGACGGTAATCCTGACGGTACGTTTACGTATGTAAAGAGCGAGGATGGAACGGCTTATTATTGCACCATCACCGCTGAGAGCGATGCTTACATTGGATTCTGCGGAATCAAGAATAGTGGTTATATTACAAGTATCTCTGTTTACAAGCCAAACAAGGCCGTTGTTAAGGCTACTTATACGGTGAAGTATGTTGATACAGAGGGTAATGAATTGAAAGAGGCTGTTACTTACGATGCTATAGCTGGCGCAGAAATCACATTATCTGAAGCTGACAAGGCAAATATCACCGTGGGTGAAGATACTTACATCTATGAGAGCAACGATGCTGAGGGTAAGTTTGTAGAAGAGGATGGTTCTACTGTTGTTACAGCTGTCTTCCATAAGGCACAAAACTTCACTTACAAGGTGAATGAGCTTGCCAATGGCACAATCGTTAGAACGACCGAAGGTATTGCATACGAAATGGCTAAAGTGACGGTTCCTTATCGCAAGTTCAATGTGCTTGATGGCACTTTGTATTCAAAAGATGCGACCAACAAGGAGTATAATTATAGTTTCGTATTGTCAACAGACGGACAGGAAGCAAACATTGACTATGCAGGAACGGAGACAACAAACGTTGTTTATCTCTCTGAGGGAGAAGACATTGAAGGCTTGACCTTGTGTACAAGTCCTAACACGGCAATTCGTAGTTCTAATTCATCATCCGCATACGCAGCAGATGGCGACGTTAATTTCGTTACTTTAGGTCCTGGTACCTATAAGTTGACCGTCTTCATTCATGATGCCAGCAAGAATCCTGATAGTCATTGGATTTTCAAGGCTGGTGAGAACCAGATTGCAGACTTGAATTGTACGACGGTGAATATTCAGGAACTCGCTTCTGAAGAGTTTACCTTGACAGAGAATACACCTATCTATATTGCACAAGGTGGAAACGGTAACATGGGAATCGACCTTATCTACATCACGGGTGATGGTGAGGTTATAGTTGAAGAACCTATCTCTACGTTTGATTTCAACGCTTCTACACATGCCGTTTCTTCAAGTGACTCTACCGAAGGCGACATCACCGTTGATGAAGTGATTACCGAGGGAGGCGTAACTCTGACCGTTACACCTAATCCAAGTGGAACGAAGAATCGTTATTGGGGAACTGCAAATGGTCCTCAGTTGCGTGTATATGGTGGTAAACTAACGTTGGTTGCCAATGGCAAGGCCATTACAAAGGTGGTTGTCAACAATGGCAAGTGGAATGCCGCTAATACCTTTAATGGTGTAGCAGCCGAAACAGGAGAGTGGGAAGGCAATTCTACTAACGTTGTCTTGGCCGTTGCTGGAAATACACAGATTAATAGCATTGTGGTGACAACGGCTGATGCTGATGAAACCACAACCACTTACGAAGAGCCAGTTGCTCCAACTGTTCCTGAAGTGGAAAGCATCGCTGAGTTCAACGCATTGGAGAAGAATGCCGAGGCACAATTGAATTTCAGCGCAGAGAAGAATGTACAAGTGGTATTTGTCAACAAGAATGAGGAGAAAAACCGTGAGTATGTGATTCTGCAAGATAATGAGAAGAGTCGTATCGTGCTTTACAACATGGGCGTAGCTGATGTTTTGAAAGCCAACGATGTATTGACTGGTTCGCTTACAGGTAAGAACAGTCCTTACTACGGAATGGCTGAGATGGCAAAGACTGCTAATACCGATGCTTCTACTATCGTTGCAACAGAGGGTACAGCTATCAAACCAGACGTATTGGGTAGTGTAAAGGCTGCTTTTGACCCATTTAAGATTTTGAAACTCTGTCAGATTCAGAATGTAGTGATTGCTACCGATGGTACACGTCGTTATGCTGTTGAAGGTGAAGACCGCATTGAGATTCGTGATAACTTCTCTGTTGGTTATGAAGTACCTGAAGATGGTACCGAGTTGAAGAGTTTGACGGGTATTGTTGTTCCTTACGTAAACAATGGAGATACCGTTTATCAAATCACTCCAATCAACCAAGAGGCATTCGTAATTGCTGTTCCTCAAGTTTACAAGGAGTTTGCTGAGACAACAACTTTGTTGACAACTGTTGCTAATATCACAGCCATCGCTGAAGAAGGATGGGTAGAAGGTGGAACTACGCAAGCCAATAAGTCGGGAACCATCGATCCTGTTACTGAGGAAGAAGGTAGCAAGATAGTAACTGAAGGTGTGATGTTGAAGAAAGGCAATGGCGCAAAGGCATTTGCTACATACGTAACGGGTATCGACGAACTCTATGCTTACGGATGTACGGCTGGTGGAAGCGACCGTGATTTGATGGTAACGGCTACATCTACCGATGGCGACGTAGTAAGTGCTCGTGCTACATCTTCTGAATATACTTCTGTGAAAGTTGTGTTGGCTTTGGATAAGACAAAGAAATACAAAGTAGAATACTTCGGTACCAATCCTGGTGAAGATGGCGGCGCAGATGTTGTATTGCACGGCGTGAAATTCGTTGTTAACAACGAAGTAGTTCCCGCAGAGTTCTCTTATCGAGTTGAGAGTTTCGTTGGCTCTTTCTATGAGGGATTGTCTGTAGAAGTAGATTATGATGCTATTCTCGAATCTATCGGTGCAACCGCAGAGACATTGTCTATTGTTGCCGAGGCTTCTGATGGTACACGTTTGAGTAGTGTACGTGGTGAAACCGACGGATGGTATAATGCTGATGGAATGCCTTTATTATGGGCAGAACAACCTTATTACTACGTACAGGATAATGCTGAAGCTTCACCTATCGGTAAGTACTATTTTGTAGGTGGTTATCCTGGTCATACTGCTGAGCCTGCTGAATATACTGGTAAGATTGTTTACATCAATACCGAGACAAATGCTGAGGCTTATGTTTATATCACATTGGCTTATGTGGAGGCTCCGAAGGTAGAATTCGAAATTGCAAGTATTGTTAATGCCTCTGTTACTTACACACCACAAGAAGGTTCTTATACCGAAAAGGTGGTTGCTCTTACAGAGGAGCAGATCGCATCTATCTGTTCTGCTCTTGGCATCTCTACGTTAGCTGAGGGCGAAGTTTATGGTTACAATCCATCAACAGAGGAATTCTTAACTGCATACGCAAGCTTCGATGGTTGGCGTGATGTGAATGGTGACTTTGCCAACTGGACAGGTTCTGCTGACGTTCCTGCTTGTGTGAAGATTTACGATGATGGTGCTAACTATTATTGCTACAATCTCGGTGGCTTGCAAGGACAATACAAGACGTATTGGGCAATTACGAAAGATGGTAAGGCAGCACTTGTAGAAGTGACATTCTCTTATCTGCAGTACACCGTAGGTGCAGAGGATTTGTCGGATGGTTATCTTGGAAATAGTTCACCTGAATATACCGTACAATCAGGACAAACCGCTCACTTCGAGTTTACCAACCATTCTAAGAAGGAAGGCAACTATCAGAACTGGGTACTCGTGGCTAAGCAAGAGGGTGATGTGAAGATGGCTCTCCGTGCTGACAATTGGGAAAACATCCAATGGTCTAATGAGAATTGCGTATCCGACTACAATTGGGATACGTTCATCAATGACATGGATGGCTCGAATGTCGTACTGGATGCTACCTATCAAGATGGTCTCATCACTACTAATGCTGTTATCACGACAGTAGAAGGTGTGGTTTACCACTATAGTTTCACCAAAAAACTGGAGAATGCTCCCGAGGAATTGGTATTCCAACTCTCTGAGGAAGCTGCTTATCTTGAGGTTTATGCTGCACAAGTTACTGGTGAGTACATCCCAACATCTATCAATAAGGTAAATGTTCTTTCTGGTGATGCTACCATCTTCGATCTCAACGGTCGTCGCGTAAGCAATGTCAAGAACGGAAGTCTCTATATCATCAATGGCAAGAAAGTCGTGGTGAAGTAAGACTTTTGCTACTTTATTTAAGAATTAAAATTAGACTGAATCCATCGTTGGGTTCAGCCTATTTATGTTGAGTGTTGAGTGTTAATAATTAGCAATTCACAATTAGCAATTCTCAATTCACTCTAAGGATTAAAGGATATAAGGATTTTCCCTTCGGTGTAAGCACCTACAATCCATCTATCCCTTAATCCTTAGACATATACCTAATATTTATGCTCAATGCTCAATGGTCAATGTTCAATGACATAAGCCTAATCTCTCACCTTATCGATAGAACATAGGGCTTGCTTGATGAAATGTGAATAGCGTTGTTGCCCCTCAAAGTCAAGATGCAAGCCGTCTGTCGTCAGATATGTTGTCGTGTCATTGGGAAGATAGGTGTAGCGAGAGTTTGGAAAAGCCATCCTCACCGCTTGGCGTGTCTGTTCCAACTCTTTCAAGTGATAAGCCTCTTGGTTGACGGGCATTTCAAAGAATATGAGTTTCGTTCCCTTTTGCTCCAATTGCATCACCAGCGACTTGATGATGTCCGTTCTTTGCCTCAATTCTGTCTCGGATAATGGCTTGTCATCAGCAATAAGTCGCTTGATGTTTTCCCTTAACTGTTCCATATCTACTGACATCGTTGCTGCTTGCGGATTCATGCCTGCTGCCTTAATCATGAGCCCACTCAACAAGCAGATGGGTTCGTTGCACTCTCGCAACGAGGGAATACACTTTTTTAATTGTGGTATAACTCCCTTCGTCATTTTGTCTATCAGTTCATCGTTGCCTTTCCTGAATAATAGGTTGGCTTCTATCAATACGCAATGGGGAACCGTAGGCTTGGAAAGTATCAACCGAAGTCCGTCTTCCGCCGCGCAACCACCAAAAGCCACTGAACTAACCGACGGGATGCTATCGGGAAGGATACGGGCGGAGAGCGATGTGCCTACCATGGCGGTATCCGTATCTTCCGCATATAGAAAGTGTTGTGCCTTCACCATGTTGTCTTGCCATTGGTTGGTTGCCATTCCCAACGTGGGAAACAGCCAAATGACAATGACGTGAATGATGAACAACATAAAGAACGACAGAATGGATTTCTTAATCATGACTTCAAGGTTTTAGAATTGGAAATAAACAAATGCATTGGGACTTCCGCTATTGGTGAGAATCAAAAACAGCATCAGTCCGTATAGTAGGTAATCGAACCTGAGCACGTATCGCTTGACAAATATCGTATTGCGGAAACGATAAACCAGATGGTACACGATGACAGGGAATGAATAGATGGCGATAGGCATCAACTTGGGGTCGATGAATGCCACCTTACCGAAATTGCCAAAGATGCATTGCACGTATCGGATGGCTTGCGAGAAGTCGGGCAAGACAAACAATAACCATCCAAACATGACGCATAGGAATACGCACGTTACGGAAAGAACATGTGAAATGTGTCTTGCTCCCAGAGACGTGCCAAAGGAAATGCAATTCTCACGCCTACCACAAACAGCCCTTTCCACCACGAGGCACAATCCGTGAAACGTTCCCCATACCAAGTAGCTCCAAGCAGCACCGTGCCACAATCCGCCAAGCATCATCGTCAGCAATAGGTTGACGTAAGTACGTATCTTTCCCTTCCTGTTGCCTCCCAATGAAAAGTACAGGTATTCCATGAGAAATTGCGAGAGCGTGATGTGCCAACGTTTCCAGAACTCGCGAAAAGAAGACGAGATATAGGGGAAGTTGAAGTTGGTGGGAAGACGATACCCGAAGAGTGCCGCCACGCCGATGGCAATGAGCGAATAGCCCGCAAAGTCGGCAAAGATTTGCATGGCATAGCCGAAGAGCATCAGCACCAAGCTACCCGTACCTCGTAGCTCAAAGTATGGATATGCCATCCAAAAGGTAAAGTCTTTCATGTTGTCTGCAATCACCATCTTGAGGAAATATCCCGTCACCAGTGCCTTGAAAACAAACGTAGTGTTAATATCCTTCCATGACTTGGCATGAATGTCGTCGAAGAAGTAGCGCGACTTGGCAATGGGACCCGCCAACAATTTCGGGAAAAAACAAATGTAGAGGAATGTGCGCTTGACATGCTCCCACAAACCGTTCTTGATAATGGCGTCGCCATCGAGTTTCCCCTTGTATGCGTCAACTACGAGACTGATACCGCTAAAAGTATAGAACGAAATACCCAACGGCAAGGGCTACCCTTTATACACATCTTTGACGATTTTAAGTAACTCGCTTTTTGAGTACAGGTTATCCAACCCTCTCTTGAATGTCGTATAGCCAGG